>Ga0209025_1000664_pt1 | contig 59562 bp, 63 predicted proteins | sample AraplaMF_Col_mLB_FD_184256 | JGI IMG/M metagenome (GOLD analysis project Ga0209025, IMG submission 184256) | Arabidopsis root microbial communities from the University of North Carolina, USA - plate scrape MF_Col_mLB (SPAdes) (version 2) | ecosystem: Host-associated > Plants > Roots > Endosphere... | reverse complement strand
GACCCATTCCTGTTCGGGCGCGTGACCGCATGATCCCCAGGGTGGCCACCCTGGGGATCATCCAAGCTTCACGCACAGTAAAGCACAATCTCGACAGACAATTCCTGTGCTTGTCACAGGAATCCAGCCGACGCGCGTCTGCGCGGCGAAGAGAGTCTATTGCGATCAAGGACTTGATCGCGCTGGATCCCTGTGATGAGCACAGGGATGAGGGCGGAATATGCGTAGCGCTCAGAGAGTTTCCGGCGATCCCACTGTCCCGCATATTACCGCGATACGCCTCAAGCCCCGTCTAAAGGCTCCACGCCCTGCGGCTTGCCCGCGCGGTCGAGCCTGATCTTCTCGATCCGGTTTTCGGCGGCCGAAAGCAGCGTCTCGCAATGCTTCTTCAGCGCCTCGCCGCGCTCGTAGATTTCGATGGACTCGTCCAGCGCCACGTCGCCGCGTTCCAGCCGGGCGACGATGCTTTCGAGTTCGGCGACAGCCTTTTCGAAAGAGAGGCCGGAAACCTCCGGCTTGGCGTTGTCGGTCATGCTCAACCCTTCATCATTCTCAAAACATGCAGCCCGGCCGATTCGGCTAGGCCCTCGAGATCATAGCCGCCTTCCAGAAGGCTGACGACCCGGTTGCCGGCACTTTTGTCGGCCACTTCGAGCAGCCGCCCGGTCGCCCAGTCGAAGTCCTCGCCGACGAGATTGATCTGCGCCAGCGGGTCGCGGTGATGCGCGTCGAAGCCGGCCGAGATGATGATCAGGTCGGGGCGGAAGTCGTTCAGCGCCGGCAGCACGCGGGATTTGAACGCCTCGCGGAAATGCTCGCTGCCGACATTGGGCGAGAGCGGCGCGTTGACGATCGTGTCGTGTGCGCCGGTTTCGGTCTTGGCGCCGCTGCCGGGGTAGAGCGGCATCTGGTGCGTCGAGCAGAACAGAACGGACGGATCGTCCCAGAAGATGTCCTGCGTGCCGTTGCCGTGGTGCACGTCCCAATCGACGATCGCCACGCGCTCGGCGCCATGCCTCAACTGGGCGTGGCGGGCGGCGATGGCGGCGTTGTTGAAGAAACAGAAGCCCATCGCCTTGGATTTCTCGGCGTGGTGGCCGGGTGGCCTCGAGGCGACGAAGACATTGTCCGCCTTGCCGGTAAAGACGTCGTCGACCGCCGCCATCGCGCCGCCGATCCCGGTCAGCGCCGCCTGCAGGCTTTTGGGGCTGGCATAGGTATCGGCCTCGAGCTGGTTGATCTCGCCGTCTTCCTCCGGCACCTGCCGCATGACGGAAAAGAGATGCTCTTCCGGATGCGCCAGAAGCACGGCGTCCTCGGAGGCCTGCGGCGCCTGCTGGCGGTCCAGCCGGTCGAAATGCGGATGCCCCAGCGCCACGTTCAGCGCCCGCAACCGGTCGGATCGCTCGGGGTGGCCCTCGGGCGTGATGTGTTCCAGAAAGATCGGATGTTCGTAAAGGCGGGTGCTCATAAGAGCCTTTCCTGGTTAGATTGAAGCATTCTGTTGGCTCAAACGGAGTCGAATGGTCGTCCGGCCGGCGCGCGTCGTAGCCCAAGCATACGGCCAAGCCGGCCGGACGATCAGGCGGCCCGTTTCAGCCAACCCGAAGGGCCGGGCATCTTTCCGCCAGGATCAAAGGCGATCGGCTCGACCGTACCCGGGGTATGCCCTTCGCCAATCGCCTTTGCCCTGACGAAAACCTGCTCCGGCAGAATGCTTCAAGCTAACCAGGAAAGGCTCTAAATCACTCTATCGGCCTGCCTCGTCATGTTCCACAGCAGATGGGGTAGGGGCCAGCGATTTCAACAATCGCGCGCTGTCATACGCCTTTCGCGTTCATTTACATAATATTAGCAGGCGGTTATTCTTGGGGGGCTAAAGCAATTCCAGCAAAAGTGCAGCGCGGTTTTGCGTCCGGAATTGCGTAATAGCAAAGGCTGAGACTGGGGGAAATCGATGAACGCTGCGATGCGCTCCAACATTGTGCAGATACACGTGCCGTTCCGCGATGTGGACATGAACGGCCAGATGTTCCTCGGCTCCTACATCTCCTATGCCGAATCCGCGCTGGCGAAATTCTGGTCAGAGCGGCCGGAACTGGCCGGCGAGCCGCTCTATGTGGCGAGCAAGATCACCTGCATCCTGCATCGGCCTCTGCGCTATGACGAAATGGTGCTGTTTACCACCGCCGTCGACAAGATCGGCGTGCGCTCCGTCGGCTTCATCATCGCGGTGGATACGGGCGAGGAGCGCGCCGCCGAGGTCGAGATCGTCTGGCAGGCGCAGACGCGCGAGGACAAGGCGCCGGTCCCGCTGCCGGAGGTGACGCGGGACTGGCTCTACGGTTTCATGAACTAGTTTTAGCTCTTGACCGGCAGCAGCGGATAGCCGGCCATGACCGCGCGGCCGACCAGCGCCGCCACGAAAGCCTTGATCACGTCACCGGGAATGAAGGCCATCGAGCCGGTGAATGCCGCCTTCAGGCCGATCTGCGCTGCAAAGGCGAGATAGACGATGCCGAAGGCATAGAGCACGACGATCCCGCCCATCATGGCCGCGAAAAAGAAGCCGGTCAGCTGCATGCCAGCCGCCTGGCCGTGCTTCACCAGCCGCTCGCTGATATAGCCGGTCGTGAAGGCGGCGAAGACCCAGCCGATCAGGAAGCCGGTGGTGGGCGCCGCAAACGCCGCGAGCCCGCCGCGACCGCCGGAAAGAACCGGCAGGCCGATCGCCACAAGCACCAGCACGATCAACACCGCCACCGTGCCGCGCTGGGCGCCGAGCACCACGCCGGCCATCATCACGCCAAGCGACTGCGCCGTGATCGGCACCGGAATGAAGCCGAGCGTGATCGGCGGCAGGATGCCGAGCGCGACGATGATGGCGGCAAACAGGGCGGACAGAACGAGGTCTCGGGTGCTCATGATGGCTCCGTGGTTCAATAGGTGCTAATTCACATGCCGCCGAATACCGCGCGCGTCAATCGCAGCCGCGATGTTATCAGCATCCTTCAGCGTCAGGATGATGAGCGGCACCAGCACGGTCGCCGGCCGCACCTTCAGCCCGCGCGCATGATGCGCCTCGGCAATCGCGTGATAGCGGCCGATGATTTCAGGCACGAAGCGCACCACCAGCCCGACGGCAAGTCCGACATCGTCGGCCCGCACCAGCCCCAGGCGCTCCAGCGGCCGGGCGGCCAGCGTTATCTCGTCCATGAAGGCGGCGATCGTCGTGGTCGCGGTGACGCTCGCGGCAAAAAGCATCAGCGCGGTCAGCCGAAGCAGCGCCACGACGGCGCCATGCCACGGATTGAAGGCGAGGCTGAAGACGGCGACGATGAGAATGGTGAGAAGGATCGGCTTTAACCGGGCGAGTGCAGCACGAACCGGCATGCCGATGCCGAAATAAACCGCGCCCGTAGCGACGACGGCAAAGCCGAGCAGTGCGATGTTTGCGGTGGCGAATAGCGCGATGCCGAGCACGGCAAGCACGATGAGCTTCACCCGCGCCGAGATCAGGTGCAGCCGGCTATTGCCCTCGACATAGAGCGATTGCATCAGGCCGCGAGCTCCCGGTAGCGGGCGATCGCCTCGGCGGCCGGCGCATCGGCCGCCAGTTGCCCCTGGTGAAAGACCAGCACGCGCGGATAATCCGAAATCAGTTCCAGATCGTGGGTGATGACGATGGCGCTTTCGTGCAGGCTCTCGATCAGCCCTTGCACGAGGCCGCGGTTGCGCAGGTCGAGCTGGTTGGTCGGCTCGTCGAGAATGAGGATATCGGGACCGGTGGCGAGAACCGAACACAGGGCCGCCATTTGCAGTTCGCCGCCGGAAAGCTCGTGCGCGCGCCGCTCGGCCAGATGCCCGGCATTGAAGCGGTCGAGCACTTCGGCCACCCTGGCCTCGATCGCGGCCTTCGCAAGTCCGCGGCTCTTCAGCCCGAAGGCGATATCATCTCGCACGACAGGCAGGATGATCTGGTTCTGCGGCGATTGGAAGATGAAGCCGACATCGCCGAGTGCCGCCTTCTCGTCCGATGTGTCGCGACCGTTGACGATGACCCGCCCCGTGGTCGGCTTGGTCAGGCCGTTGATCAGCCTTGCGAAGGTTGTCTTGCCGGAGCCGTTCAGCCCGATGATGGCGATGCGCTTCTCGGTGAGTTCAAGCGTCAGCGGCTGCAGCGCAGTCCGCGATCCATAGCTGACGCCGGCGCTTTCGAAACGGATATTCACTGCGTCCCCCTGAGGTGAAGCGCCGTTCTATAAACGAATGCGGCCGGAGGGAAGATCAAATGCGACGCGACCTGACCCCATTGCATCCTCGCCCGAACCCGCCATATTCGGGTGGCTAGGAACATTTTCCGGATTATCATCGCTGCCATGACGAAGCTGATCTCCAATGCCGACGCCCGCCGCATCTTTCTGGCCAAGCAGGGCCTGAGCGCCCCGCCCAACCGCGTGCTCACCAAAACCGGCCTGCTGCAGTTGATCCACGATCTCGGCTTCGTGCAGATCGACAGCATCCAGTGGGTGGAGCGCGCCCATCACCAGATCCTCTTCTCGCGCAACCAGACCTACAAGCGCGAGCACCTGACTGCCCTTCTCGAAAAGGACGGCGCGCTGTTCGAGCACTGGACGCACGACGCCTCCATCCTGCCGAGCAGCTATTTCCGCTACTGGAAGCATAAGTTCCGGCGGGAGGAGGAGGTTTTGGTGGATCGCTGGCGCAAATGGCGCGGCGAGGGTTTCGAGGATGCCTTCGACGAGACCTATGAGCGGGTTAGCCGCGACGGCGCCATCATGGCGCGCGAAATCAAGGCCGATGGCCACGTTTCCGGCGGCTGGTGGAACTGGCATCCCAACAAGACGGCGCTCGAATATTTCTGGCGCACCGGCAAGTTCGCCATCTCGGGCCGCTCGAATTTCCAGAAGGTCTATGATCTGGTCGAGCGCGTCATCCCGGCCGAGTTTCACGAGCCCGAGGTCAGCCGCGAGGAATTCGTGGACTGGGCCTGTCGCAGCGCGCTGACGAGGCTGGGCTTTGCTACCCATGGCGAGATAGCGGCCTTCTGGGCGCTGGTCTCGCCCGATGAGGCCAAGGGCTGGGTCACCGCCCACCGCGATGAACTGACCGAAATCCTGATCGAGCCGGCATTGGGTGGCAAGCCGCGCCCCTCCTGGGCGTTTACGGATTTCCTCGATACGCTCGACGATTACCCTGCGGCACCGCCGCGCATCCGGGTGTTGAGCCCCTTCGATCCGATGATCCGCGATCGCAACCGCACTGAACGCCTGTTTGGCTTCTTCTATCGCATCGAGATCTTCGTGCCCGAGCCGAAGCGGGAGTACGGCTATTACGTCTTTCCGCTGCTGGAAGGTGATCGCCTGATCGGCCGCATCGACATGAAGGCGGACCGCAAGAAGGGCTCGCTCGACGTCAAGCGCCTGTGGCTGGAGCCGGGCGTAAAACCCTCCGCCGGCCGCCTTGAAAAGCTTGCAGCAGAGCTTGATCGCGTTGCCCGGTTCGCCGGCGTGGAGCGGGTCGAGATGCTGGATGGTTGGCGCGGCTAAGCGATTGTCATCGTTGAGATAGTTCGGATTTTAGATGATTACCGCCTGTTAATCTTGACGGGGGTTTACCATGCTTCTTCGCGAACTTCTTAAGGACCGTTCGCCTACGATTACAGCATGAAAACACGAGCGATCAGATACGCCGCATGGACGGCATGGAACAGCCTCGCCCGCAGGGTCAGAGCACTGATGCGTAACCGTCGCGACGCCCGCGCCGCGGCGATAGGTTCGATCGTTTCGTTGAGCGAGCAGCGTGCGCGGATGAAGCCCGTCACCGTCAAGTCCGCCCTGATCGACGCGGTCTATTTCAGCCAGGAAGACGGCAGATTGCGTGTCTGCCTGAACAACGGCGAGGAACGCATGTTCGAAGGCGTGGCCGAAGCCCATGTCATCGCCATGGTGACGTCTGAATCGCCGGGCAAATACTACATGCAGAACGTCCGGACGCGCTTCAAGCGCATCGCCGCCTGACGACGGTTCAAACCGGCGGGCCTTACCCGCCGGCTGATCATCTTATTGGCCTTAGCCGATCTCAGTTTCCGCGATCTTGATGCCGAAGCCTTCGAGGCCGACATAGTGGCGCTCGCTGCGGGTCAGTAGCTTGATCGAGCTGACGCCGAGATCCTTCAGGATCTGCGCACCGAGACCGATTTCCAGCCATTCGCTTTCACGGTTCTGCGCTTCCGCATGGGCTTCACGGCCCTGGCCCAGAGCCTTGCGGCCGTTGTCCTGGTGACCGACGCCAACAGAACCCTCGCGCAGATAGACGATAACGCCGCGGCCCTTCTCGGCGATCTTCTTCATGTAGTGATCGACGGAGCGCTTGCCGAACAGGTCGTCCACGACGCTTTCGGTGTGCAGGCGCACCGGGATGTCGATGCCATCGCGGATGTCGCCGAAGACGACGGCGAGGTGCTGCATCGGATCCCAGGGCAGCGAGTAGCTGTGGGCCTTCGCCTTGCCGAACGGCGTTTCGACGTCGAAGCTCGCCTGCAGCTGGATCAGCGTTTCCTTGCGCTGGCGATAGGCGATGAGGTCGGCAACGGAGACCAGCTTGAGACCGTTCTCTTCGGCAAAGCTCGAGACCTGCGGACCACGCATCACGCTGCCGGTGTCGTTGACCAGTTCGCAGATCACGCCGATCGGCGGCAGGCCGGCGAGCTTGCAGAGATCGACGGCGGCTTCCGTATGACCCGAGCGCATCAGCACGCCACCCTCGCGGGCGACCAGCGGGAAGATGTGGCCGGGGCGTACGAAGTCGGAGGCGCCGACATTCGGGTTGGCGAGATTGCGCACCGTCAGCGTGCGGTCGTCGGCGGAAATGCCGGTCGTCGTGCCGTGCTTGAAGTCGACGGTGACGGTGAAGGCCGTCGTATGCGCGCTGTCGTTTTCCGCGACCATGGCGTTGAGGCCGAGGCGCTTGGCCTCTTCCTTCGGCATCGGCGTGCAGACGATGCCCGAGGTGTGGCGCACGATGAAGGCCATCTTCTCCGGCGTACAGTGAACAGCGGCAACGATAAGATCGCCTTCGTTCTCGCGGCCGTCGTCATCGACGACGACAACGATTTCGCCGGCCTCGAAGGCCCGGATAGCGTCTACGACGCGCTTCTGATCGTAAGGCATGGGAACGTTCCTATTTCAGCCGGCCGGTCTGGCCGCGGTCTCGAAGGTAGTGGTCGGCGATGGCGCAGGCGATCATCGCCTCGCCGATCGGCACGGCGCGGATGCCGACGCAGGGGTCATGGCGGCCCTTGGTGCGGATATCGACGTTCTTGCCGTCGGCATCGATCGACTGGCGCTCGGTCAGGATCGACGAGGTCGGCTTGATCGCGAAGCGGGCGATGACAGGCTGACCGGTCGAAATGCCGCCAAGGATGCCGCCGGCATGATTGGACAGGAAGATCGGCTGGCCGTCATTGCCCATGCGCATTTCGTCGGCGTTTTCTTCACCGGTGATTTCGGCCGCCTCGAAGCCGTTGCCGATCTCCACGCCCTTGACGGCGTTGATCGACATCAGCAGCGAGGCGATATCCTGGTCGAGCTTGGAATAGATCGGTGCGCCCAAACCGGCCGGTACGCCGTCGGCCACCACCTCGACCACGGCGCCGATCGACGAGCCTTTCTTGCGGATGCCGTCGAGATACTCTTCCCAGACGGGCACGATCTCTGGATCCGGCGCGAAGAACGGGTTCTGGTCGACCTGGTCCCAGTCCCAATTGTCGCGGTTGATCTTGTGCTTGCCGATCTGCACCAGCGCGCCGCGCACGCGAACGCCGGGAACCACCAGCCGCGCGATACCGCCGGCCGCAACACGCGCCGCCGTCTCGCGCGCAGACGAGCGCCCGCCGCCGCGATAGTCGCGGATGCCGTATTTCAGATCATAGGTGTAGTCGGCATGGCCCGGCCGGTACTGGCGGGCGATCTCGCCGTAATCCTTGGAGCGCTGGTCGGTATTCTCGATCATCATCGAGATCGGCGTGCCGGTCGAGATCATCGTCTCGCCGTCGGCGTCAAACATCACGCCCGAGAGAACCTTGACGAGGTCGTCCTCGCGGCGCTGCGTCACGAAGCGCGACTGGCCGGGCTTGCGCTTGTCGAGCCACACCTGAAGGTCGGCGAGCTTGAAACGCAGACCGGGAGGGCAGCCGTCGACGACGCAGCCGAGCGCCGGACCGTGGCTTTCGCCCCAGGTGGTTACGCGGAAGAGGTGACCGAATGTATTGTGTGACATATGCTCCGACCGGATCGCGCCGCCGGGCGTCCCCGGGCCGCGCCATTCTTTAAAAAGGCGCGACACTCATAGGCCAAAAGCCGAGAGGGCAAAAGGCTTTCTTTGCGCCAAACCGTCTCCATTGGGAAACGGTGTTTCCTCAAATTCGAGAACAACCGCGCAAAGCCATACTATGAAGCGATGCGCCAGGCCGTATGGGTGGCCGCTTCGGTGAAATCGTCGAAGGAGAGGGGGCGCGAGAAGGCGTAGCCCTGTAGCAGGTCGCAGCCGAGTTCGAGAAGCAGGCTGGCATGCGCGACAGTCTCGACACCCTCGGCTACGGTCTCGACGCCAAGCGAGCGGGCGATGTCGATGATCGAGCGCACCAGCGCACGTTCTTGCGCCGAGGTGATGATCGGCTGCACCAGCTGCCGGTCGATCTTCAGCCGCTTCGGCTTCAGCTTCAAAAGGCTGACGATGGAGGTATGGCCCGTGCCGAAATCGTCGATCTCGATGTCGATGCCGAGCGCCTTGATCTTATCGAGGTTCTCGGCGGCGACGTCCTCGCTCTCGTCGAGGAAGATCGATTCCACCAGCTCGAACGAAATCTCGCCCGGTCTGATCTGCAGCATGCGCAGCGAATCGGCCAGCGCATCGTCATGCAGGCGCCGCGCCGAAACGTTGACCGAAACCTTGGGAACGGAAACGCCAAGCGCCGCCCACCGCATCTTGTCCTTGAGCGCCGTTTCGAGAACGATCCGGTCGAGCGTCTGCACGACGTTGATCTCTTCGGCGATCTTCAGGAACTTGTCGGGCGTCAGCAGGCCCCGGGAAGGGTGCTGCCAGCGCACCAGCGCCTCGACGCCGGTCAGCTGCATGGTGCGGGCGCTGAACTGCGGCTGATACCAGGTGGTAAACTCGCCGTTCTCGATGCCCGAGAGGATCTCGTCGGCCAGCCGCTTGTTGTTGATGATGTCGGCCTGCAGATTGTGATTGAAGAACTGGAAGCGGTTGCGGCCCTGGCTCTTGGCGCGGTAGAGCGCGATATCGGCGTTGATCAGCACCTTGCGGGCATCGACGCGCATGCCGCTTGCCAGTGCAATCCCGATCGACACGCCGCAGCGGCAGGCAAAGCCCTGGAAATCGATGGGCTGGCGCATCTCCTCGACGATCCGGCCCGAAAGCGCCGACATCTCTGCGTCATTGGCATTGAGCGCCAGGATGACGAATTCGTCACCGCCGATGCGCGCCACGATATCGCTCGGGCGAATGCTGCGCGAGAGCACGCGGGAGGCATGGACGAGCATGGCGTCGCCCGCAGCGTGGCCCAGCGTGTCGTTGATCTCCTTGAAGCGGTCGAGGTCGATGTGGAGGATCGCGAACTTCTGTCTGGCGTGCTGCCCGGCATCGGTCAGCTGCTCCAGCGCCTTGTCGAGCTTGCGGCGGTTGGCGAGCCCCGTCAGCGGATCGTGCAGCGAGTTGTGCTCGATGCGGTTGTTGGCGAGTTCGAGCTCGATGTTCTTGCCGATCGCCTCGTCCTTCGCCGCCTTCAGCTCCGCCGTCATCAGCGCGTCTTCGGTGATGTCGAAGGCAACGCCGATGATCTTCAGCTGGCCGTTCGATGTCGCGTGCACCTTTCCGGTCGAGCGCACATAGCGCATCGTCCCGTCCTCGGTCGGCACGCGACAGACGACGGTATGGGTATCGCCGACCTTCTTGAAATAACGCGCGCTTTCGACCGCAAGCGGGCGATCTTCCTCGAGCACGCAGGAGAGCCACGTCTCCTCGTCCATGAAGCCGGCGCGCGGCTCCAGCCCGTAGAGCTCGTGCATCCGGTCGTCCCAGAAGGAGCCGGCCTTGCCAAGCGTGGCCTCCCAGATGCCGCACTGATAGGAATCGAGCGCCAGATCGAGCTTGCCCGAGAGCTCGGCGAGTTCCGCCTCGCGGTGCGAGAGTTCGTCGAGCGCAAGCTCCAGCTCGGCGTTCTTGATGTCGCTGCTGTCTTTCGCCCGGCGCAGCGTCTCGGCCGCAACCGCATCGGCGGTCACGTCCCAGACGATACCGATTGTGCGGATGGTGCCGGCGGCGTCGTTGTAAACCGAGCCCACCGATCGCAGATAGCGCGTGCTGCCGTCCGAAAGCTCGATCCGGTATTGCGTCGTGTAGGAGGAGCCGGACCGGCCATCCTTCAAGAGGTGGATCTTCGCCACCCGGCGATCGTCGGGAACGATCGTTTCCAGCCAGTCGTCGAGCGAGTAGCTGCCTTCGATCGCTTGCTTGCCGTGAAGTGCCGCGGCGCGCCCATCCCAGAACAGGCTCTGGCCGCCATTCCTCAGTTCCCAGATGCCGATGTTGGAAGTTTCCAGGGCCAGGTTGAGCCGCTGCGATAGCTCCAGCAGCGTCTCCTCGCGCTTTTCCAGCTGCCTGATGTTCTTGTTGCGCTCGCCGAGCAGAAGGGTCGCGAAGAACACGGGAATGATGGTGAGGCAGGCGGCGGCGAGGATGATGAACCGCAGAGTCTGCTGATTCTCTGGAGGGGCGGTCCAGCCAGTCTTCGGCGCCGCCGCGATCTCCCATCGTCCGCCCGCGAATGTGATCTTGCGCGTCAGCGGCCGCTGCCCCAGCACCTCCGGCGAACCGAAGAACGGGGACACTGCCGCACCCGTCGTTCCAAGATCGCGCAGCGCGATGGAGAGGTGGTCGAGATGCGGATATTTCTCGCGGTTCTCGCTGTCGCGCGCGGGCTTCAGGCCGGTATTCTCGTAGAACATGTCGGCGTCGATCACCGCCTCGACCGCGCCCCAGACCCGTCGCTGGCCGTTCTCTTTTACGAAGACCGGGAAAAAGATCGCGAAAGTATCCTTGCCGTCGAGCGTGCGGATCGGTCCGTAGAAGCGTGCCTGCTGGTTGCCGGTGGTGCGCGCCACCGACTGGCGATCCATCAGGAATTCGCGCACGTCGTGGCCAAGCCGATCCTTGCCCTCCGTCGCCGGAAATACCGACTGCACGATGAAATCGGGCGCAACGGCGATATGCACGAAATGCGGGTTCTGGATGAGCAGCCAGTTGATCTGCCGCTCCATCTCCTCGGCATTCATCTTCGAGCTGATCGCGACCATGTTGGAAAGGTCGCGCACGATGGTGATGTCCATGTTGATCTGGGCGGTCACACGCGCGCGAATAAGGCTGGTCTCGTTTTCCGTGCGGATCGTCAATTCGCGAAGATTAGTCGCGGTATTGGCGCGATCCAGGCTGAAACCGACAATGATGACGACGACGGCGACCAGGCAGGAAACCAGAAACGAGATATGGGTATTCCGCAAAGAACTCCGCGTTGCCTTGTTATGTTTCCTGCGGAATAGCAAAACCCCAGTCTCCCCGTTTCCCTATGACTGTAAGTAGCGGGTGTTAATTTACGATTTCTTACAGGTAGTATTGGGAACACGTTTTAAGTGTACGACTGTATTAACGAACCCTCTTGATTGTTGTTAAAATGCGCTTCATCAATTGGGCGGGAATGGTCACGGTTCAGGGCAAATTTCGCCATATTCGGGAGGCTATCTATGCACAATTGGATGTTTGAGTCGTGTTTTCGAAGGAATGCCGTTATGCGCTTCGTAGTTGCTACACTTTTGGCCACAGCGAGTTTTCTGTCGCCGATCAGCGGCTTTGCCGAGAGCGCGGACGTGGAAGCGACGATCAAGAACATCGACATGAGCAATCTCAGCCTCACGCTCGATGACGGCAAGACCTACCAGGCGTCGGAAGAATTCAATTTCGAAGGCTTGAAGGCAGGCGTGAAGGTCATCGTCTTCTATACGGAAGTCGACGGAAAGCGCGTCATCAACGATCTCGATATCGTACAGTAATTCGGCTGGCGCGAAGCAGGCTTAGATCCAGGCGATCTGCTTCGTGTCGGTCTCGATCTTGAGAATCCGGTCCTGCGGAATCTCGCCTTCGGCCGCTTCATCCTTCGGCACGTTGGCAATCGTCCTGAACAGGCTGCGAATGACGCCGCCATGCGTGACGCAGACCGTCGGCCGGTCCACCTCGTTCAGCCAGGACGCCACCCGCCACGACATGATCTCGTAGCTCTCGGCATCGGCACCCGGCGGAATGAAATCCCACTTGTTCAGATTACGCTCAACGATCCGCTCCTTGGCGGTCGCCTTCAGTTCCTTGACCGTAAAGCCTTCCCAGTCACCGAACGACACTTCCACCAGGCGCTCGTCGGTGCGGTAGTCCTTGGGCGGGAGGTTCATTGCTTCGCGGGCTATCTCCATCGTCGCCCGCGTGCGGCCGAGAGGGCTCGCGATGAAATCGAATTCGATGCCTTCGACTTTCAGGATTTCCGCGAGGTTGATGCCGTTCTGGCGCGCCTGCTCACGACCGATGGCATTGAGCGGGATGTCCTTTTGCCCCTGCAGGCGACGTTCCGCGTTCCAGTCTGTCTGGCCGTGACGAATGACGTAGATAAGCAATGATCGGCTCCATATTGCAAACGGCCCCTGATCGCTTCCGCGAGGAGGGGCCGCGAGCATGACTCATAAGAGAGTACGATCAGTCTTTTATGACGGAAATATCCGGCGCGTCCACAGCCTTCATGCCGATAACATGATAACCGCTGTCGGCGTGATGCACTTCGCCGGTAACCGAGCGCGACAGGTCCGAAAGCATGTAGAGGCCGACATCGCCGACTTCTTCGATGGTGACGGTGCGGCGCAGCGGCGCGTTGTATTCGTTCCACTTGAGAATGTAGCGGAAGTCGCCAATGCCGGACGCTGCCAGCGTCTTGATCGGGCCGGCCGAGATCGCGTTGACGCGGATGTTCTTCGGTCCGAGATCGACCGCCAGATACTTCACGCTGGCTTCAAGAGCCGCCTTGGCAACGCCCATGACGTTGTAGTTCGGCATGACCTTTTCGGCGCCGTAATAGGTCAGCGTCAGCATCGAGCCGCCATCCGTCATCAGCTTCTCGGCGCGACGGGCGACCGAGGTGAAGGAATAGACGGAGATCTGCATCGTCTTGGCGAAGTTGTCCGCCGAGGTGTCGACGTAACGGCCGGTGAGCTCGTCCTTGTCCGAAAAGCCGATCGCATGCACGATGAAGTCGATCTTGCCCCAGGTCTTCTCGATGTTGTCGAAAACCTCGTCGATCGATGCTTCATCGCTGACATCACAGTGTCCAGCAAGAATGCCGCCGAGTTCAGCTGCCAGCGGCTCGACCCGCTTTTTCAGCGCATCACCCTGATAAGTAAAGGCAACCTCGCCGCCCTGTGCATGAATAGCTTTGGCAATGCCCCACGCAATCGAACGATTGTTGGCAACGCCCATGATGACGCCGCGCTTGCCTGACATGAGGCCTTGTGCCTGAGCCATGTTTCGCCCCTTAGGTAAATTGATCGATCCTGCCTATGGCATAGCCGGCCAGCCGGTTCAAGATTGCTAGCAATCATCAACTGTTAGGGAACGTAACAAAGGGTGCTAATGTCACCCAAAATTCACAAAAACAGGCCGTTCTTCATAATTCTCATCAAATCCGTGACCTTATCGTCGGGCTTTTCCCACAGGATAATGCGCAGTTCGACCACCAGATCGCCCTTTCCGCCATCCGATTTGGGCAATCCGAGGCCTTCGAAGCGGATTGATTTGTCCGATCCCGACCATGCCGGCACGGTAACCGTGAGCGGTCCGTTCGGTCCGTCGATGCGCGCGTCGGTGCCGAGCACGGCGTTTTCGATGGTGACGGGAAGGACTGTGTGCAGGTCGAAGCCGTCGACGGTAAAGTCGGCGTGTGGGGCGATATGAATGTTGACCACAGCGTCGCCGCGCTGCATGCCCGTCAGCTTGTGGCCCTGGCCTTTGAGGCGCACCGTGTGGCCCTCGGTGGTGCCCGGCGTCAGCGCGAAGCCGGCGTCGCGGCCATCGCCGAGATCGACGTTCACCCAGGCGCCCTTCAAGATATCCTCGATGGTGACAGTTGCGATGGCCAGCTGATCCGGCGCCTTCTCGGGCGCGGGGGCTGCGCCGCCGGTAAAGCGGCGAACGAATGAGGTGAGGAGGCTCAGCGGCTGCAGGACGGCAGCGCTGGCCGCCGCGGCCTCGTCCGCGCCGTGCTCGTCGTCCACCATCTTGCCGGCGTCGCCGGCCTTGGCGCTCTCGGTAGCCTTATCCGTTTGCTTGTCGGCCTCGGCGCTCTCGGGCTCCGGCCGCTTGGCCCGGCCGGAAGCAAAGCCGCGCGCCCGTCCGCCACCGCTCGCCGCGCGGGCCTGGTTGCCGAAGATCCGCTCGATCATCTCTTCGGCGGGCTCGGCAGCACCTGCTTGCTGCTGTTGTTGCGGCTGTGGCTGCTTTGCCGCCTCGGCGGCCGCCTTCTGTGCCGCTGCCCGCGCCAGCTCTTCCATCACCCGCTCGGCATTCTCCTGCGCCTGCTTGGCGCGGATCGCGGCTTCGCGCGCCGCCTGGCGCTGCGCCATGATGGTGTTTTCGTTTTGCTTCTCGTTCTGCTTGGCTTCGGCTGCCCGCGCCGCGCTGTCGAAGAGGCTGCGCTTCTTCGGGTCCTTCAGCGTGTCATAGGCGCGGCCGATCTCGGCGAAGCGCGCACCGGCCAGCGGGTCGCCCTGATTATGGTCAGGGTGCACCACCTTGGCCATGTTGCGCCAAGCTGCCTTGATCTCGTCTTGCCCCGCGTCGCGCCTGACGCCCAATATCTTATAAGGATCGCGCATGTCCAAACCGCCCGGTGTCCAAATGCGAGGTGCCCTGTCCGGCACTCCGCAGCCCCGATTAAACTCATTTGGTGCGCCGAAGTTCGCTTCGCGAGCAGAAAATCTGCGCACATATGCGAACCACAGTCCCGCAAAGTTGCTAATCAGTCCTTATTTGGCGTCAGGACACGCCACGGTTTCATGCGGAATGGTTATCTTTTGCTAAATCTGGAAACGTAGCCGGGGGCAGCCGTTAACGACTGCCTGAAAAGGCCGCTCAGCTCTCAGGCTGGAAGCTCAGGAGCTGCCAGTTGCCGCCGCCGACGAGGCAGGTCTTGCCGTAGAATTTCGAGATGCCGACATAGGAGTGGCGCGTCGTCTTGAACTGACGGCAAACCTGGCCGGTGTCGTTGTTTTCGACGATCGTGTCGATCACGCCGGCGCTGCCGGTGGAAGCGTTCGCCCAGGGAAGGGGGCGTCCCTGCAGGCCGTTGATGTCGGCCGAGGTCACGGCATTGCCCACGGTCATTTCGTCGGAGATGCTGTCGCTCGTCGGCGCCGGCTGCGGCACGGTGCCTGTTGCAACCGAACGATCGACCTTGTTGCTGCTGAACATATCAAGCCCGCCGGCCATGCAGCCGGAGAGAGAAAGCACTGCCATTCCGACAACGCAGATGGCCGCGCATTGGCGCATGAGGCCCTTTGTATGACGAACTGACTTTGCTATGACTTCCACCCTGTGTCCTGTCCAGTGGTTTTGGGCTGGGCAATTATCGAATAAACCCGGGGCATTTGAGCTAATATGTCGGAAAATGAGTTAACAACCAGTGACTTCACCGAGCAAAACGAGCCGTTCCAGCTCTTTGCGGATTGGCTGAAGGAAGCCGAAGCTTCCGAGATCAATGACCCGAATGCGGTGGCGCTTGCGACGGTCGATGAAGACGGCCTTCCCAATGTCCGCATGGTTCTCCTTAAGGGATTCGATCAAGACGGATTTGTGTTCTACACGAATTTCGAGAGTCAGAAAGGCCGCGAAGTCCTCGGCCAGAAAAAAGCGGCCATGTGCTTTCACTGGAAGACGCTTCGCCGCCAGGTTCGGCTGCGCGGCCCGGTTGAAGTGGTGAGCGACGAGGAGGCCGACGCCTATTACAAGACGCGCGCCCGCGGCAGCCGCATCGGTGCCTGGGCCTCCAAGCAGTCGCGCCCGCTCGAAAGCCGCTTCGCGCTGGAAAAAGCCGTCGCCGAATACACCGCGCGCTATGCCATCGGCGAGATTCCGCGCCCGCAGCACTGGTCCGGCTTCCGCATCAAGCCGACCTCGATCGAGTTCTGGAAAGACCAGAAGTTCCGGCTCCACGACCGCATCGAGTTCCGCCGTGGCACGCCCGAGGGCGGCTGGGACAAGGTGCGGATGTATCCGTAAGCCTCCCCTCGGCGGCGCCTCCGATTGCTTGCGCAAGGGAGCAACGAACCCGCCGCCGCTGACATCGAAACGGAGCGCCGCGCAACCACGGCGCTCTTTGCTTGAATTTTCATCCTAGGTTGAAAAGATCGTGCCCCGAGGCGCCGGCGTTCACCTGCAAACGGCGCGCCGCCTCAAAAGAAAGTGATCGGTGGATAATGTCGCGGGGAGGGGCGGACCCTCAGCCGCGGTTGCCCATCAGCTTCAAGGGGATGCCCGAAGCAAGGCCGGAGACATAGCGCGGCTTTTGATAGAGCCCGTTGATCGACAGGCGCGGCAGATAGGTGGAGCGCTCGAGCGATTGCCGACCGATCACGCCAGGCTGGGTGGTCACCGCCAGAGAAAATCCGAGATCCCTAGCAATCGCCGCCTGCTGCTGCGTCACCGCCTCGCGGGTTCCATAGGGATAGGCAAACGCATCAGGCCGGTGGCCGCTGATCACCTCGACATAATCCTGGGAGTGCGTCATCTCATCGCGAACCTCGGCGTCGGAGAGCCGCGCGACGGCACGATGGCTGACGGTGTGGGCGCCGAGCGAGGCGAGCGGGCTGGCGTCCAGGAGGTTGAGCTCTGGCGCGCCCATCACCAGATCGTCGACGATCTCGGTGGGGTCGATCCCGTGCGACCGCGCCAGCGCATCCACGGCCGCTACGGCCACCGTCTCTTCATGCGCATGAATATAGCGTGCGAAGCGGGCAAAGGCGCGGTGCTTGTCTTGAGGGCTGGCGGTGTCGATTGTCTCGGCGCCATCGCCGAAATCGAACGTCAGCCTTTCCTCGCGCCGCAAGAGCGCCGTCAGCGTTTCCCACCAGATCGTATGCGTCCGCTCCACCAGCCCCTTGGCCACGAAGATCGTGAACGGCGCCTCATGCCGCTCGAACACAGGCATGGCGTAGACGAGATTGTTGCGATAGCCGTCGTCGAGCGTAAACGCCGCGAAGGGCTGTGACGGTTTCGGCTCGGAGAGCGCGTCGGGAACATCAGTAAGCGACACGAATCGGTAGCCGTCGCTCTTCAGCCGCGTCAGCACCGCGTCGAGAAAGTCCGGCGTGATCTCCAGATGCGCGTTCGGCGAAAAGGATGAAGGCTCGTGGGGGCGAACGTGATGCAGCGTGAAGATCGCGCCCATGCCGCGTGCGCCGCGCATCAGCCCGACCGAGCGCAGGAGGTTGGCCACCTCCAGCCCGCCGGTTATCGCGATCCGCTTTGCCAGCGTTCTGGCGTTCATCATCTCCGCTCCGTTTGCGGGGTCGTGAGGAGGCGACCCTAGCAAGCGCGAGGTTAAGCCTTGCTGAATGCTGACTTTGCCTGAATTCTAATATTGCAGGGCGTGTTTTACGGTTTTTTCACCATAAAGGGTAAAATTTGACAAAAATGGTCCACGTTGCCGCAAAGTCGCGCCATATTGCGTCCATCTGTCTAAGAACGGGACAAAATTCGGGCGACGAGGGTCGGCTGTTCATCGAGGGGAAGTGCATGAGAAAGCTGTTGGCCGCGATTATAACCGCGACGTTGGTCGTTGCGGCGCCGTTGTCGGCTATGGCTGGCAGCGCTTCGCTCATCCTCGATGCGAGAACCGGCAAGGTCCTGTCGTCGGAAAACGCCGATGTTCTCAATCATCCCGCGTCGCTCACCAAGATGATGACGATCTACATGGCGTTTGAGGCCATCAATCGCGGCAAGATGAACTGGGATACCCCGATCGTCATGTCGAAATACGCGGCCTCCCGCCCGCCGACCAAGCTCGGCGCCAAGGCAGGAACGTCGATCACCGTGCGCGACGCGATCCTCGGCATGATCACCAAGTCGGCCAATGACGCCGCTGCCGCCATGGGCGAAAAGCTAGGCGGCTCTGAAAGCAATTTCGCCAGGCTGATGACGCAGAAGGCGCGCCAGCTCGGCATGAGCCGCACTACCTTCGTCAACGCGTCGGGCCTGCCGGATGGCCGCCAGATCACCACCGCCCGCGATATGTCGACGCTCGCCGTCGCGCTCATGAAGAACTACCCCCGCGAATACCGCCTGTTCTCGACCGCGAGCTTCAATTTCCGCGGCCGCACGATCCGCGGTCACAACAACCTGATGTATCGCTACCAGGGCATGGACGGCATCAAGACCGGCTATACGAACGCCTCCGGCTTCAACCTCGTCAGCGCCGTCAAGGATGGCAACCGTCGCGTCGTCGGCGTGGTTCTCGGTGGCCGCACCGCCCGCAGCCGCGACGACAAGATGGCGGCCCTGCTCGACAAGGCCATGGGCCGCGCATCCTCTTCGGGTGGCGCCCGTCTGGTCGCCAGCGTCAATTCGCGCGAGCCTGTCGAAGTCGCCTCCGCAGCCGATGCCAGCGACCTGCCGGTTCCCGCATCCGCGCCGCGCGTCGAGGATGTCGCCCCGGTCGCAGCACCCGAAATCGCCCGCAGCGAACTTGCCCCCAAGGCGCTCGGCTATCTGAGCGACACCGTTCCGCAGGAGCGTCCCTCGGCGCTCGACGCCGTAACGCCTACGGCGAAAATCGGCTCTTCCGCCAAGCCGCTCGCATCCGTCGCCTCGACAGGCGACTGGGCGATCCAGATCTCGGCTGCCCCGAGCGACGAAGCCGCCCGCGCGCTTCTCGCCCAGGCCAAGTCCGAAGGCGGCGCCGCGCTGAAGTCGGCCAACCCCTATACGGAAGCCGTCGGCAAGGGCGCCAACAAGGTCTACCGCGCCCGCTTCGTCGGCTTCGAAAGCCGCGATGCCGCGACGTCGGCCTGCGACGCGCTGAAGAAGCGCTCCTACGACTGCATGCTGCTCGGCGACCGCGGCTGATCCATCAGCCATTCCGACTGGACATTGCCGCTGAATCAGGGTTCTCCTGCGTAAACGAAAGGAGAACATGATGCTGGATGATCTTGCCCTGAAGTTCGAGCGGGCCTCGAGCGCCTATGCCGGAGAAAACGGCATCACACGCGATGCCGACTGGTTTCTGCTGAAGCTCCAGGAAGAGATGGGCGAACTGACCCAGGCATGGAACCGCGTCAGCGGGCGAGGGCGCCCCAAGGGGCGCTCCGGCGAGGACATGGCCCGCGACCTCGAAGACGAGGCCGCCGACGTGCTCGGCCACATCCTGCTCTTCGCGCACCAAAACGATCTCGACCTCGCGGCCGCGATCAAGCGCAAGTGGCTGTTTTCGCTGGATGAAGCGATCTGAGCGTCAGGCGGCGCTGAGGCTCAGCCTGTAGAACTTGCTGTCGACGGTCATGATGGGGAAGCTTGGCGGCAGAGTGCTCTTCTCGACTTCGACGAAGCCGTTCTTCTCGTAGAAGCGATGCGCCGCGAGAAACTTGTCCGTCGTGCCGAGATAGATATCGACAAGCCCCTGCGCCTCGGCGTGCTGCACCAGCGCGGCCAGAAGTGCCGTGGCTACGCCACGTTCGCGGCCGCGAAAATCCGCCGCCACGAACATCTTGCGCAGTGCCGCCTGGTCGTTGCCGATGTCCTTCAGCCCGATCGTGCCGACCACGGTGTCACCTGAGGTCGCCACCCAGAACTGACCCTTGCCCGACTGGTAGAACTCGGGAATGGCCAAAAGATCCGGCTGGTCGGCGGCGGTGATCGCGATCCCGAACTCCTCGCTCTGGATCGGCAGGATCGTCGATATCACGCCGTCCTTGTCTGACGGCGTGAAGGGGCGAACGCGAATATCGCTCATCGGGGAGGGGCCTGTTACGCCTGCGTGCCGCCCACCGTCACCTGGTCCATCCTCAGATGCGGCTGGCCGACGCCGACGGGAACCCACTGGCCGGCCTTGCCGCAATTGCCGATGCCGGTGTCGAGCTTCATGTCGTTGCCGACCATGGAGATCCGCTGCATCGCATCCGGACCGTTGCCGATCAGCATGGCGCCCTTGACGGCCGGACCTATTCTGCCGTTCTCGATCAGATAGGCCTCGGTGCAGCCGAAAACGAACTTGCCGGAGGTGATGTCGACCTGGCCGCCGCCGAAGGAGACGGCATAGATGCCCTTCTTCACCGAAGAGATGATCTCTTCCGGCGTCTTGTCGCCACCCAGCATGTAGGTGTTGGTCATGCGCGGCATCGGCACATGCGCGTAGCCCTGCCGGCGGCCGTTACCTGTCGGTTTCATGCCCATCAGCCGGGCGTTCTGCCGGTCCTGCATGTAGCCGACCAGTTTGCCGTTTTCGATCAGCACGTTGTAGCCCGAAGGCGTGCCTTCGTCGTCGATGGTGATCGAGCCGCGGCGGCTGTCGATCGTGCCGTCGTCGACGACGGTCACGCCCGGGGCGGCGACCATCTGGCCGAGCAGGCCGGCGAAGGCCGACGTCTTCTTGCGGTTGAAATCGCCTTCCAGCCCGTGGCCGACAGCCTCGTGCAGCATCACGCCCGGCCAGCCGGAGGAGAGCACCACGTCCATCGTGCCGGCAGGCGCGTCGATCGCCTCGAGATTGACCAGCGCCTGGCGCAGCGCCTCGTCGGCGCCGTACTGCCAGTTGCCCTCGGCGATGAAGTCGCCGAAGCCGATGCGTCCGCCGCTGCCGTAGGAGCCGCTTTCCTGGCGGTCGCCCTGGCCAACCATGACGGAGATGTTGATGCGCGTCATCGGGCGGATATCGCGGACCCGGTGACCGTCAGCGCGCAGGATGTCGACCACCTGCCAGCTGGCGGCGACCGAAGCCGTCACCTGCCGGACCTTGTCGTCCTTGCCGCGCAGATAGGCGTCGATGTCCTGCAGAACCTTGACCTTCTCCTCGAAGGTGGGCGCGCCGATCGGGTTTTCGTCGCTATAGAGCTTCTTGTTGGTGCCCTGTGGGGCCGCCGCATAGCTGCCGGTATAGCCGCGCGTCACCGCGCTCACCGCGTCGGCAGCCCGCTTCAGCGCCGAAACCGAGAGATCGCCCGCATGCGCGTAGCCCACCGCTTCGCCCGCCACCGCGCGCAGGCCAAAACCCTGCTCGGTGTTGAAGCTGCCGCCCTTGAGGCGGCCATTGTCGAACATCAGCGATTCGGCCTGCGCGTGCTCGATGTAGAGCTCCCCGTCGTCGGCGCCGGAAAGGGCCTCGGCGACAAGCGAACGCATCTTCGCTTCGTCGGCGTCGAAAAGCGTCAGGAGATCGGTATTCATGTCATTATGCTCCGCTGCGGCAGGAAATGCTTCCTGCCGATGTAGGTCCGGGGGACGGTTCGAGCAAGTGTCGAATTCGTAAGGATCGCAAAAGCGATCAGACGCGGAGGTCGGGCCCAGCGATCGGGGCCCTTGTCAGGCCGTGATATCAGGGAAGCGCGTCGTAGCCTTCAGCGAAGCCCTTGAGGTCGACGGGAATGCCGATACCCTCTTCAGGCGTCTGGAAGACGATGAAGGTGGCGCTGGCGCCGCTGCGGAAGGTCTTGAGCAGTTCGTCCTCGAGCACGACTTCGGCGTAGCAGCCGTCGGCGAAGCAGCGAACGAAATAGGCGCGGCCGATATCCTTGCCGTCGACGTTAAGGCCGAGACCGTTGGGCAGCAGCACGCCGAGTGGCGCGAGCACGCGGAGAATCTTTGACTTGCGGTCGGCGGTCTTCAGCACGACCACCGAGAGGCCCACTTCCGGGCGGTCCTCGGCGATGACGTTCTGCATCAGCGCGCATTGCTCAGCCGAAGCACCGGCCGGCTTGTCGCAGACCACGGACCATGCGCCGTGATTGGAGCGGACGGTGCCGGGCGCCTGCGGTTGCGTCTGCCCTGGTGTCGCCTGCGCGGCAGGGGCGCCGGGGGCGGGCTGTGCTGGCGCGGCCGGAGCTGGTGTCGGCGCCGACGTCTGCGCGAAAGCCGGAGCGATCGCCGCGGCGGTTACACAAGCCGACAGCACGAACGGCCGCACTAGGGAACGGAAACCCATGAAAACCTCTGCAGTTCGAATCAGTGCCGCTAAGTTGGGGCGGGCCGTCCAAAATGAAAAGCCCCACCCGCTGAAAAGCCGGGGACTACGGCGGAAATGGGACGTTTCTTGATTATTCTTGGGAAGGATGGCTGGCCGACGCCAACATTTTCCGTATCATAAGGAAAATCATGGCATGTTTCGATGCGCCCGGAGGAGGGATCATCGGGGCGAAAATGCCGCATGGCCAAATGCTTTGGATTATTGCGGCAAGTGCTAAACTGTGGTTTGAAGCGCATGAGGATGGCAAGGATTCTGCGTGCAGTGCACGCGGGTCAGCGCTCGAGGGAGATGAAACGTGATTAAGAAGGCCTATGCAGGCATGACCGCGATGGTCTGTCTGCTTTTTGCTTCCGGCAGTTATGCCGACCAACCGATGCCGTGGCAGGCCACTTTGCAGCCAGCCGCGACGCCGATCATGCGCGATATTCACTGGTTCGAACAATATACGCTGTGGTTTATTGTTCCCGTGACGCTGTTCGTGCTCGCTCTTCTTATCATCGTCTGTCTTCGCTTCCGGGCCAGTGCGAACCCGGTTCCATCAAAGACGAGCCACAACACGGCCATCGAGATCGCCTGGACCGTGGGACCGGTTCTGGTGCTGCTCTTCCTGGCGGTTCCGTCGTTCAATCTTTTGACCGCGCAGCTGACGCTTCCTGAGAACCCTGATGTCACCATCAAGGCGACCGCGACGCAGTGGCAGTGGAACTATGAGTATGAAGGCTCGGGCGACAATCCGCTCGCCTTCGACAGCTATCTGCTGAAGGATCAGGACCGCGCTGCCGCCGGCAAGGAAGACAAGGCGAAGTATCCGCGCCTTCTCGCCGTCGACAACGAACTCGTGCTGCCGGTCAACAAGACGGTGCGCGTTCTCGTGACCGCGGCCCCGACCGACGTCATTCACGCCTTCGCGATGCCGTCCTTCGGCGTCAAGATCGATGCCGTGCCCGGCCGCCTGAACGAAACCTGGTTCCGCGCCGAGCGCGAGGGCCTGTTCTACGGCCAGTGTTCCGAACTCTGCGGCAAGGACCACGCGTTCATGCCGATCGCAATTCGCGTCGTTTCCGAGGACAAGTACAAGCAGTGGATGGCGTCCGCCGCCTCCGACCTGCCGGGTGCTTACAAGAACCTCATGGCTGAAACCGATGGTCCCGCAAAGACCCTCGATGTCGCCGAAAACGTCGCTCAGTAAAGGAAAAGGAACGGGACATGGCTGGACCTTCCGCACACGATCATTCGCATGATCACGATCATGGCGCGCACGCCCATGACGATCACCACCACGACCACTCGCACAAGCCGAGCTTCGTTAATCGCTGGCTCTTTTCGACCAACCACAAGGACATCGGCACGCTGTACCTGATCTTCGCGATCATGGCCGGCATCGTCGGCGGCGCGCTCTCCGTTGCCATGCGCATGGAGCTGCAGGAGCCTGGTATCCAGATCTTCCATGGCCTCGCCGCCATGGTCTACGGCTACGAGGGCGATGCCGCCATCGACGGCGCCAAGCAGATGTTCAACATGTTCACCACCGCGCACGCGCTGATCATGATCTTCTTCATGGTCATGCCGGCGATGATCGGCGGTTTCGCCAACTGGATGGTGCCGATCATGATCGGCGCGCCGGATATGGCCTTCCCGCGCCTGAACAACATCTCCTTCTGGCTGATCGTCCCGGCCTTCATCCTGCTCATCATGTCGATGTTCGTCGAAGGCCCGGCCGGGGCTTATGGTGCCGGCGGCGGCTGGACCATGTATCCGCCGCTTTCGAGCACGGGTACGCCGGGTCCTGCGGTCGATCTCGCGATCTTCGCGCTCCACATTGCCGGTGCGTCGTCGATCCTCGGTGCGATCAACTTCATCACCACGATCCTGAACATGCGCGCTCCAGGCATGACGCTGCACAAGATGCCGCTCTTTGCCTGGTCGGTTCTGATCACCGCCTTCCTGCTTCTGCTGTCGCTCCCGGTTCTCGCCGGCGCCATCACCATGATGCTGACCGACCGCAATTTCGGCACCTCCTTCTTCGTGCCCGAGGGCGGCGGCGACCCGATCCTTTACCAGCATCTGTTCTGGTTCTTCGGTCACCCTGAAGTCTACATTCTGATCCTGCCCGGCTTCGGTATCGTCAGCCACATCATCTCGACCTTCTCCAAGAAGCCGATCTTCGGCTATCTCGGCATGGCCTACGCCATGGTCGCGATCGGCGCCGTCGGCTTCGTCGTCTGGGCCCACCACATGTACACGGTCGGCCTGTCGCTCGACGCGCAGCGCTACTTCGTCTTCGCAACCATGGTCATCGCCGTTCCGACGGGCGTGAAGATATTCTCCTGGATCGCGACGATGTGGGGTGGCTCGATCACCTTCTCGACGCCGATGGTCTGGGCGATCGGCTTCATCTTCCTGTTCACCGTCGGTGGCGTCACCGGCGTGCAGCTTGCAAACGCCGGTCTCGACCGTTCGCTGCACGACACCTATTACGTCGTGGCGCACTTCCACTACGTTCTGTCGCTCGGCGCCGTCTTCGCCATCTTCGCTGGCTGGTACTACTGGTTCCCGAAGATGACAGGCTACATGTACAACGAGCTCATCGGCAAGCTGCACTTCTGGGTCATGTTCATCGGCGTCAACCTGGTGTTCTTCCCGCAGCACTTCCTCGGCCTCGCCGGCATGCCGCGCCGCTATATCGACTATCCGGATGCCTTCGCCGGCTGGAACTACGTGTCCTCGATCGGCTCCTACATTTCGGCCTTCGGCGTTCTGATCTTCCTCTTCGGCGTGTTCGAAGCCTTCGCCAAGAAGCGCGTCGCCGGAGACAATCCGTGGGGTGAGGGTGCTACGACCCTCGAGTGGCAGCTTTCATCGCCACCCCCTTATCACCAATGGGAACAGCTCCCGCGCATCAAGTAAATGGATGCGAGACATCGTGACCGCCGCCGGAGGAGCGCGGCGGTCACCGTTCAGTTTTCAGGACAATACCAATGACAGTCATCGACGATCGCAGCAGCCTAGGAGACGACAGCGAATTTCGCATGTCGGAAGCCAGCGCACGCGATTACTTCGAGCTTCTCAAGCCGCGCGTCATGTCGCTTGTGGTCTTCACCGCATTCGCCGGCCTGATCGTGGCGCCCGGCCACATCAACCCGATCATCGGCATCATCGCGGTGCTCTGCATCGCTGTCGGCGCTGGCGCATCCGGCGCGCTCAACATGTGGTATGACGCCGATATCGATGCGGTGATGACCCGCACCGCGAAGCGCCCGATCCCGGCCGGCCGTATCGCGCCCAACGAAGCGCTCGCCTTCGGCCTCGTGCTCTCCTGCTTTTCCGTGTCGATCCTCGGGCTCGCCGTCAATTGGCTCGCAGCCTCGATCCTCGCCTTCACCATCTTCTTCTATGCCGTCGTCTACACGATGTGGCTGAAGCGCTCGACGCCGCAAAACATCGTCATCGGCGGTGCCGCCGGCGCTTTCCCGCCGATGATCGGCTGGGCCTGCGTGACCGATAGCGTCACCATCGAAAGCACGGTCCTCTTCCTCATCATCTTCCTCTGGACGCCGGCCCACTTCTGGGCGCTGGCGCTGTTCAAGATGCGCGACTATCAGTCGGTCGGCGTGCCGATGCTGCCCAATGTCTCGGGCGAGCGCACCACCAAGAACCAGATCGTCGTCTATGCCGTGCTGACTGCGTTCAGCGCCGTCGCGCCGACCTTCCTCGGCTTTGCCAGCACCGGTTACGGCGTCGTCGCCGGCCTGCTCAGCGCCGTCTTCGTCTACTGGTCCGTCATCTGCTGGCGCATGCCCGATGGCGACGAGAAGATGGTGCCGGCCAAGAAGCTCTTCGCCTATTCGATCTTCTATCTCTTCGCCATCTTCTCGGCGCTGATGTTCGACCGCCTGGCGTCCTTCCTGGCCGCCCACTGGGGAGCCGGCCTTTGATCGAGACCGTCAAGCTCACCGAAGCCCAGCGCAAGTCCCGCCGCAACCGCAATGTTGCGCTCGGCCTCGTGCTGGCCGCTCTGGTCGTCATTTTCTACGCCATAACAATCGTGAAATTCACTTGAGGGCATGAGATGAGCGAAGCGCAAAGCACGCCGAGAAAGCCGCGCAACAATAGCGCCGTCGTTTTCATGTGCCTTGCCTTCGTCTTCGGCATGGGCGCGGCAAGCTATGCCGCCGTGCCGCTCTATCGCATGTTCTGTCAGCTGACCGGCTATAACGGCACGACGCAGCGCGTCGAGCAGGCCTCGTCGGTCATCCTCGACCGCAAGATGCGGGTCACCTTCGATGCCAACGTCGCGCCTGGGCTGGATTGGGAGTTCAAGCCGGTGGAGCGCGAGGTCAATCCGCGCATCGGCGAAACGATCCAGGTGAATTTCACCGCCGTCAACAAGTCCGACAAGCCCTCGCGCGGCCAGGCCGTGTTCAACGTCACGCCGGGCGAGGCGGGTGTCTATTTCAACAAGGTGCAGTGCTTCTGCTTCAACGAGACCGAGCTCAAGCCGGGCGAGAAGCTGGAGATGCCTGTCGTCTTCTACATCGACGCCGATATCGTCAAGGCCGTGGAATCCAAGGATATACACACGGTCACGTTGTCTTACACGTTCTATCCGAAGGAAGGACCGAAGCCGGTGGCTTCGCGCGAGGATGGAACGCAAACGCTTGAAAAGAAACTTTGATACTGGGTTCGTTTCCGGCTAAGCCGGAGCGGAGAGGATAGGTCCGGGGGAGTCCAAATGGCCGAAGCGCATCAGAAACATCACGATTATCACATCATAGATCCGAGCCCGTGGCCGCTTCTGGCCTCGATCGGCGCCTTCATCATGGCCTTTGGCGGCGTCGGCTTCATGCGCTACATCAATGGCGGCTCGCTGCACATCTTCGGCATCGAATGGGCGCATCCCTGGCTGTTCTTTATCGGCCTTGCCGTCGTTCTCTACGTGATGTTCGGCTGGTGGGCCGACACCGTAAAGGAAGCCCATGACGGCGCCCACACCCGCGTCGTCTCGTTGCACCTGCGCTACGGCATGATCATGTTCATCGCCTCCGAGGTGATGTTCTTCGTGGCCTGGTTCTGGGCCTATTTCGACGCCAGCCTCTATCCGCACGAAGCCATCCAGGCCTCGCGTCTGGCCTTCACCGGTGGTCAGTGGCCGCCGAAAGGCATCGAGGTGCTCGACCCCTGGCACCTGCCGATCTACAACACCGTCATCCTGCTGCTCTCGGGCACCACGGTCACCTGGGCGCACCATGCGCTGCTGCACAACGACCGCAAGGGCCTCATCCAGGGCCTGACGCTGACCGTGCTGCTCGGCGTGCTGTTCTCCAGCGTCCAGGCCTACGAATACGCCCACGCGCCGTTCGCCTTCAAGAACTCGATCTACGGCGCCACCTTCTTCATGGCGACCGGCTTCCACGGCTTCCACGTGCTCGTCGGCACCATCTTCCTGATCGTCTGCCTGATCCGCGCGCTCCGTGGCGATTTCACGCCGAAGCAACACTTCGGCTTCGAAGCCGCCGCCTGGTACTGGCACTTCGTCGACGTCGTCTGGCTCTTCCTGTTCTTCTCGATCTACGTCTGGGGCGGCTGGGGCGCACCGCTCGCGGCGGGGTGAGAGCCGCGGGATTGGATTGAAAAGGCGGCCGCAAGGCCTGCCACAGATGCAAATGCGGAGCCATCGAGAGATGGCTCCGCATTTTTTGTTTTCGGGGGGAGGGGGCGGCGGATTTTTCCGTTAGCGTCGTCCCCTACCGAACGCCTCGGCAAAGGACGGCGAGATCAACAGTTCCACGCAAGGCAACCGGCTTAGCGGTGGTAGCGTTGAATTGGCTGAAAAAGGCAAGATACGACGCGCACGCGGTTTCGCGGCCACTTTGGAGCCCCAACTACACGCGCCGGCAAAGACCAACGGCGACCAGGGGGAACGGTCACACATCACTACAGGTTCGGCGAGGCTACCCATGCGCATCAAGCACTTCATTGTCACCTACAACAACAACGCTCTCCTGCACAAAGCCATCGAAAGCATATTCGCGACCGCAACGGATCACGACAGAGCAGTCTTCGTGATTTCAAACCATTCGAAGGACGAATATACCGGACCGCACCCTGTGACGGTTTTGCGTAATGCGACACGTCCCGATTTCTCGACAGGTCACCTCTCCCGAAACTGGAACCAGGCGATAATAAATGGCTTTGTCGATATCAAATCCCCGGATGCCGACCTTCTCATCCTGAGCCAGAACGACTGTGTTTTCGAAGCCGGTTATGTTGATCGATGCTTGGAGCTCCACACCAGGTATGACCTTGTCACCTATGGCATCGGCGACAACTGCGTCAGCTATTCGCCGAATGCAATCGCACGCATCGGCCTCTGGGACGAGCGTTTCTGCAATACCGGGTTTCAGGAGGCCGACTATTTTCTGCGTGCCGCAATCTACCTCGGTGACCGTGCTTCCATCAATGACGGCATACAACATGGGCGGGTACACAACCCGATTTCCGACGCCGCCTCGATCGTAAGGCCGGACGCGACCGGCTTTCAGCGGCGTGATGAAGCCCATCTTCAATCGATGCGATACCATGTTCAAAGCAGAGGACTATTCTTTGCAAAATGGGATACGCAGCCGGAGAAATGGGGTCCTGACTTCCGACAGGTTGCGCAGCGGCTGAACAACTTCATCTACTATCCGTATTTCGAGAAAAATGTCGAAACCCTGACCGAGCAGCGGTATCTGGCATTTTTCTGAAAATAGGCGGTAAGGCGGATCACGCACTTTCGAACCGCCCATCACCCTCCGTCACGGCGCCCAATAAACGCCCGACTACGCCAACGCCTTGAGAATCAAAATCCGGTTCGCGGTCGCGAAGGCAATGGCTCCGTCCTGCTCAAGCGCCCGCAACACCGCTTTGATCTCCCCGGGCGTAAACCCATCAACGCCCAGCCGTTCGATGACATCAAGCAGGTTGATCGTCACGTCAGGCCTGGCCTTGAGCGCGCGCAGCCGTCCGATCAGGGCGTTTTCGGTATCGTCAAATCGACTCATCGGAGTACCTCAGCCGGCAATCGGCGCAACAGCACCATTCCGCTTCTCGCGAAAATGGCTCGGCGAAGCGCCGATCACGCGTTTGAACGCGCGGCTGAAGGACGCCTCCGAATCGTAACCCAGCCGTTCGGCGACGGTTGCCACACGCTGCCCCTCGCGTAGCCATTCATGGGCCTGGTGCATGCGCATCCGCGCCACGTAGCGCGCCGGCGTTTCGCCGACGACGCTGACGAAGCGCTGGGCAAAGCCCGAGCGCGAGGCGCCCATGTGGCGGGCCAGCTCGTTTACGCTCCAGTCGTGCGCGGGATCGAGGTGGATTGCCGCCAGCACCCGCCCGACCTCCGGGTTGCGCACGGCGGCAAGCCAGCCGCTGGCGTCGCCGCAGCCGTGCTCCACCCATGTGCGGATGATCGTCGCCGTCAGCACGTCGGCAAGGCGCGACAGGATGCCGCCTGCGCCCACCCGGTTCATCTCGACCTCCCGCATCATGGCGTCGAGCAGCGGCGGGATCGTCGGCTCGCTCTTGGCGAGATCGCTGGTGCGCATCACATCGGGCATCAGGTTGAGGAGCGGATGCCGCTTGTCGACATTGAAGCGCATGACCGCGAAAAAGATGAGGTTATTGCTGTCGGTGCATGGACATTGCAGATCGACGATGCCATCGCAGAGCGGCTTGCGCGGCAGGCAGTCGACCGGGGTCGGCGAAATGCCCGGTTCGCTCGCGATCACATGCGCGTCGCCGCGCGGCAAGAGCACGGCGTCGCCGGGGCGCATTTCCGTCCACTCGCCATCGGGTGCCTGCAGATAGGCGCTGCCCGCCGCCAGGAAGTGAAATCGCGCTTCCGCCTGCGCGGGATAGGCCGTGGCCCAGGGTGCTGACGGCTGGCAGCGGCCATACTCGACGCCATCGAGCCGCAGCCCGCGCAGCATCTCGGTCAATGGATCGGTCATATGGCCTCCGGCAGGTTTGGACGAATTGTTATGCTTTATAGCTTTTCCAGCATGGAAACGCCAGATGCTTGAGCGTAGCGTCGCCGCAGAATTTACGGAGATGCATATGAACATTCACTCGGAGATCAACCATCCAGCCGCAAAGAGCGAAGCACCTGCCGCATGGGCAGGCGTTGTTTCGCTGTCGCTTGGTGTATTTGGGCTCGTGACGGCGGAATTTCTACCCGCGAGCCTTCTGACGCCGATGTCGCATGACCTTGGTGTCAGCCTCGGCGCGGCCGGTCAATCGGTGACGGCCACGGCCGTGGTCGGCGCGCTGGCGGGGCCAGGCATCGTGCTCGGCACGGCCCGCTTCGATCGCCGCTACACGCTTTTGGCGCTCACAAGCCTGCTCATCATCTCGAGCCTGATCGCTGCCACGGCAAACGGGCTCGTGACGCTGCTCCTGTCGCGCGCGCTGCTCGGCGTCGGCCTGGGCGGCTTCTGGGCGATGTCGCTGGCGCTTGCCATGCGCCTGGTGCCGGAGCGGCTGATGCCGCGCGCCATGGCGATCGTCATGACCGGCGTGTCGGCGGCCACCGTCTGTGCGGCACCTGTCGGAGCCTGGGTCGGCGAGGCGTTCGGCTGGCGCGCGGCCTTCTGGATCGCCTCCGTGCTTGGCGTCGTCGCATTCCTCGTCCAGGCGTTCACGCTTCCGGCCATGCCGCCGACAACTTCGGGCGGCCTCGGGACGATGGCCGCGGTCCTGCGCCGTCCGGCCATCCGGCTCGGCCTCGTCACCATCCTCTTCGTCGTCGCCGGTCACTTCGCGGGCTTCACCTTCATCCGCCCGTTTCTTGAAACGGTGCCGCATTTCGGTGTCGAGGCGATTTCCGGCATCCTTCTCGCCTTCGGCGTCGGCGGCTTTATCGGCAATATCGCCGGCGGCCTGATCGCCGAGCGCAACACGACCCTTGCCATGACGCTTGCCGCCTCAGGCATTGCCGTCACCGCCTTCCTGCTTGCCTTCGCAGGCGAAGCGCCGGCGCTGGCCGCCATTGCGACCGCCCTGTGGGGCTTTGCCTTCGGCGCATTGCCGGTCAGCGTGCAGAGCTTCATCACCGAGGCTGCCGCCGACGAGGCCGAGAGCGCAGGCGCCCTCATGCTGACGACCTTTCAGGTCGCGATTTCGAGCGGCGCCGTGCTTGGTGGGCTGATCGTGGATGTCCAGGGTGCCGCCGGCGTCTTTGTCTTCGCCGGCGTCGCGGCCCTGCTCGGTGCCACGCTGGTTGGCGTCGCCAGCCGCCGCAGGATGGTCGCCGCGGGCTGATCATCCCCGTTACGTACCTCGGCCCCGCGCAGTGATGAACCGCGCGGGGCTGACCTTTGTCCGCGGTCGACCTTAGGCCGGCAACGCCTTCATCTGTGCAGCGCTGGGGAATTGTGGCATAGTTGCCCCATGGCGATACATGTCTTGGCGGTCCATCGTGACACGGTCGGGACGGAAAAGGGGGCGGGCGGTTCGCTTGCAGCCGCCTATTCCGTGGGTATCTTCTGCTGGCTGCTATCATCAGGCGTCTATATCGCCGCCAAATGGGTCTCTCCCGAGATGCCGCCCTGGGCGCTTTGCTTCTGGCGCGTGTTGATCGCCTGGGCGATACTGATGCCGATCGTCTACCGACATTTCGGCGCCATGGTCGCGCTCGTGCGGGCGCGCGGTCTCGAACTGCTCATCATCGGCGGTATCGGGCTCGCGATCTGCCAGGGCCTGATTTTCGTCGGCCTCGAACATGCCGACGCCACGACAGCCGGCATCATCATCGCCCTGATCCCGATCATCACCATGATCCTTGCCCGCTTCATTCTGGCCGAGCCGATGGGGCGCTTTCAGGTGATCGGATCGATCCTCGCCTTTGCCGGCATCGTGGTGATCATCATCAAGGGCAGCCCGGCCGCACTCCTGCGCCTCGATTTCAATCCCGGCGAGCTATGGATCGTCGCCGGCGCCTTCTGTTTCAGCCTCTATACGGTCCTGCTCCGCCGGGCGAAATTCGATGTGAACCGCCTTGCGCTCCTCGTGCTGCTGCTGGGCGCCGCGGCGCTGACGGCGCTGCCCTTCTATCTGTTCGAGCTCGTCTCCGACGAACGCTCGACTTTGAACGCCAGCGGCCTCATCGCGCTCGCCTATGTCGCGATCCCCGGCGGCGCGATCATGTATTATCTCTTCAATCGCAGCATCGAGGCTCTGGGGGCGGCGAGGGCGGGCGTGTTGCTCTACATCCAGACGATCTTCATCGCCGTGCTCGCCTACCTCATCCTCGGCGAGCAGCTGCAACGCTACCATCTCGAAGGCGCATCCCTCATCGTCGCCGGCCTGCTGCTGATCATTCTGCTGAAGCCACCGGCTAGCCTAGAGGCGAGCAAGGGCTGAGGAGGGGCGGGCTGAGGTTTGCGAATGAGTGCTGTTGGCGACATGCGGTCGGCAGTCTGCTCGTCGAGATCCAGGAGGAGTTCAACCGCCCGAACGGCGAGATTGAACTGCGATGCGATTTCCTTCGCTGTCGGCAATTTCAGCCACGAAGATCTCCTCGTTGACGGGCGTTTTCGGAAAGAGGACTTCGCCGCCGCACGCGACGGCCTTCACCAAAACGTCGTCAATGTTTTCGATGCTCAGATAAACGATCGCTCCATGCCGGGTAGGAACGTAGACATCGCCCTGGGCGAGCGCTCCGCTGGCGCCGTCCTTCCCCTCCTGAAAGGGAAAATAGGCCATTCTGCTTTCGTGGATTTCAACGACGTCGCCAAATTCTATATCGAACACAGTGCGATAGAAGCGCATCGCTCTTGTCAGATCGGCAACTGGAATTTCAACATGGGCAATCAGGTTCATACTCAGCTCTTTCCAATCACAGCCCTGCTTATGACGCTTTGCGGACGAGGCGTTCTCGTTCGGCTCGGCCCCTTTGCACACACATGAAACGACATGTAGACTCTGCCAGTGGATATCGACTTAGTGGAGACTTGCATGAGCGAAATTGCCCTGAGGTCCATCGTCCCGATCCTCTTTGTGCGTGATGTGCCGGCGAGCGCCCAATTCTTCAAAGAGAAACTCGGATTTGACGTCGATTTCCTCCACGGTACGCCGCCGTTTTACGGCGCTGTGTCGCGCGGCGCGGCCTGCCTGCATCTTCGGTGTGTCAGCAAACCGAATTTTGCCGATCTGGCAGCACGCGAGGTCTCGCTTATTGTCGCTACAATTGAGGTTTCGGACGTGCACGGGTTGTTTGAGGAACTGCGCGGCCGCGGCGCGGAGTTTGCGCAGGAGCCAACCAGCCAGCCCTGGGGTGGAACGGACTTCCATGTCCGTGACGCGGACGGGAACGTGATCTCGTTCGTCGCCTACGAGTGATGGAACCATAGCAGCAGTCGTGAAATGACCGCTTCCGCCGCTTAGCTGCCAATGCATTCCGAAACGTCTCCAGCCATGGGCGATGCCCCCCGATAACCGAAGCTGCGGGGGCATCGCTGAACACGGCCAAAGCGTTCCACAAATGAGCGGCGGCTTGCGTGCCTTACCGCGCTTCCGCGATCCGCTCGAACGCCGATGGCCTCGCAATCCCGAGGTCCAGCGTCTGCCGGATGATCTCGGCACACTCCAGCGGTGTCAGAAGCGACGTGTCCACCTCAAGATCGTAGATCCCCGGCTGGTGCACATGGTCCTGCCAGCGCTGCACCGAATCGGGGATCGGGTCCTCGGCGCTTGCCTGGTCGTAGAGCCCCTCGCGGCCCGGCATGCGGATCTCGCGGCGGCGCATGATCGTGTCGAGTGGACAATGCACACCGACGAAGAGAACAGGAAAACCTTCAAGCCTGCGGGCGCAGTCGGTCAGGATGCCGAGCGGTTGCGAGTAGAAATCATGGTGCCCGAGATCGGCGACGACGTTGAGGCCGAGGCCGACATGGATGGCGATGGTCTCGTAGAGTGCGGCGTAGAAGAACGGCACCATCTCCTCGAGATCGGGCCGCTCGCCGCCGGGACGCAGGCCGATGCCGGGCAGATAGCGCTCCGGCGTCATGCCGTTATAGGCATCGACGCCGAGGTTCATCCACGGGCCGTCGAACTCGTCCTGGATCGCCTTGGCGATCGATGATTTTCCGCTGCGCGGTGCGCCGTTCAGAATGACGATCTGAGCGGCAGGGTTTTCCTCGGACATGTGTGTTCTTCTTTTGTTTGGCGCGAATCAGTGAGGCGAAATCGCGCAGGCATTTCACTTCGCATTTCGATTAGATTATGGGTGACTTTAAGGCGGTGACTTCAGGCTGTGACTCGCCGCGTCGGGAGGATAGCATGAACGAGGACAGCGCGCATTTCCCGCCTGTGGATCCTTTGAAAACAGGCATTCGCGGCTGCTGCCCGCGCTGCGGCAATGGCAAGCTTTTCAACGGCTTGCTGGGCCTGAAGCCGCGCTGCGCCGCCTGCGGTCTCGACTATGCCTTTGCCGACGCCGGCGATGGCCCGGCCGTCTTCGTCATCCTGATCGTCGGCTTCATCGTCATCGGCTCGGTGCTGTGGCTGGAAGTGAACTATTCACCGCCGATCTGGCTGCACATCCTGCTCTTCGCGCCGCTGACGATCATCCTCTCGCTGCTGGCGCTACGCTGGTGCAAGGGCATCCTGATCGCCATGCAATACCGCCACAATGCCCGTGAAGGACGTCTCTCCCGTGATTGATGCCACAGCCGCAGCCCCCCGCCGCACGCGATCCGTCCTGACCGCCATCGCGGTCCTCGTAGCACTCGCCATCCTGATCGCGCTCGGCACCTGGCAGGTCGAGCGGCTGCACTGGAAGGAAGGCCTGCTCGCCGATATCGCCACGCGCCTCGCGGCCCCCGTGGTCCCGCTCTCCGATATCGAGGCCATGGCCGCCAAGGGCGAGGATATCGAATACCGCCGCGTCACCGCGACAGGCGTCTACGACAACAGCCGCGAACGCCACTTCTTCGCCACCTGGCGCGGCCAGACCGGCTTTTACGTCTATACGCCGCTGCAGCTTTCCGACGGCCGCTTCCTCTTCGTCAACCGCGGCTTCGTGCCTTATGACAACAAGGAACCGGAAATGCGCATGCAGGGCCAGCTGACGGGCGAGCAGACCGTCAACGGTCTCGCCCGCAGCAAACTGTCAGGCAAGCCGTCCTGGATTGTGCCCGACAACGACGTCGCCAAGAACATCTTCTACTGGAAGGACCTCGACGTCATGGCCTCGAGCACCGGGCTAGACAAGGCCGCGGTCGTGCCCTTCTTCGTCGATGCCGATGATACGCCCAATCCCAAGGGCATGCCGATCGGCGGCGTCACCGAGGTCGACCTGCCCAACAACCACCTGCAATACGCTTTCACCTGGTATGGTCTCGCCTTAACGCTGGTGGTGATCGTCATCGTCGCGCGCTTCCGCAAGCGCGGCAATCCGCCTGCGCAATAGTATCGCTTCAATTCGTGCCTATATTGGGCTAGAGGATCGATATCTGAGGCGCAGGCATCACAACCTCTCCCTCATTCCTGTGCTTGTCACAGGAATCCAGCTACGGCGCGTCTGCGCCGTGAAAAGACTCTCTTGCATTCACGGACGTGAATGCGCTGGATTCCTGTGACAAGCACAGGAATGAGGGCGTTGGGTAAGTAAGACAGGAACAGGATGAATATTGCGGCGAAACCTCCACTGACGATCAGGCTCTGCGGCCCGCGCGGCTTCTGCGCGGGCGTCGATAGGGCGATCCAGATCGTCGTTCTGGCGCTGAAGTCCTATGGCGCGCCCGTCTATGTCAGGCACGAGATCGTCCATAACCGCTATGTCGTCGAAGGACTGGAAGCCAAGGGCGCCGTCTTCGTCGAGGAGCTGAACGAGATCCCGGAAGAGCATCGCGCCCAGCCGGTCGTCTTTTCCGCCCATGGCGTGCCGAAATCGGTGCCGGAGGATGCGACCACACGCAACCTCTTCTATCTCGACGCCACATGCCCGCTGGTCTCCAAGGTCCACAAGCAGGCCATGCGCCACAACAAGCTCGGCCGCCACGTCGTCCTGATCGGCCATGCCGGCCACCCCGAGGTGATCGGCACCATGGGCCAGCTGCCCGAAGGCGCCGTCTCGCTGGTCGAGACCATCGCCGATGTCGATCTCTACGAGCCCGTCGATCCCGACAATCTCGGCTATGTCACGCAGACCACGCTCTCGGTCGACGACACCGCCGGCGTCATTGCCCGCCTGCAGGAGCGCTTCCCGAACCTCACCGCGCCCTCGGCCGATTCGATCTGCTACGCCACGACCAACCGCCAGGAAGTCGTCAAGCAGGCGGCCCCCGGCTGCGATCTCTTCATCATCGTCGGCGCGCCCAATTCGTCCAACTCCAAGCGCCTCGTCGAAGTGGCGCTCAGGGCAGGGGCGAAGAAATCGATCTTGGTGCAGCGCGCCTCCGAGCTCGATTGGGACGATATCGGCCACGTCGGCACGCTCGGCCTCTCCGCCGGCGCCTCGGCCCCCGAGGTCATCGTCAACGAGATCATCGAGGCTTTTCGCGCGCGGTTCGACGCCCGCGTCGAGCTTGCCGAGACCGTTCAGGAAAACGAGCACTTTCTCGTCAACCGCGAGCTGCGCGACATCGAGCTGACGACGGCGGATATGGCGTTCGTCAACGGGTAATCGGTAGTCGGAGGGTGGGGCCACCCCCCTCTGTCCTGCCGGACATCTCCCCCACAAGGGGGGAGATCGGCCAGCCGCTTGCTCCCTGCGCCATCGCCAACGACAATTGTTTGGGGAAGATGCTCGCCTCATCCAATCTCCCCCCTTGTGGGGGAGATGCCCGGCAGGGCAGAGGGGGGTATCACCTCCACCGCCCGAAGCCGCCCGAAGCACCAAACCGAAAACGAGAGCCCGCCTTGGCAGTCTACACCGATATCTCCGAAGACGATCTGAAGTGGTTCCTGACGGAATATGACGCCGGCACGCTGTTGTCCTACAAGGGCATCGCCGAGGGCGTCGAAAACAGCAACTTCCTGCTGCATACCTCGAAGGACCCGCTGATCCTGACGCTCTATGAAAAGCGCGTCGAGAAAACCGACCTGCCGTTCTTCCTCGGCCTGATGCAGCATCTTTCCGCCCGCGGCCTGTCCTGCCCGCTGCCGCTGCCGCGCAAGGATGGCGCGCTGCTCGGCCAGCTGTCGGACCGCCCCGCTGCCCTCATCTCCTTCCTCGAAGGCATGTGGCTGCGCAAGCCGGAAGCGAAACATTGCCGCGAGGTCGGCAAGGCGCTCGCCCGCATGCACATCGCCGGCGAAGGTTTTGAGCTCAAGCGTCCCAACGCGCTCTCCGTCGATGGCTGGCAGGTGCTGTGGGACAAGTCTGAAGCGCGCGCCGACGAGGTCGAGAAGGGCCTGCAGGCCGAAATCCGCGGCGAGCTCGACTATCTCTCGACGCATTGGCCGAAGGATCTCCCCTCCGGCGTCATCCACGCCGATCTCTTCCCCGACAACGTCTTCTTCCTGGGCGACGATCTCTCGGGCCTGATCGACTTCTACTTCGCCTGCAACGACCTGCTCGCCTACGACGTCTCGATCATCCTCAACGCCTGGTGCTTCGAAAAGGACGGCGCCTATAACATCACCAAGGGCATGGCGATGCTCGAAGGCTATAACAGCGTGCGGCCGCTGAGCGACGCCGAACTCGCAGCACTTCCGATCCTCTCGCGCGGCTCGGCACTGCGCTTCTTCCTCACCCGCCTCTACGACTGGCTGATGACGCCGGAGGGCGCGATGGTCACGAAGAAGGACCCGCTCGAATACCTGCGCAAGCTGCGCTTCCACCGCCAGATTAGATCCGCCGCCGAATACGGGCTCACACCATGAAGCACGTCGATATCTACACCGACGGCGCCTGCTCTGGAAATCCCGGCCCCGGCGGCTGGGGCGCGGTGCTGCGCTATGGCGAGGTCGAAAAGGAGCTCTGCGGCGGCGAGGCGGAAACGACCAACAACCGCATGGAATTGCTCGCCGCCATCTCGGCGCTGACGGCGCTGAAGAGCGCCTGCGAGGTCGATCTCCACACCGACAGCAAATACGTCATGGACGGCATTTCCAAGTGGATTTTCGGCTGGAAGAAGAACCGCTGGAAGACCGCGGACAAGAAGCCGGTGAAGAACGGCGAACTCTGGCAGGCGCTCGACGCCGCCAACCAGCGCCACAAGGTCAAATGGCACTGGGTCAAGGGCCACGCCGGCCACCCGGAAAACGAACGCGCCGACGAACTGGCGCGCAAGGGCATGGAGCCGTTCAAGAACCGGTAGGGTTGCTCAGCCTTCCCTTCTCCCCAGCGGGGAGAAGGTGGCCCGAAGGGTCGGATGAGGGGGCTCCTGGCTCCAACTTATCCATTAAAATCATTGTCTTATATCCCTCACCCTGCAGCCCCCTCATCTGCCTGCCGGCATCTTCTCCCCTGTGGGGAGAAGGGACTCGTGGCGGCCGCTCACCCCGCAACCGCCAGATACGCCGAAATCGTCCCAATCGACAGCACCGTCGAGGCCAGCACCACGCGCCCGGTCAAATTCGCCTCGCGCCCATAGAACTCCGCCAGCATGAACGGCCCGGTCCCCGTCGGCAGCGCTGCGAGCAGCACGCAGGTATGCACCGCAACCGGCGGCAGCTGCAGCAGCGGCCCGGCGATCACCCATGTCACCAAAGGCTGCGCAACCAGCTTCAGCCCGACGAGTATCCCCGCAGTCGCCGCCCGCTCGGTCGAAGCACCTGCCTTCGATCCGGCCAGAAACAGCCCAAGCGCAATCAGCGCGCAGGGAGAAGCCGCTCCGCCGAGAAGCTTTAGAAACGCATGCACCGGCGCCGGCAGCGCCACGCCAGAGACCATGAACAACGCCCCCAGCACCGGCGCGATCAGCAACGGGTTTTTGGCCAGCGAGAGGAAGGTCTTCCTGGCGATATCGCGCCGCCGCGTCTCCGATTGCAGCCCGCCCTCGATCAAGACGATGGCGACGGCGAAGAGCACGCAGACGGTGACGATCGTCGCGATCAGCGTCGGTGCCATGCCGTTGTCGCCAACGATCGAGAGCACCAGCGGAAAGCCGACGAACCCCGTATTGGCGTAGCTGGCGTTCAGGCTGTCGATCGCCGCATCGGCCAGATGCCGCCCCTTGGCCATCCGCCACCAGAGCGTCGCGCAGAAGATGATGGCACAGCCCGAAGTGAAGGCGAGAATGAAGCCCGCCTGCCAGATCTGCGATAGTTTGGCGTTGGCCATGATGTCGAAGAGCAAGGCGGGCAGGGCCAGATAGACCACCAGCCGGTTCACCTCGCGCGTCGCATTGGGGCCTAGCGCGTCGGTCTTGCGGGCGATCCATCCGGTCAGGATCAGCGCGAAGATGGGGAGCACGATGAGGAGATTGGTCAGCATTGGGAGAAGGAACTCAGGTTGCAAAGACCATTGTCTAGCCCCTGATATCGATATAATCCAATGTCGATATCATCGCTGATCGATACTTCAGAGGTATGGAATGGACACGCGCCACATGCGCTATTTCGTGGCGCTCGCCGAGACGCTGCACTTCGGCCACGCGGCGGCGCGCATGAACATGAGCCAGCCACCCTTCAGCCGCCAGATCGCCGCCATCGAGAAGACGCTGGGCGCCCGCCTCTTCGAGCGCAATTCCCGCAACGTCGCGTTGACGGCGGCGGGAAAGCATTTTCTCGAGGAATGCCGCGCGGTGCTCGCGCATTTCGACACCGCCTGCCGCGATGTGCAGCTGGTCGCATCCGGCGTGAAGGGCGAGCTGAAGCTCGGCTTCATGATGAACGCCGCCTACAGCGTCGTCCCGGCGCTGGTGCGACTGTACTCCGAAAAGCGCCCCGATGTCCGCCTCGTGCTCGAGGAGCGCATACCGACCGATATCGAGGAGATGCTGATCGAAGGCCGCCTCGACGCCGCCGTCACCTTCGGCGGCAGCCCGGCCACGCATCTGCGCACCACGCTTCTCGCCCGCGACCGCCTGCGCCTGATCGTGCCGCGAGACCACCGCCTGGCGAAACTCGACATCGCCGGCCCAACCGACCTCGCCGCCGAACGCCTGATCGCCGCCCCCGCAAGCGTGACGCCGACGCTCCGCGACGCCATCCGCAACTACTGCGCCTCCCCAGGCGTCGTCCCGCATTTCGCGCTCGAACCCCGCCTGCAGCACACCATCATCCGCCTCGTCGGCGAAGGCCTGGGCATCGCACTGATCCCGCAGTCTTTGTGCGCCGATCTGGCCGAAGGGCTGGTCTCGCGGCCGATCATGGATGCGCCTGAGTTCGACATCGTGCTCTGCGCTTCGGCTGCGTCGAGCAATCCGGCGGTGCCGGCGCTGTTTGAGGTGGCGGAGAGGTTGGGTGGGGCGAAGGTGGGGCCGTGATACCGTCGACTACGGTGTAGCGCCACCAGCCGACATCCCGATAACCCGCATTTACGTCGCAGTTACTGTTACGTACTTCTCCGCATCGACGACGGTCGCCTAGAACTTCTCCGATCTAACCTCGGAGCCACCTATGAACCGTCGCGCACCAACCATTGGGCTAACACTCCTCCTCGGCCTGTCGTCTGTCGCCTTCGGGCAATCCGGCCCAACCCCCGTCACCGTCGACAACTTCGTGCGGGCCGAATCCGACACCTATATCGGCGGCCTCGCCAAGCAGGCCGGCGGGCTTGCGAAACTCGTTCATCACCGCGAGCCGGCGCCCATCGAGGATCACTCGATCATTCGGCTCAACCGCGACACTCTCTACAGTTTCGGGATTTTCGATCTAGATGCCGGCCCGGTCACCTTCACGCTGCCCGATCCCGGCTCGCGCTTCATGTCCCTGATGGCCGTGAGCCAGGATCACTATGCGACCACCGTCTACGGCGCCGGCACGCACAGCTTCGATAAGGCCACCGTCGGCACGCGTTACGTGCTGATCGGCACCCGCATTCTCGTTGATCCCAACGACCCAAAGGATATTGAACAGGTCCATTCGCTTCAAGATGGGATCAAGGCCAGCCAGGGCGGGACAGGTACGTTGGAACTGCCGACATACGACGCCGCCAGCCAGAAGAAGGTACACGACGCGCTTCTCGTTCTGGCATCGACACTTTCAAACTTCGACAGAGCGTTTGGGACGAAAGCGGAGGTCGATCCGATCCGTCATTTGATTGGCGCGGCCTATGGATGGGGCGGGAATCCGGACAAGGATGCCCGATACCTTAACGTCGTTCCGGCCAAGAATGACGGCAAAGTGGTCTACAAGCTCACAGTCAAGGACGTGCCGGTCGATGGCTTCTGGTCCATCAGCGTCTACAATGCTGAAGGGTTCTACGAAAAGAACCCATACAACGCCTACGCTCTCAATAGCGTCACCGCGAAGGAGGACAACGGATCGGTCACCGTTCAGTTCGGAGGCTGCGACGGCAAGATCGTCAATTGCCTGCCCGTGATGAAGGACTGGAACTATGTCGTCCGCCTCTACCGGCCACGCGCGGCAATTCTCGACGGCTCCTGGACCTTCCCCGAGCCGACGATCGCCAACTGATCTGCGCCCAGTGCCGTCGCAAACAAGGAGACATGCCATGACCATATACAGTCGCCTCGCGGGTGCGCTGATGTTGCTGCTTGCCGCGCCGGCAATGGCCGAGCAGCCGAAATATTCCGCCGATGTCCCAAGCGACATCACCACGCCATCCACGGTCGAGACCCGGATCGGCACGCTGAAGTTCTTCGATGGCCTTCCGGACGAGGCAACGGCGCAGAAGGTCTATGATCAGCTCGATTTCTCCCGCGGCATCCAGGCGTTTCTGTCCGGCGTGCCTGCGGCTTCGCTGCATGCCATGTGCAAGGGCCTGAGCGATGCCGGCGTCGCGCCCAACAAGGGGATCGGCATTACCGAAGAGCTGATGGACGCGCGCTCGCTGTTTCTCACGCCCAACGCGACGACAGTCTATAACTTCTTTTGCCTCGACCTGAAGGACGGACCGATGGTCGTCGAGGTGCCGCCAAACGCCCTTGGTCCTGTTGACGACGCCTATTTCCGCTTCGTCACCGACATCGGCCTCACAGGTCCGGATAAGGGCAAGGGCGGCAAATATCTCTTCGTCGCGCCCGATTACAAGGGCGAGTTGCCGAAGGAGGGCTACTTCGTCGTTCGCTCACCCACCTATATCAACTGGGTGCTGTGCCGCGTCTTCGTCGAAAACAACGACGTGGCGGCGGCGGTCAAGGTCGTGAAGGAAAAGGCCCGGATCTACCCCTACGCGTCGGCCGACAACCCGCCGCAGACAGCCTTCGTCAACATGACCGGCAAGAAGATCAACACGATCCATGCCAACGACTTCAGGTTCTACCAGGAGATCGACGAGGTCATCCAGCATGAGCCCGAGGATGCGTTCGACCCCGAGGTTGTCGGCCTCTTCGCTTCGATCGGCATCAAGAAGGGCCAGCCGTTCAATCCCGACGGCCGCATGAAGGCGATCCTCGTCGATGCCGTTGCGGTCGGCAATGCCTCGGCCCGGGCGATCCTGTTTTCCTCACGCGATCCCCGAGTCAAGTTCTATCCCGATCGCCAGTGGGGCAACGGCTTCATCGGCAACAGCTACCAGTTCCTCGACCATGGCGAACGCATGCTCGATGCACGCACGCTCTTCCACTATGCCGCAACCGGCATCACGCCCTCGATGGCCGCCGCCAAGCCCGGCACAGGTTCGGCCTATGCTTTTGCGGTGCGGGACGCGACCGGGGCCTATCTGGATGGCGGCAAGACCTACAAGGTCACCTTGCCGGGTCCCGTGCCCGCCAAGCAATTCTGGTCCTTCACCGTCTATGACGCCCAGACGCGATCCATGCTGGAAACCGATCAACGCACTGCCGGCGTCGACAGCAACGCCAAGGACATGAAGGCCAATAGCGACGGATCCTACACCGTGTGGTTCGGCCCTAAGGCCCCGGCCGGTCACGAGGGCAACTGGGTCGAGACCCGCAAGGGCAAGAGCTGGCAGGTCATCATGCGGCTCTATGGGCCATTGCAGCCATGGTTCGACCAGAGCTGGAAGCCCGGTGACCTGGAACTCGTGAAGTAGGGTGAGGGCTACACGGTAGACCGATGGTCAGTGGATTGGTTTGAAAGCAGCCAACTAGGGCGCCAGCGGTCCCCTCATCCCCGGTGCAACTTTTTGCACCTGAATCCTTCGGGCCACCTTCTCCCCGCGGGGGAGAAGGGAAAAGCGGCATCCTATGTGCCATCTTCCCCTCTCCCCAGCAGGGAGAGGGTAGGGTGAGGGGGCCACACGGCACAACGCCAGCCCACCCCCACATCCATCAGCAACTCAAGCCGCCTTCGCCACATCCCCATGCGGGTCGAGCACGAATTTCGTCGCCGCCCCGTGGTCGAAGCTCTCATAGCCCTGGACGGCCTCTTCGAGCGGGATCACCTTGGCGTTGACGATATCGGCGATCGGCAGGCGGTCGTGGAGGATCGCCTGCATCAGCTGCCGGTTATACTTCAGCACCGGCGTCTGGCCGGTGTGGAAGGATTGCGCCTTGGCCCAGCCGAGGCCGAAGCGCAGCGACAGGTTGCCTGATTTGGCGGCACTGTCGACGGCGCCGGGGTCCTCGGTGACGTAGAGGCCGGGAATGCCGATCGAGCCGGCGGCGCGGGTGATGTCCATCATCTGGTTCAACACGATCGCCGGCTGCTCGCCGCCCGAATGCCCGCGCGCCTCGAAGCCGACGGCGTCGATCGCGCTGTCCACCTCGTTGCTCCCGGTCACCTGCGCGATCATGTCGCCGAGACGGTCGCTCTTCGACAGATCGATCGGCTCGAAACCGACGCGGGCGGCATGTGCCAGGCGATCCTTGTTGAAGTCGCCGATCATCACCACGGCGGCACCCAGGATGCGGGCGGAAGCGGCTGCCGCAAGCCCGACCGGGCCGGCGCCCGCGACATAGACGGTCGAGCCGACGCCGACGCCGGCGCGCACCGCGCCATGGAAGCCCGTCGGCAGGATGTCGGAGAGCATGGTGAGATCGCGGATCTTCTCCATCGCCCGGTCGCGATCCGGAATCTTCAAGAGGTTGAAGTCTGCATAGGGGATGGTGACGTAGCGGGCCTGGCCGCCGATCCAGCCGCCCATGTCGACATAGCCATAGGCGCCGCCGGCGCGCGACGGGTTGACGGTGAGGCACACACCTGTGTCCTGCGACTTGCAGCAGCGGCAGCGGCCGCAGGCGACGTTGAAGGGTACGGAGACGATGTCGCCGACCTCAAGCATCTCGACATCGATGCCCTTTTCGATGATCTGGCCGGTGATTTCATGGCCGAGAACCAGCCCCGGCATCGCCGTGGTGCGGCCGCGCACCATGTGCTGGTCCGATCCGCAGATATTGGTCGAGATCACCTTCAGGATCACGCCATGCTCGATGCGGCGCCCGTCGGGTGCCTCGAGCTTGGGATCGTCGATGTCATGGATTTCGACAACGCCGGGCCGCATGTAGACGACGCCACGGTTCTTGCTCATTTTCATCTCCTCCGTTGAAAATGCTCATCTCCGCGCGGGCTGCTCTCCCTCGCGGTTATCGTCGCAGCTTAGAGGAGAATGTCGCCCACGTCGTCCCGTTTACGACGCTTTGGCCGCCCGAAACGGTCGCTGACGACGAAGTGAGGCGAGGGGAGCGCGCGTTAGGGAGGGCCAATATTTGCATCTTGCCCGCAGCCGCATTCCCACTATGCTTTGCTCACAACAACATGTCGGGAGGCGACCATATGATCCTGCACTCGGTGCTGATGCGGCTGAAATCGGCCATCACGGGCGAAGAGAAGCAGTCCCTGTTTGAACAGATCGTCGCGCTGAAGCAGGTCATTCCGGGTATTCTGGATATCAAATACGGCCCGAACGTCTCGCCCGAGGGCCTGCATGCCGGCTTCGTCGATGGCTTCGCCGTCACCTTCGAAAGCCCGGAAGCGCGCGACGCCTATCTCGTCCATCCCGAGCATGTCGCCGTCGGTGAGCGCATCGTCTCGTCGCTGGATGGCGGCCTCGGCGGCCTGATCGTCTTCGACCTGCAGGTCTGATCCCGCAGGTCGAACGTCTCGGTTTCCGTCGTCAGCTGCCCTTGCGCATGGCGGCGGAGATCTGGTCGACATTGTAGCGGAACATCTTCTCATAGGTGGATGCCGGGCCCTTGGCATCCGACAGCGATTCCACATAGAGCTCGCCGCCGGGCTCAGCTCCCGTTGCCTTGGCGATCTGCTTGACGAGGCGCGGATCGTTGGAGTTTTCGAAGAAGTAGGTCTTCACGTGCTCGGCCTTGATCTGCTCGATCAGCTTGGCCACTTCGGCGGCAGACGCTTCGCTTTCGGTGGAGACGCCGAGCGGCGCGAGAAAGCTCACATGATACTCCCGGCCGAAGTAGCCGAAGGCGTCGTGGCTGGTCAGCACCTTGCGATGGTCCTCGGGGATATCCTTGAACTTCGCCTTGGCGTAGGCGTCCATCTCGTCGAGCTTCTTGGTATAGGCCTCGGCATTGGCCTTGAAAGCCGCCGCATCGACTGGATCGGCCGATGACAAGGCCTTCTCGATGTTGGCGACCCAGACCTTGACGCTGACGGGGCTGTTCCAGACGTGCGGATCGGTCACCGTCTTGCCGTCCTCTTCCATGGTGCGCGTCTTCACACCCTCGGAAACCGTCACCGGCGTGCCCTTGTAGCCCGAAGCCGCGATCAGCCGGTCCATCCAGCCTTCCAGCCCTTCGCCGCTGACGAAGGTGACCTTGGCCGCCTTCAGGTTCTTGGCGTCAGTGGGCGACGGCTCGAATTCATGGGGGTCGCCGTTCGGCCCGACGAGGCTCTTGACCTCGACATGATCGCCGCCAACCTGTTTGACGACGTCGGCCAGCACGGTGAACGAGGCCACGACATGAAGCGTTTCGGCCGAAGCCGGCATGGCCGAGAAGGCCATCAGCGCAGGAAGCGAGGCGGCAAGAAGCAATCTTCCATGGGGCATAGAAGCATCCTTTGGTTAGCCCTTGAGATGGGCGCGGGGGAAGAGACGCCGGGCAAGGCCCGACGGTGCGAAAAAGATGGAAAAGCCGTAGATCGCCGCCGCCGTCATGATGATCGTCGGCCCGGAGGCGAGCTCGAAATGGTAGGAGGCGATCAGCCCGAAATAGCCGGATGCCGCAGCACTGGCCGCCGCTACCAGCATCATCGAGGGCAGGCTGCGCGACCAGAGCTGCGCGATCGCGGCCGGAAGCATCATCAGCCCCACCGCCATCAGCGTGCCGAGCGCCTGGAAGCTGGCGACGAGATTGAGCACGACGAGCAGCAGGAACAGGAAGTGATAGACCGGACCGCGCCCGCCGATCGCCCTCAGGAAACTCGGGTCGAAGCACTCCGCGATCAGCGGCCGGTAGATCGCGGCAAGCACGATCAGCGTCAGCGTCGTGATCGCGCCGATCTGGTAAAGGGCAGGCGGATCGATGGCGAGAATGGTGCCGAACAGCACATGCAGCAGGTCGATATTCGAGCCCCTCAGCGAGACGATCAGCACGCCGAGCGCCAGCGACGCGAGATAGAAGCTGGCAAAGCTCGCATCCTCCTGCAGCACCGTCACCCGGCTGACCGCGCCTGATAAAAGCGCCACTGCGAGCCCCGCCACCAGTCCACCGATCCCCATCGCCGTCAGCGACAGCGATCCGGCGACGAGATAGCCGATCGCCGCACCCGGCAGGATCGCATGGCTCATCGCATCGCCCATCAGGCTCATCCGCCGCAGCATCAGGAACACGCCGATCGGCCCGGAACCGAGCCCGAGGCAAAGGCACGCGACCAGCGCCCGGCGCATGAAACCGTAATCGACGAAGGGCGCGAAGAAGAGATCGTAGATGGTCATGCGGCGGGCGCGCAGGCATCTGCGTCCTCATCCCAGCGCTCGGCCATCGCCCTTGCTTTCAACAGGTTCTCGGCCGACATCGCGGAAGCGGTCGGCCCCCAGTCGATCATCTCGCGGGCGAGCAGCAGCGTCTGCGGGAAATGCGCGCGGATCTGCTCGAAGTCGTGCAGCACCGCCACAATTGTCCGCCCGTCGCCATGCCAGGTCAGGATCATCTCGATCAGGTCCCGAGTGGTGCGGGCGTCGATCGCGGTAAACGGTTCGTCGAGCAGGATCACCTTGGCGTCCTGCAGCAGCAGCCGCGCAAACAGCACCCGCTGCAATTGGCCTGATGACAGCGATCCAATTTGCCGCCGCTCGAATCCCTCCAGCCCGACCGCCGAAATCGCCCCTTGTGCTTTCACCATTTCCGCACCCGACACCCGCGAAAACGCCCCCGCCTGCCGCCATGCGCCAAGCAGCACGGTATCGAGCACCGAGATCGGAAACCGCCTGTTGATATCGGCCGCCTGCGGCAGATAGCCGAAATCGGTGCGCTGCAGCCGATGCTCGACACGTCCCTCGCTCGGCCTGAGCTCACCCATGATCGCCTTCAACAGTGTCGACTTGCCGGCACCGTTCGGCCCGGCAATCGCCGTCAGGCTGCCGGCCGTAATCGCGCCGGAGACATGGTGCACGGCCGGGTGCCGGTTATAGGCGACGGTGAGATTGGAAAGCCGTATCAGGTCGTCGCTCATGGCAGCACCACCGCCCATGCGATGGCGATCCAGAGCAGGGCGGCGACGACGATGGCGCCGATCACGCGGTGGATGGCCGAAGCGCTCATCAGGCCGGCGGCGAGATTATTCAGGAGGGTCATTGCGGGTGCTCAATATGTAATAACATTACGCGAGTAACGTTATAACGATAATTTCGACGATGACGCAAGCGGCCAAGCGCGAAAATATCGGTGACCAGCAGAGGTTTGTGGAGAACAGGAAGTGGAAGGCGGATTGGGAGGAGGACGCCGCCACGCTCTCGGCGTCATCCTCGGGCTCGTCCCGAGGATCTAAGCACGCCGCCCGGAACGCAAGGGCGCAGCGAAAGCGGAAGGGCGCCAAGCGCCGTAACCCGCCACGGAAGCCAGCGCATCAGCCTGGCCAGCCCAGGGCGAAGCCGACACGCGGCTCCACCCCGCAAACCTCACATCAAAGCTGCTCGATCATCGTCGCAGCGCTCGAAACCGTCGCCTGACCCGGATTGTCCTCGACGTTGAGCGACTTCACGACACCGTCTTCGACCAGCATCGAGTAGCGCTTGGAGCGCACGCCGAGGCCGCCGGCGGAGAGGTCGGCGTCGAGGCCGATGGCCTTGGTGAAGGAGGCGTCCCAGTCGGGGAGGAAGTGGATCTTGCCCATGCCGCCGGAGGACTGCGCCCAGGCGCCCATCACGTGCCAGTCGTTGACGGCGATGACCGCAATGTCGTCGACGCCCTTGCCGAGAATGGTGTCGCGGTTTTCGAGATAGCCGGGCAGGTGGTTGAGCGAGCAGGTCGGCGTGAAGGCGCCGGGGACGGCGAAGAGCACCACGCGCTTGCCTTTGAACAGCGCCTCGGTCGTCGTCTCGACCGGGCCGTCAGCCGTCTTTTCCTTAAAGGTCGCCGAAGGCAGCGTGTCGCCGATTGCAATGGTCATGACTATCTCCTGGTTATGTTTGTGAGGCGCCGTGGGGGCGCAGACGTGAGATCAGGGCAGGTGTGAATGATAGGATCGGCCTATTTGAAAGCAAGCGGGCTTTCGATGGCGCGGGCGCCGTCGATCACAAGCGCACTCCAGCTCTTGCCCGATATGTCGTAATTCTTCGGCAGCTTGCCGATCGCAACTGTCGTCGTCAGCGACGTCCCATCGCGCTTGCTCATCAGCTGCTTGGTAAACACATAGCCGCTCGGGCCGGCAATGACGACGTCGGGCGTCGTGTCGCCGATGTCGGGGAGCGTGATATTGAGCGTCAGCTCCTTCTGGTCGGCCGACAGCGTGTGCTTGGTCACCTTGAACTTGGAGGAGGGCGCCTCCGGCAGCCGCGCGTCGGCGGCATCCAGGATGGCCTTCTCTTCCGGCTGCGATTGCCCCGCGGACGAAAGCGCGAGCGTGAAGTCGGCCTGGAAGGGCACGCAGATATCCTTGCAGATGCCGATGAAAGCCTGGGCTCTGATCTCCGTTGCGTCGCGCTTTGCCGACAGGGTCAGCGGCAGCGTCACCGGCGCGTCGTAGCCGATGTCGTCGAGCCTGTCGTCCTTGATGTGCTTCGGGATCGGGTAGCCGATCTTATCGAGCGTCACCCCCGTCTCGGGCGCGATCATGATCTGCGGCGGGATGCCGCTGTTGCCCGGCTCGCGCCAATAGGTGATCCATCCGGCATTGGGTTCGATCTGCAGCCCGGCGCGGATCTTGCCGTGTTCATCGGGTGAAAGCGCCACCAGCCGCATCCGCCCGCCGGCATTGTCGACCCAGGCGCTGGTCCCGGCGTTCACCGAGGACAGGGTCGGCAGGGACAGGCCAGCGGCCGTGGCGATGATCAGGACGAGGCGTCGTGTGTATGGGGCAAAGGTCATGTGGCAATGGTTATTCAAATCCGCTGCCCTTCGCCAGCAGCCGCATCCGATTTAATTTTCATTTTCAGTTGATTGAAACAGGACATTGGCCCATGTTTCTCTTGTCGGCGCCTCGAGCGGTCTGGCATCAGGAGGTATCATGTCCCTGTCGACCCTGAAAAACAGACGTGAACGCGGCTTCTTCGACGGCCAGTTCCTGATCGCCATGCCCGGCGTATCGGACAGCAATTTCGCCCGCACGGTCATCTATGTCTGCGCCCATTCCGACGCCGGCGCCATGGGTTTCATCATCAATCGCTCTCAGGAGCTTTCGTTCACCGACGTGCTCATGCATCTCGACATGATCAAGAGCGACGAGGCGATCCTCATGCCGCCGCCATCTGGCGATCTGTCGATCCAGACGGGCGGGCCGGTAGAAAGCGGCCGTGGCTTCGTTCTGCATTCCGACGATTATCTCTGCGATTCCAGCATTCCTGTTAGCGACGATATCTGCATGACGGCGACGCTCGACATCATCCGCGCCATTGCCAAGGGCGAGGGGCCGAAGCGCGCCACCATGCTGCTCGGCTATGCCGGCTGGGGCGCCGGCCAGCTTGAAGCCGAGATCGCCAGCAATGGCTGGCTGAATTGCCCGGCCAACGACGCCCTCATTTTCGATCCCAATCTCGACGATAAATACGAGCGCGCGCTGGCCGGCATGGGCATTTCGGCGGCCATGCTCTCCACCGAAGCCGGCCACGCCTGAAGCTGAAAAAATTCGCGGAACGAATAGCTGCGAACCACGTTCTCTTTTCGCACCGGGCACGAGGCCCGTTCCAAAAGGAGAAATCAGATGGGTAGCACCAGCGACAAGATTTCCGGCAAGGCCAACGAAATCGCCGGCAAGGCGAAGCAGGCGGTCGGCAAGGCGACCGGCGACAATTCGACCCGCGCCAAGGGCGCCGTCCAGGAAGCAAAGGGCAAGGCGCAGACCGCCAAGGGCAATGCCAAAGACAAGCTGAAGGATGTCGTCGACCGCATGTGATCGAAAGCATCACCGCAATGGCCCGTCGCGCATCCGCGCTGCGGGTCGTTTTGTATCAACTCCACGCTATGGGGCGTTCCATGCGGCTTTTCGCCTGCGATAACTGCGATCAGGTCGTGCACTTCGACAACCGGCAATGCGTCCGCTGCAACCATCGCCTCGGCTTCCTGCCCGATGATCTCTCGATGCGCGCGCTTGAGCCGCGCGACGAGACGCTGTGGCAGCTGACATCGGACCCGCAGCGCGCCGTGCGTTTCTGCGCCAATGCCGGTCTCGACATCTGCAACTGGCTGGTCAATGCGGATGACGAAAATCCCTTCTGCATCGCCTGCCGCTACAATCGCCTGGTGCCGAACACCCATACGCAGGAAGGGATCGATCGCTGGCGCCGCATCAGCCAGGCGCAGCGCCATCTCTTCTACTCGCTGCTGCGCTGGCGCCTGCCGCCGCCTGACCGTATCGAGGATCCGCAAGGCGGTCTGGTATTTGATTTTCTCGAGGATGAGGTACAGGTCGACGGCAACGTTATCCCGGCCATGACCGGCCACGACGAAGGTGTCATCGCCATCCGCGCAGCCGAGGCAGACGACATCACCCGCGAACTCGCCCGTGCCTCGATGAACGAACCCTATAGAACGCTTCTCGGCCATTTCCGCCATGAGATCGGGCACTTCGTCTGGAACCGCCTGGTCCGCGACCGCGACGCCTTCGATGGCTTCCGCGCCGTCTTCGGCGATGAGCGCCAGGATTATGGCCAGGCGCTGCAGAACCATTATCAGAACGGCGCGCCTCTCGGCTGGCAGCAGAGCTTCATCAGCGCTTATGCGGCGGCCCACCCCTGGGAGGATTTCGCCGAGTGCTTCGCGCACTATCTGCACATCGTCGATACGCTGGAGACCGCGCGCGGCTTCGGCATCGCGATCGATCCGCGCGGTCATGAGGAAATGGCGTCCGAGGTGGATTTCAACCCTTATCGGGCGGCAAGCGCCGAGCAACTGGTCAGCGCCTGGGTGCCGCTATCGGTGGCGATCAACGCCATCCAGCGCAGCATGGGCCAGCCGGATTCCTACCCCTTCGTGCTGTCGAACGCTGTCGTCGAAAAGCTCGAATATCTGCACCGGCTGATCCAGGATCGCGTCGCCGAGCCACGGCAAGTCGCGGCCTGAACTTCAGCGGCCTGAGAGACCTCAGGCGCGCTTGGTCAGCGGAAAGCGTTCCTTGAGCAGCCGCAACACCGATTCCGACGCCATCGGCGGGCCGAAGAGATAGCTCTGGCCGTAGGTGCAGCCCATCTTCGCCAGCTCGATCGCGTCCTCGTTGGACTCGATACCCTCGGCCACGACCTTCATCTCGAGCTCGCGTGCCATGGAGATGACCGAACGCAGCACGGTCGACTTCCGGTCGCTGGTGTCGCAGACCAGGGTCTTGTCGAGCTTGATCGTGTCGAACGGGAAGCGGGTGAGGTACGAGAGCGAGGAATAGCCGGTGCCGAAATCGTCGAGCGCCAGCCCAAGCCCGATCTCGCGGAGCTTGCCCAGCACCAGGCGCGCCTGTTCCGGGTTTTCCATGACCATCGTCTCGGTCAGCTCCAGCTTCAGCCGGTTCGGATCGCAATGCGTCTTGGCCAGAACCGAGCGCACGTCGTCGTAGAGCTCGTTGTTCAGGAGCTGGGCGCTGGAGAGATTGATCGACACGAAGATCGGCAGCTCGCCGGTCTGGCTCTCCCAGGCCATCAGGTCATTGGTCGCCTGTTCGAGCGCGAAGACGCCGAGCATGTTGATGATATCGGAAGCCTCGGCGATCGGGATGAATTCCGATGGCGGGATGTTGCCGCGCTTCGGATGCTCCCAGCGCATCAGCGCCTCGAAACCGGCGATCTCGACATCCTCCAGGCCGGCGATCGGCTGGTAGACCATCGACAGCTCCTTGCGCTCCAGCGCACGGCGAAGATCCGATTCAAGCTGCAGCCGGTCGGCGCCGAAGTCGCGGAAGGCAGGCTGGAACGGCTCGACGCGATTGCCGCCGGCGCGTTTCGCCCGGTACATGGCAAGCTCGGAATCGCTCAGCATCCCCGTTGCGTTTTCCTGCTGGTCGACGAAGGAGGCAAGCCCGATCGACGCCGTCAGGATGATCTCGCGGTTGGCGAAGTTGATCGGCACCATGATCGCCTTGCTGATCGCGTCGGCGAAGTCGGCTATCTTGGCGGGGTCGCGTTCGGAAACGAGGATAAGGCCGAACTGGTCGCCGGAGAGACGCGCCAGCGTGTCCTGCGGCTTCAAAAGCCGGCGAAGACGCCGCGTCAGCGCGATCAGGATGTTGTCGCCGGCGGCCACGCCAAGCGCGTCGTTGACCAGCTTGTAGCGATCGATATCGATCACCATCACCGTCGGCCTCAGCGTATCGCCACCCGGCGCCAGCGCCAGCACGCCCTGCAGGCGGTCGAGGAACAGCTGGCGGTTGGGAAGGCCCGTCAGGTTGTCGTGCAGCGCGTCCTGCAGCAGCCGGTCGATCGAGTTCTTCTGCTCGGTCACGTCGATGACGGTGCCGACGCAGCGGATCACTTCGCCGTTGGAATCAAGCACCGGCCGGGCGCGGATCAGCAGCCAGTGGAAATGCCCGTCCTCGGCGCGGATGCGGAACTCGTGGTTCAGCCGGCCGCGGCGATGTTCGAGCAGCACGTCGAGCGTGGCGCGGAAACGGTCGCGATCGTCAGGATGCAGGCGCGGCAGCCAGTTGCGGGCAGCGCCATGCATCGTGCCGGGCGAAAGGCCGAGCTTGACGGAGACATCGGGGATAGTGACGACGCGGTCGCGCGCCACGTCCCAGTCCCACACCATGTCGCCGGAGCCGGTCAGCGCCAGCGATTGCCGTTCGAGATCGGAGAAGAGCCCCTGCTGGAACGTGCCGCCGGCAAAGGCGTGCTGCATGACGGTGAACCCGATCAGGAGCACGATCAGCACCAGGCCACCGCCGAGCGCCGGCTGGATGATGTCGTTGTCGAGCTGGCCGGTGATCGTCAGCCAGCCGCCGAACAGCCACACCAGGATCAGCGCCCAGGCGGGCACGAGCAGGATGGCGCGGTCGTAGCGGTTGAGACCGAGATAGATGATCAGCAGCAAGCCCAGCGTCGCGGTGAGCGCGAAGGAGAGGCGGGCGATACCGGCGGCGATGGCGGGGTCGTAGATCGCCACGCCGAAGAGCAGCGCCAGACCCAGCACCCAGGCCAGCGTCACGTAGCCGAGATGCGTGTGCCAGCGGTTCAGGTTGAGATAGGTGAACAAGAAGATGACGAAACTCGATGCCAGCGCCACTTCCGCGCAGGCGCGCCATATTCGCTGGTCCGCCGAAGCGATGCTGACGAGCTTGCCGAGAAAGCCGAAATCGACGCAGATATAGCCGAGCACCGCCCAGGCGAGTGCGGCCGTCGCCGGCAGCATCGAGGTGCCCTTGACGACGAAAAGGATGGTGAGAAACACCGCCAGCAGGCCGGCGATCCCGAGCACGATGCCGCGATAGAGCGTGAACGCGTTGATCGTGTCCTTGTAGGCGTCGGGTTCCCACAGATAGATCTGCGGCAGTTCCGGCGTCGAAAGCTCGGCGACGAAGGTGATGACGGAGCCCGGGTTGAGCGTGATGCGGAAGACGTCGGAATCGTCGCTCGGCTGCCGGTCGAGCGCGAAGCCTTCGCTCGGCGTGATGGCGATGATGCGCTGCGACCCGAGGTCGGGCCAGAACAGCTTGGAGTTCACCAGACGGAAATGCGGTGCGACGATGACGCGCTCCAGCTGCTCGTCGGAAACGTTGGCAAGCGCGAAGACCGCCCAGTCGCCCTGGTGGTTGCCGGAGCTCGAGCGCACCTCGATGCGCCGGCGAATGCCGTCGGCGCCGGCCGCGGTCGAAACCTGGAAGGCCTCGCCCTGGTTGGCGTAGATCTCGGTGGTCTTGGTCAGATCGAGCGCGGTGTCGTCGCGGGAAATCTTCACCGGTTCGGCCGCCTGCGCGACCCCTGCCATCAGCGCCAAAGCCGACAGGAAAAGCGCTGCGATCACCGCGACGAAACGTCCAGATGGTGATGGGTGCAGCATGCGTTTGTTGGTCATCGGCTGTCGGTTATCCTGCCTTTATCCGTATCGGTGGCGAGCAGTGAAAACATCACGTGATCATGCCACTGACCGTTGATCTTCAAGTATCCGCGCAGATAGCCTTCCCGCTGAAACCCGGCTTTTTCAAGCAGGCGGATGCTCCGAGCATTGTCTGGAATACAGGCTGCTTCGATACGGTGCAACTCAAGGCCTGCGAAGATGTAGGGTATAACCAATTGAAGTGCGGCGAACATATGGCCCTGGCCGGCATGCGCTTCGCCCATCCAGTAGCCGATCATGCAGCTCTGTGCCGCCCCGCGCCTGATATAGCCGATGGTGATGCCGCCGAGCAGCGTCATGTTTTCACGGTGGAAAAGAAGCAACGGAACGGCCTGTCCGGACGCGTATTCCTGCTTGCCGCGAATGACGCGCGCCCGATACGAGCCTTCTGTCAGCTCGTCGCGGCGCCAGGTCGGTTCCCAGCGCTCGAGAAAGCCCCGGCTTGCCGACCGCAGCTTGTGCCACTGGTTGAAGTCCTGGTAGCGCGGCAACCGCAGCACATAATTGGCGTCTTCGATTTCAACTGCTTCCGGCTGCCGAGACAGGAACCGAAACACCGATTTTGGCATCGATCACTCCCGGCAACGCGAATGCAGGTTCAAAGTACGGCTTGCTTGCCCTGTGGGGCAGGCGAGGTGAGCGACGCAGCGATGTCTTCCATCGGCGCCAGATGCTCGAGCGGGCCGATCGCCGAAAGCGTCGGCACGGTGTCGAAGAACAGCCGGCCTGCAAGGTCGGTCAGGCGTTCGATGGTGATGCCTTCCAGCCGCTCCATCATTTCAGGATTGGAGATCGGCCGGCCGTAGAGCATCATCTGCCGCGCCACCTGGCCGGCGCGCGCCGCCGGGCTTTCCTGGCCCATCAGAAGCTGCGCGCGGATCTGCGCGCGGGCGCGTTCGATTTCCTTCTGGTCGATCGAGGTCGCCGACTTGTGCAGCTCGTCGATGATGACGGGCACCAGTTCCGGCAGGTTCTCGCCGCCGGTCGCGGCATGAATGCCGAAGATGCCGGTGTCGGAAAAGCCCCAGTGGAAGGCATAGATCGAATAGCAGAGGCCGCGGATTTCGCGCACTTCCTGGAACAGGCGGGACGACATGCCGCCGCCGAGGATGTTGGCGAGGATCTGCGAACAGTAGAAGTCGCGCGCGTGATAGGCCTTGCCCTCGAAGCCGAGCAGGATCTGGGCGTCCATCAGGTCGCGCGTCTCGCGGATGTTGCCGCCGATATATTTGGCGGGGTCCATGACCGGCGTGGCGCTCGGCGCGGTCGGCAGCGAAGCGAATCGCTCCTCGACCATGCGCACGAACTCGTCATGCTGCACGGCGCCGGCTGCGACCACGAACATGCGGTCGGTCGTGTAGTTGCGGCTGAGGTAGCCGCGGATCTGCTGCGGCGTGAAGGAGACCACCGTCTGCGGCGTGCCGAGAATGGCGCGGCCGAGCGTCTGGTCGCGATAGGCGACTTCGGAAAACCGGTCGAACACCACATCATCGGGCGTGTCGTTGGCGGCGTTGATTTCCTGCAGGATGACCTGCTTCTCACGCTCCAGCTCTTCCTCTTCGAAAGCGGATTCGGTGAGGATGTCAGCCAGGATATCGACGGCGAGCGGCACGTGGTCTTTCAGGACGCGCGCGTAGTAGGAGGTCGTTTCGGTCGAGGTGGCGGCGTTTACTTCGCCACCGACATCCTCGATCTGTTCGGCGATCTCGCGGGCGCTGCGGCGCGCAGTTCCCTTGAAGGCCATGTGTTCGAGCAGGTGGGCAATCCCGTGCTCGTCTGTCGTCTCGTTGCGCGAACCTGATTTGATCCAGACCCCGAGTGCTGCACTTTCGAGATGCGGCATGGTCTGTGTCACTACTGTCAGCCCGGATTTGAGCCGGGTGCACTCAACTGTCATTGGCTATCTTTCTGCGCCTTCCGCCGATTAGGCCCGGGAATGCTCGTCGATAAATGTTTCTACCTCTTTGAGCTCGGGCTTAACGATCTGAAAGCGCTCCTCCTTGTCCATCAAATCAGCAAGCCACGTCGGAAGCGCGGGGTCAATACCGGATGCGGATTTTACGGCGGCGGGGAACTTAGCCGGATGCGCGGTGGCAAGCGTCACCATCGGAGAATTGGCCTTTTCATGCTTGTCAGCCACGAAAACGCCGATCGCCGAATGCGGATCGAGCAGGTAGCCGGTCTTTTCGAGCGTGGTCTTGATCGTCTCGGCCACCTGCTTTTCGCTGGCGCGGCCGGCGCGGAAATCCTTCTTGATGAAGGACATGGCATCGGCGGAAATGTCGAAACCGCTAGACTGCTTCAGGCTGTCCATGGCGGCACGAACCTTCGACGCATCGCGGCCATAGGCCTCGAACAGCAGCCGTTCGAAGTTCGACGAAATCTGGATGTCCATCGACGGCGAAGTCGTCGCCTTGACGTCCTTCATCTCGTAGCGACCGGTCTTGATGGTACGCGCCATGATGTCGTTTTCGTTGGTGGCGACGACCAGCTTGCCGATCGGCAGGCCCATGCGCTTGGCGCAGTAACCGGCGAAGATATCGCCGAAATTGCCGGTCGGCACGGTGAACGAGACCTTGCGATCAGGTGCGCCCAGCGTGATCGCCGTCGTGAAATAATAGACGATCTGCGCCATGATGCGCGCCCAGTTGATCGAGTTGACGCCCGAAAGCTTCACCTTGTCGCGGAATGCGCCGTCGTTGAACATCGCCTTCACGAGGTTCTGGCAATCGTCGAAATTGCCCTCGACGGCGAGCGCATGCACGTTCGACGCCGTCGACGTCGTCATCTGCCGCTGCTGCACCGGCGAAACCTTGCCATGTGGGAAGAGAATGAAGATGTCGGTGCGCTCGCGGCCGGCGAATGCGTCGATCGCGGCTCCGCCGGTGTCGCCCGAGGTGGCGCCGACGATGGTGGCGCGCTCGCCGCGCTTTTCCAGCGCATAGTCCATTAGCCGCGCCAGAAGCTGCATCGCCACATCCTTGAAGGCGAGCGTCGTGCCGTGGAAGAGCTCCATGACAAAGCTGTTCGGGCCGGTCTGCACCAGGGGCGCGATCGCCGGATGGCGGAAGGTGCCGTAGGCTTCGTCGATCATTGCCCGAAACGTGTCGGCTGGAATTTCACCGTTGGTGAACGGCGACAGGATGGTGAAGGCGATATCCTGGTAGCTCTTGCCGCGCAGGGCCCGGATTTCCTTCTTGGAGAACTGCGGCCATTCGCGCGGCACATAGAGGCCACCGTCACGCGCTAGACCCGCCAGCAATGCATCGCAGAAACCGAGAGCAGGGGCTTTGCCGCGGGTCGAGATATATTCCACTGTCGTCATCCTTGATGTGCCGGCCTAGATAAAATCCGGATTGAAGAGAAAACCTGTGTCGCGCCGCCCTTTGGCCGCAGCTCTGGCCTTCGCCGGCTGCAATCCCGAAATGTGCATCAAAACAGTGCTTACCCAATCGATTTTTGTTTGCGCCGCTGATATAGACCATCGCAAACTGTCACGAAAGGCCCTGTTTTCACTCAGCAGGCCTGGCAAAAAACTTTGTGAAGAGGGTGGAATAATCGTGCTCGGCAAGGTCTCTCGTCTTATCGCTTCCGTATCCTTCGCGGCTGTTCTGGTCGGCTGCAACTCGCTCGGAATGGGCGGTGGTGAGACGAAGACGGCGGAAACGGCACCCGCTGGCGCCACCGGCCAGATCATGCCGCTGTCGCCGGCCAACCCGTCCTCCAACGACCCGTCGATCGGCACCGCCACCACGGCTTCCGGCAATACGGCGCGCGTCGTCCAGGGCGCTTGCCCGACCATCTACATGAAGGACGCCGACGCGATCCTCTACCGCTACGCAGGCGGCGCCAAGACCGGCGCGCCCGACAAGCTCTCCTTCCAGGCCTCGATCGGCAACTACACGCGCCAGTGCACGCTGAACGACCAGAACCTCGTGATGACCGTCGTGGCCCAGGTCCGCGTCGTCGCAGGCCCGGCCGGCACCGGCGGCAACGTCACGCTGCCGATCCGCATCTCCGTCTTCGACGGCGAGGATGCTCTCTATTCGGAAGTCACCAACTTCCCCGCCCAGATCGACCCGACCGGCGCCACCCAGGTCCTGTTCCGCAAGGACGACATCAAGCTGCCCGTCGGCTCCGGCGCACTGGTCCGCGTCAACGTCGGCTTCGACCAGGGCGCACCTGCCAAGGGCAAGGGCAAGAAGAAGTCCAGCTAAGGTTTTTGGGGTAGGGCGACTAAGGCCGCGTAGTGGGATTAAAGGGTGAGGTTGTGCCGTGTGGCCCCCTCATCCCAGGTGCAACTTGTTGCACCTGAACCCTTCGGGCCACCTTCTCCCCGCTGGGGAGAAGGGAAGATGGAGCAAGCGGCCCGCCCCGAGTCTCTTCTCCCCAACGGAAGCCGTTGCAAAATACGGAAGCACGGCTCGCTGGGCGGCAAACTGACCTGCCTTTTGCCCCGCTCGGTGCCCTGAGCGAGGTTTTGTTGGCTTTGGGTTGGCGTTTTCAGGTTTGCGGGCGCAG
>Ga0209025_1000660_pt1 | contig 59750 bp, 49 predicted proteins | sample AraplaMF_Col_mLB_FD_184256 | JGI IMG/M metagenome (GOLD analysis project Ga0209025, IMG submission 184256) | Arabidopsis root microbial communities from the University of North Carolina, USA - plate scrape MF_Col_mLB (SPAdes) (version 2) | ecosystem: Host-associated > Plants > Roots > Endosphere... | reverse complement strand
GCATCGCCAACAGACTCGCTCAGCGTCGCATAAACCCCGCCTATGTCATCGCATGGTCATGCTGGAGGCGCGCCCATCAGGCGACCGCTAGACGAGCTCACCTCAAGACAAAAATGCAACTGTAATGCTAGTCATCGATGCGAATTAAATATTCTTTCTGTCGCCAAGAGAATGAGACGAAACTAGTCTATATTGGTAGAACGGGCATATTGATCTCTCGCAGTAATACAATGAATGTTAATTCTACGAAATTCAATAAACCCTGCGTCCCTCGGCGAGATATTGCTGGGTGCGCGATAAGGAATTACTCGGCGAGGTGCGCAGTATGTTGAGCGTTTTCGCATTACGGTGAGGAATGATCGAGCATGGTCATGCAACGTAAGTGTTTTTCGACAGGTCGTCATCATCCAAAGCGGCTGGGTTGGTTGCCAACCCTGCTTGCGCTGGGAACGGCGATGTTTGCCGGCGTCGCCGCTAGCGCTCCGCTTCCGCCTCATACGAAGATCAGGTTGAGCGTTGTTCAATGGATGCCGACCAAGGGCGTCTATGAACAATGGGGCTCGATCGGAGGCGATTTCACCATTTCGGATGCGGGCACGGTGTCTGTCCCGGTGCTGGGTAGCATTGCCGTTGGTAATCTCGACGACGACGGTCTGGCCGCTGAAATCGCCAACCGTTTGAAGGAAAAGATCGGACTGGTCGATGCGCCGGCAACGACCGTCCAGATACTTGAATATCCACCTGTGTATGTCGTTGGGGATGTATCCAAACCCGGTGAGTACAAATTTAGCTCGGGGTTGACTGTATTGCAGGCGCTTGCTTTGGGCGGCGGCGAGTATCGCGCGCCTCTGGCGCTTGAAGGCGCTGGCGAAGTGACGCGGTTGGCCGGTAGCTTGAAAGAGCTGGACGACGCTATCACCCGCAGCAACGCCAAAATTGTCCGCTTGGAAGCGGAGATGGCCGGCGCGACCTCGGTCGATTTCTCGCAGCAGCCCGACAAGGCTGATCCGTTCGCCGCGGCCGTCTATAATCAGGAGAAAGTGATTTTCGAAGCCAGGGCGAACGCGGTTGATCGGAAAGCCAAGTCGTTCGCCGAGCTGCGGGATCTACTCAACGAAGAAATCGGCGTTCTCGAACAGAAGACGAAAAGTACTGACGAGAATATCAAATCCATCCAGCAGCAGGTCGATAGCACCGCGATGCTCGTTGCCAAGGGCGCCGTGGTCGCGACTCGGCAGGGTGAGGTCGAGCGTGCACTGAGAAGCTATCAAGACACCCGGCTGGACATCAGCACGGCGATTATGCGAGCCCGCCAAAGCATCAGCCAGACGACGAGGGATCTGCAAGCGCTTTACGACGAGCGAAAGACGGAAGTCGCATCAGATCTCCAGTCTGAACGAGCCGCACTCGTTCAGCTTAAGCTCAAGCGCGAGACCAGCCAGAAACTGGTGTTGGACAGTCTGTCGTCTCTCGGCGGAGCCGTAAAGCAGGATGAGAAGCCCGTCTTGGGTTTCGTTATCGTGCGCAGGGAAAACGGGACGATAAACGAAATCTCCGCATCGGAGACTTCTGCACTCATGCCCGGCGATGTCGTCAAGGTAACTCGACCTTCCCTGCAAGCAGTGAAGCCGGTCGAGCAGGTTTCTGCGATTCCCGGGGCGGATCAGGCAAGCCGATGAACAGGCTCTCGTCGCGCAACAGCCACGGCCGTATCGCGGGTTCGCTCGCGCGGTATGCCGAACGCGCGCCATTAGAGGGTAGCGTGCCTTGATGGCCAGGGATGCAAACGCGACTGGACGACAAAGCTACACGCAGATCCTAAAATCCACGGTTCTGATCGGCGGGTCCTCCGTTGTGAGTATCGGTTTTTCGATTATTCGCAACAAGGCGATGGCGCTCCTGCTGGGACCTGAAGGCGTGGGTCTGATCGGCCTTTACAACGCGACGATCGACATCGTTCATGCCATAGCGGGCTTCGGGATGAACGCCAGCGGTGTCCGCCAAATTGCCGAATCCGTCGGCAGCAACGACCCGGATCGGATTGCCAGAACAGCGACTGCCCTGAGGCGTATCTCGGTCGTGCTTGGGCTGCTCGGAACGCTTGTCATGGCGCTGCTTGCCGCGCCGATCGCCAGATGGACATTTGGCGACGACCAGCATGCGACGGCGATGCGGCTGCTGTCCATCGTGATCGTGTTTCAGGTCATGTCGGGAGGGCAGGCGGCCCTTGTTCAGGGTGTGCGCGACATCGCCAGCCTTGCATGCCTCGGCATATTGGGTGCTTTCTACAGTACGGTGATCAGCATACCCATCATCTACTTCTACGGTGAAGAGGGTATCGTTGCGTCGCTTGTCTGCATCGCTGCGGCGACGCTGGCCACGTCATGGTGGTACAGCCGCAAGATAGAAATCAACCCGTGCCGCCTGTCGTTCAAGGATCTGCGCTTCGAAGCCGCCGGCCTGTTCAAGCTCGGCTTCATCTTCATGGTCACCGGCTTCCTGACCTTCGGCAGCGCCTACGCCATCCGCATCATGGTCTTGGATGAGGCAGGCATCGTCGCGGCGGGGCTATATCAAGCCGCATGGTCGCTGGGTGGATTATATGCAGGCTTCATCCTGCAGGCGATGGGAACGGACTTTTATCCGCGGCTGACGGGTGTCGCCAATGACAACGCCCAATGCAATCGTCTGGTCAACGAACAGACGCAGGTGAGCGTGCTCCTTGCCGGTCCCGGATTGCTTGCCACGCTCACGCTCGCCCCACTGATCATGCATGTCTTCTACTCGCCCGCCTTTTATGCGGCCGTGGATCTCTTGCGGTGGATCTGCCTGGGGATGATGCTTCGCATCGTGGCCTGGCCCATCGGTTTCATCATTCTGGCAAAAGGCGCCCAGCGGATATTCTTCTGGACCGAGGTTGCGGCCACGGTCGTTCATGTCGGTCTCGCCTGGATCTGCATCAAGGCCTTCGGAACGATGGGTGCCGGTATCGCCTTCTTTGGCCTCTATGTGTGGCACAGTATTCTCGTCTACTGGATCGCGCGGCGCTATACCGGCTTTCGCTACTCGGCGATCAATCGTATCCTCGTCATGGTCTACCTTCCTATGTCGGGCCTGATATTTCTCGCTTTCCAGTTCCTGCCGACTTGGCTGGCCGCATCGATGGGCTGCGCCGCCACCGCCGCCACGGGGCTCTACTCGCTCAAGACATTGGCCGAATTGTTGCCGCCGGAAGCGCTGCCGCGCGTGGTCAGAACGAGGCTCGGCCGCGCTGCATTGTCCTGGTCAGGTTCCGTGCGCCAAGTCCCGTGATCCGCCGAAAGATACAGATACGCCTGCCAATTGCTCAAACTGTCGCATTGAGGTTTGCCGGTATTTTGCGTAAACACGATGCAGTGAGCGGCGAGGACTTAGTTGAAAGCGGCGGAAGCAGGCATAGTTCGATGGCTGGTACGTATCAGCTGCGCCGTTGCGCTGGCCCTCGTCGGCTTCGCGCATCAGGTGCCGGCCTTTGCCAATGGCGCTTTCATTTCCAATGAGCTTTCCGAATACATCCTACCTGACGGAACCGCGCTGGTTACTTGCACGGTTGACAAGACGCATACGGAGCACGACGGCGGCAAGCTTCATGCACATGGCTGCGAGGCCTGCCGGATCAGCGCGTCGACTGTGTTGCCCGCTCCCGTTTTCGTCGCATGGCCAAGCGCTTCGATCCCCACCTATCTTGGCCCGAGCCTTAGCGCCGAGGCTACCGGAAACCGGCCTTTATTCCCCGGTGGCGGTCCAAGGGGCCCACCGTTGATGGCCGCTCTCATTTGAGCTGCTATGCGGTCTTCCGTAGCCGGTGATCCCGCATAGAAATCCCACTGTCCCACTCATCCGTCCGCTGCCGATGCCGCACGACACATTTGTCATGCGAGTTCAGCAAACAGCGGTCGCTCTGGCAGGAACAATCATCATGAAGAAGTTTAAAGTCCTTCTGGCTAGTCTGGTTCTCGCAGGGCCTTTCGGCGCACCTGCCGGCGCACAGATCGTCACTGCAGGCGACATCGAGATATCCAATCCGCAAGCCCGCGCCATGGTGCCCGGTGCGAAAGTCGGTGGCGGCTATCTCAGCATCACCAACAAGGGGAATGCCGACGACAAGCTCGTCGGCATCACCTCGACGCGTGCCAAATCGTCGGAAATCCACCAGATGAACGTCGACAACGGCGTCATGACCATGCGCCTCGTCGCCGGCGGCCTTGTTATTCCTGCGGGGCAGACAGTCGAGCTCACGCCGGGCGGCTACCACGTCATGTTCAAGGACGTCACCGAGCCCTTCAAGCAAGGCGAAACGGTCAGGGCGACACTGACCTTCGAAAAGGCCGGGCAGGTCGCTGTCGAATTCGCGGTAGGCGGCGCCAGCGCCATGAAGATGGATGGTCATTCCGGGATGAGCGGTATGTCCAAGCCGCAATAGTCGTCAGGTATTAGACTGTCATCGACAATCAGAAAATCATTACAGTGAGCAATCCTATGTCTAGAACGAGCAAATTCCTTATCGCGTCCTTCGTTGCCACTCTTGTTGCCGCAGGGCAGGCGAGCGCCCATGCGCACCTCACGTCAAGTGTTCCCGCCGATAAGGCCACGGTACAGGTGTCCCCCACAGCGGTGGAACTGCATTTCTCCGAGGAGCTTAACCTCCGCTTCTCGGGCGCGACGATTGCCGGTGCCGGTGACAAGCAGGTTCCGACCGGCGACGCCAAGCTGTCGGATGAAGGAAAGACGCTGACGGTGCCCGTTTCGGGGAGCCTTGATGCCGGCGGATATGTCGTCGATTGGCATGTCCTGTCGACGGATGGCCACAAGACCAATGGTAGCTATGGCTTCACGGTCAAGCCGTGACGCCGGATACGGCCCTCGTTCTTTGCCGTCTTCTCTTCGATGCTGCAGTCATCCTGATCTGGGGTAGCTCCGCCTATCTCTGCGCGCTCGTTTCGCCCGAACTGGCACGTGTCGTCGGCGACCGGCTGCGGTGGTTGAGCGCGGCTGCAATCGCAGTCGCGTTCGCGTCCACCGTTGCCATGCTGCCGCTCCGCACGGCGATCATCGGCGACGGGTGGTCCGATATGCTGACGCCGGAGATGCTCGGCGCCGTGCTGACCCAGACGGATGTCGGGACGGCCTGGATGGTCCAGGCCGCCGGTGTGGTCCTGCTTGGCGCGACGGTGTTTCTTCCGTACAGGTATTGGCAAATGGGACGAGCCGTCTTCGCTGCACTCCTGCTGCTCAGCCTGACGCTGAGCGGCCACGCAGCGATGAACAGCGGTTGGCTTAGGGTGCTCCACCGCATCAATGACGGTGCGCATCTTTTGTCCGGCGGTGCATGGCTGGGTGCGCTCGTGCCGGTCCTCTTGATCCTGTCGATGCTTGGACGCGGCACGCTGCAGGCCGATGCGCGCGTCGCGGTCATGCGGTTTTCGACCGCGGGGCATGTCGCAGTTGCGCTCGTGCTTCTCTCAGGCGCCGCGAACACGCTGCTTATCCTAGGGGGCGTGCCGTCGGATTGGTCGTTCAGCTATCAGCGTCTGCTGAGCGCAAAGATCGCGGTGGTGGCGGCAATGGTGTTGATTGCGGTCATCAACCGCTATGTCTTCGTGCCGAAGTTTGCTCGAGATCACTCTCTTCTTCAGCTGAAGATCTGCGTCATCACCGAGGTCGTGCTGGGGCTCGTGGTCGTGGCCCTCGTCGCCTGGTTCGGTACGCTGCAGCCACGCTAGGCGCGAAGACCGCCGGCAATCCATCTACGTCAAATAACGGTGCTCCCTGTTTTTTCGCTTTGAAGCCTTGATTCTCCATGTCATTTTCGGCGCAACACTGCATACCAATAATGGGGACGATCATGTTTTCAAAAAGCATCAAATTCAACGCCGCGCTTGCCGCCCTCGTGCTCGCGCCATCGCTTGCATTCGCCCATCCGGGCGCCGGCCAGGCGGTCGGCTTTGCGCATGGCTTTAGCCACCCCATGTCCGGGCTCGACCATATCCTGGCCATGATCATGGTCGGCGTTGTTGCTTGGCAGCTTGGCGGCCGTGCCGTCTGGATGGTGCCGGCCACCTTCGTCGCCGTTATGGGCCTGGGCGGAGCGCTCGGCATGATGGGTATCTCGATCCCCTTCGTTGAAGCCGGGATCGCGCTTTCGGTGATCGTTCTCGGCGCGGTCATCGCGCTTAACGTTCGTGCGCCTGTTGCCGTTGCCGCCGGTCTGGTTGGTCTGTTCGCCATTTTCCATGGTCACGCGCATGGTTCCGAAATGCCGGCTGCCGCCGCAGGCATGTCTTACGCCGCCGGCTTCATGATCGCGACGGCCACGCTGCACGCCATCGGTCTTGCTATGGGATTTGCGATTGCACGGGCCGGTGATGCTCAAGGCGCTTTCGTAACGCGCTCCGCCGGCGGTGTCGCGGCGCTGGCCGGCGTTGGCCTGCTGACCGGTCTTATCTGATCGCTCTGTGCTCCGGGATGAGGTACCTTCATAGGCTCCTCATCCTATGTTTCGCGGAGGCAACTCGGCCTTTCTAATTCAAGCCGCGGCGAAGTTCCGCTGCTTTTCTCAGCGTTCGTTGCACGGTCGAGGGCATGGCCGGCTTGGTGACGACACCAAGAGCGCCGTTTAGCTTGTCCGCCACGGCCTCGGGATTGCCGGTCATGAACACCACCGTCACCCCGAATTCCTCCACCAGACGGCGGCCGATTTCAGGGCCGGTCGGCCCATCCGAGAGGTTGACGTCGACGAAGGCGATATCGGCGTCACGCGCAAGCTGCAGCGCCTGATCGCGACCATTCGCCAGACCGGCGACATCGAAGCCCATCTCTTTTATCGTTTCCTCGAGATCAAGGGCTATAAAAAGCTCGTCCTCGACGATCAGGACGCGCTGCTTGGTGCTATTTTCAGTCTGTGAACTGTAATCAACGCCGGTGCCCATACTTGGCCCCCTGTTACTCATTTTCACCAGAACTCGGACGGAAAACGGCTCGGCAACAGATATGTTCCGGCGCGGGACAGCTTTATTTTCAGTTAAGATATTGTTAGTATTAACAAAATGCTAATTTCGGCCTCTCGTGGCGAATGCTCTCTCAGAGATCCACAGCCGGTCTTGATGGTGTTGTTACATGATTGAGATTTACTGCAGGGCGACGCTCCATCCGAGTTGACAACAGGGATGCGAGTGGGGAGAGTTGCCGCCAAATGAGGCGCCAGCATATTGGGGGGAACCTATGTTCGCACGCGCGTTCTTGACAGCCGTAACCGTTGTTCTTTCGACCGCTCTAATTGGTTCACCCGCCTTTTCCGCGGACAGCAAGCGCCAGATACAAACCGTGCGTGATGCCGACTATTTCGGCTTTGATCTGCGCAGCGAGCAGAATGTCACGCTCGACCAGTGCAAGGCCTCGTGCATTGGCGACAAGTCGTGCAAGGCCTTTACCTATAACCCCAAGGCTAGTTGGTGCTTCCTGAAATCCGACTTCAAGACGATGAATGCCTTCCCGGGCGCCATCGCCGGCAAGATCGTCGAGACAGCGGGCAGTCAGGAGCCGGACCTCGGGGCAGCACCTCGCATCGGCTTCCTCTCGGGCGATGTGCTGCAACAGGCGCGCGACGACAAAGCCAATCTCGAGCTCGCCGATGACCAGCAGGGCCAATCCGCCGACAGTCTCATCGCCAACGCGCGGATCGATCTCACGGCCAACAATGTCGTCGATGCCCTGAAATCCTTCCGGGGCGCGCTCGCGCTCACGCCCGATAATGCGGATCTGTGGCTGGAAACGGCGCGCGCGGGCGACAGCTTCGTCAAGACCGACGACAACAATGGCAGCGAGATCTATGCCCAGGCCGTGCTCGCCGCCATCAATGGCTACGACCTGACGCGGACGACGACCAGCCGCGCCGATGCGCTTGCGGTTCTGGCGGTGGCGCTGGAGAAGAACGCGAACTACCGGGCCGCGCTGAACGCCTATAAGGCAAGCCTGGCGCTGGTGAATTCAAAGGAAGTCCAGGCCGCCTACCTGCAGCTGAAGTCGACGCAGGGCTTCCGTATCACGGATCACACCGTCGATGCCGACAGCGCCACCCCGCGCGCATGCGTCACCTTCTCGGAATCGTTGGTCAAGACCACCGACTATACCCCCTTCGTGACGCTCAATGGCGCCTCGCCGAAGGCGCTCGAAACCAAGGACAGGCAGATCTGCGTCGAGGGCCTGACGCACGGCGAGAACTACAAGATCTCATTCCGCACCGGTCTTCCCTCGTCGGTCGACGAGGTTTTGGAGGCGCCCGTCAGCCTTGATATCTACGTCAAGGACCGCACCGCAAGCGTCCGCTTCACCGGCGACAGCTTCGTGCTGCCATCGACGGCGCGCCGCGGCATCCCGATCGTCTCGGTCAACATGGCCTCGGCCAACCTCAAGCTCTACCGCATCGGCGATCGTGGCATCGCGCCGTTGCTGACCAGCTCGCAGTTCCTCACCCAGCTCGATGGCTATAGCGCCCAGCGGATCGAGGACGAAAGCGGCGAGCTTGTCTGGCAGGGTGCGATCGACATCGCCAATGACCTGAACAAGGATGTCGTCACCAGCTTCCCCGTCGATGAGGCGCTGCCGGAGCGCAAGCCCGGCGTCTATGTGCTGACCGCGACATCGCCGACCGGGCCGGACCAGGAATGGAATTCGCAGGCCACCCAGTGGTTCGTGGTCTCCGATATCGGCGTGACGACCTATGCCGGGACCGACGGCCTCAACGTCTTCGCCCGTTCGCTTGCATCAGCCAAGCCGATGGCTGGTGTCGCGCTGCAGTTGCTTGCCAAGAATAACGAGGTGCTTGGTACCGCCACGACCGACGACAATGGCCGCGCCACCTTCACCGCCGGCTTGATCCGCGGCACATCGGCGCTGACGCCTGCCGTGATCACGGCGAAGAACGGGACGTCGGACTACGTCTTCCTCGACATGACACGAGCCGGTTTCGACCTCTCCGATCGCGGCGTCACCGGGCGCGCATCGCCGGGCGCAATCGACGTGCTGACATTCACCGAGCGCGGCATCTACCGCGTCGGCGAAACGGTCCACGCGTCTGCGCTGGCGCGCGATACGGATGGCAAGGCAATCGAGAATCTGCCGCTGACCTTCATCTTCATGCGCCCTGATGGCGTCGAAGACCGCCGCATCGTCAGCCAGACCAGCAATCTCGGCGGCTACAATGTCGATTTCGCCGTGCAGGACAATGCCATGCGCGGCACCTGGACGATGAACATCCATACCGACCCGAAGGGTTCGCCGATCGCCAGCAAGAGTTTCCTGGTCGACGATTTCGTGCCTGATCGTACCGACATGGAGCTGAAGACCGAGGCGAAGGTGATTGGACCGGACACGCCGGCAACGATCAATATCTCTGGCAAGTATCTCTATGGCGCGCCCGCCGCCGGGCTGACGCTGGAAGGCGATGTCGTCATCAAGCCGACACACCAGGCGGATGCGTTTCCGGGCTATTTCTTCGGCCTTGCCGATGAAGAGGCGAGCGAGGATTCGCGCCAGTCGATCGAGGGATTGCCGGACCTCGACGAAAAGGGCGAAGGCGTTACCGATCTGACGGTCGGCGAGCTGCCCACAACGACGCAGCTTCTGAACGCGACCGTCTATATTCGAATGCAGGAAGCCGGCGGACGCGCGATCGAGCGCTCGCTTGTGCTGCCGGTGCAGAACCAGGGGCCGATGATCGGCATCAAGCCGGAATTCTCGGGCGATCTCGGCGAGAACTCGATCGCCAACTTCACCGTCATCGGCGTCAACGCCGATGGTGCGAAAAAGGAGATGAAGGGGCTTCGCTGGAAGCTCTTCAAGCTCAACCGCGACTATCAATGGTATCGCGACGGCACGGCTTGGAAATACGAGCCGGTCTATACCGCCGAGCAGGTGGGCAACGGCAATGTCGATGCCGGCATCGATGGCGCCAAGATCGCCTCGCCCGTGCAGTGGGGCCGTTATCGCCTCGAGGTCGAGAGCACCGACGCCGATGGCCCGACCTCCAGCGTCGAATTCGACGCCGGCTGGTTCGTGCAGGCAACATCCACGGAAACGCCCGATGGGCTGGAGATCGCGCTCGACAAGGATAGCTACAAGGTCGGCGAGACCGCGAAGCTGAAGGTCTCCTCGCGCTATGCAGGCGAACTGATGATCGCCGCCGGTACCGAAACCCTGGTTGCCGTGCAGAACGCGGCGATCGGCGAGACGGGTGGCGAGGTGGATATCCCCGTTACCGCCGATTGGGGCGCCGGCGCCTATGTGACCGCGACGCTGTTCCGTCCGGGCGATGCCCAGGACAGCCACATGCCGATGCGCGCCATTGGCGTGAAATGGCTGAAGGTCGATCCTGAGGATCGGGCCTTGCAGGTCAAGATCGAGGCACCTGAGAAGATGCTGCCGCGCGGCCCGCTGCCGATCACGCTCGCCGTTGCGGGTGCCGGCGCAAACGAGGACGCTTATGTCACCGTTGCCGCTGTCGATGTCGGCATTCTCAACCTGACGCGCTACGAGCCGCCGAACCCGGAAGAATGGTATTTCGGTCAGCGCCAGCTTGGTCTCGAGATCCGCGACCTTTATGGCCGCTTGATCGACGGCTCGCTCGGCGCCACCGGCAAACTGCGCACCGGCGGCGATGGCGGCGCGATCGCGCTGCAGGCAAGCCCTCCGACGCAGAAACTCGTCGCCTTCTTCTCCGGCCCGGTGAAGCTGGATGCCGAGGGTAAGGCGCATGTCAGCTTTGATATTCCTCAGTTCAACGGCACGGCGCGCCTGATGGCGGTCGCCTGGTCCAAGTCCGGTGTCGGCCATGCGACGCAGGACGTGATCATTCGTGATCCTGTCGTCGTCACCGCCAGCCTGCCACGTTTCCTGGCGCCGGGGGACAAGTCTGAACTGCGCCTTGATATCGCCAATACCGATGCGCCCGCAGGCGACTACAAGCTGGCAGTCACAGGCAATGACGCTGTCGGTATCGATAACGCCACGCAGACGATCCGTTTGGATGCCGGTGCGAAGCAGGCGGTGACGCTGGCGGTGACCGGCTTGCAGCCGGGCAACGGCGTCGTTTCGATTAACCTCTCGGATGCATCCGGCCTGTCGCTCGACCAGAGCCTCGATGTCCCCGTTCGGCCGGCGGTATTGCCGGTCACGGAGCGTCGTGTGCTGGCGCTGAAGCCGGGCGCGAAGCTGACGATCGACAAGGCGCTCTTGGCGGATAGCGTTCTTCCGGGCGCATCGGTCAGCGTCAACGTCACGCGCTCGGCTGCCTTCGACATCCCGGCCTTGCTGATGTCGCTCGATCGCTATCCTTTCGGTTGCGCCGAGCAGACGACCAGCCGAGCTCTGCCGCTGCTCTATCTGAGCGAGCTTGCCGAGCAGGTCGGTCTCGATGGCGATGCCGATATCAAGAAGCGCGTGCAGGATGCCATCTATCGTGTCCTGTCTTACCAGGCATCCGCCGGCAGCTTCGGTCTTTGGGGACCGGATAGCGGTGATCTCTGGCTCGATTCCTACGTCACCGACTTCCTGACGCGGGCCCGCGAGCAGAAATACGATGTGCCGGATCGTGCGCTCGCACAGGCGCTGGAGAACCTGCAGAACGCCTTGAGCTATGACGTTAATGTCAAGGATCAGGGCGATCAGATCGCTTATGCGCTATATGTACTCGCGCGCAACAAGAAGGCCGCGATCAGCGATCTGCGCTACTATGCGGACACGATGATCAACGACTTCCCGACACCGCTCGCCAAGGCCCATATCGCGGCCGCGCTGGCGCTCTACGGCGATGCGACGCGGTCGAAGAACATCTTCGTCGACGCGCTGCAGATGTCGGCCCAGTCGATGGTCACCAAGGTCAACCTGTCGCGCACCGACTATGGCTCGGTGCTTAGAGACGGCGCCGCCATCCTCGCGCTCGCCGCCGAAAGCCGGCCGGTGCCGCCGATCGTGCCGGAACTGGCGAAGGCAGTGGCCAAGGAGTGGGAGCGCAGCAAGTACACCAGCACCCAGGAACAGGCCTGGATGCTGCTCGCCGCCCGCGCGATCCAGGGCGGCGACGAGTCGCTGAAGATCGACGTCAACGGCGCGCTCCACAACGGTGCCTACATGGCGCGGATGAATGGCGAGGCGCTGGCCGATCACGCGCTAACCCTGACCAACCAGACGAGCGATGCCGTTTCGGCTGTTGTCACGACCGTTGCAGCACCGGTGACGCCGCTGCCGGCTGGTGGCGATGGCTTCGCCATCGAGCGCAGCTACTACACGCTGGATGGCGAGGAAGCGAATGTCTCGGAGGCAAAGCAGAACGAGCGCTATGTCGTCGTGCTGCATGTCACCGAGAGCAACAAATGGCCGTCGCGCATCGTCATCACCGATCTCTTGCCAGCCGGTTTCCAGATCGACAATCCGAGCCTGGTCGACAGCGCGCAGCTGACCAACTTTGACTGGATCGGCGATGTGACGGCCGCGCATACCGAGTTCCGCAACGATCGTTTCGTCGCTGCTTTCAACCGCAGCGCCGATGACAACCGGGAGATCAACGTCGCATACGTCGTGCGCGCCGTGACACCCGGCGTCTACGACCACCCGGCGGCGAACGTAGAGGACATGTACCGGCCGCAGCTTTCGGCGCGGACGGCAACCGGCAAGATGGAGGTCGTGGCGGCACAGCCATGAGACTGAGGCGGAAAATCGCGATCGGCCTTGTGGCGGCGATGGCAATCGCCGGCGCCGGGCTGATCGGGCTCGACGCGGCGGACAAGGCATTTCCGCCGCCGCTCGACAAGGCGCGCGAATCCGCCGAGGTGCTGGATGCCGACGGAGAGCTTCTGCGCGCCTTCGCAACGCCGGAGGGGCGCTGGCGTCTAAAGACGACCGTTGGCGATGTTGATCCGCAATTCCTGCGTATGCTGGTCGCCTATGAGGATCGGCGCTTTTACGAGCATCGCGGCATCGACATGCGTGCGATCGGCCGCGCCGCCTTCCAGCTCGGCACCAATGGCCGCATCGTTTCGGGGGCCTCTACGCTCTCGATGCAGGTTGCACGGCTGATCGAGCCGCGCCAGGGCCGATCGCTTTCGGCCAAGCTATTGCAGGTCGCACGTGCGCTCCAGATCGAGCGACGCCTGTCCAAGGATGAAATCCTCGATCTCTATCTGACGCATGCGCCCTATGGCGGCAATCTGGAAGGCGTCAGAGCCGCGAGTCTAGCCTATTTCGGCAAGGAGCCGAAGCGTCTGACGGTGGCGCAGGCAGCGTTGCTCGTGGCATTGCCGCAGCTTCCCGAAAAGCGCCGCCCCGATCGCAACCTCAAGGCCGCCGAAGCGGCGCGCAAGCGCGTGCTGGAGCGCGTCGCGGTCGTAGACGCGATCGGGGAAGGGGAGGCGGAGCGCGCCGAGGCGACGCTTGTGCCGGCAAAACGCATGCAACTGCCGGCGCTCGCGGCACATGTCGGCGAAGCCGCGCTGCGTATGGCGCCGGATGCGTCGCCGTACCGGACCACGCTGAAGAAGCGGGTGCAGGAGGGGCTGGAGGCTGTCGCCAAGGCGGCCGCGCTGAAGCTAGGTCCCAAGCTGTCGCTGGCGATGGTGATGGCGGATGCGCAGACTGGGGATATCGTCGGCGAAGTCGGCTCGGCCGATTATTTCGACGCCAGCCGATCCGGCTGGATCGACATGACGCGCGTCCCGCGTTCGCCGGGATCCACGCTAAAGCCGTTCATCTATGGCCTCGCCTTTGAAGAGGGATTGGTTAGCCAGGAGACGATTATCGAGGATCGGCCGGCGGATTTCTTCGGTTACCGGCCGCGCAATTTCGATATGAGCTACCAGGGAGACGTGACAGTGCGCGATGCGCTGCAACTCTCTCTCAACGTGCCTGCAGTCAAGCTGCTCGATGCCGTCAACCCGGCCAAGCTCCTCATCCGCTTCCGCCGCGCCGAAGTGCGCCCGCTGCTGCCGCCCAACGAAACGCCGGGGCTGGCGATCGGGCTTGGTGGCGTCGGCCTCACGCTCAAGGATCTGGTGCAGCTTTATACGGCGCTCGCCAATCGAGGGCAGGCGGTCAGGATCGGGGACGGCATATCCGGCCAGCCCGGAGAGATCGAAGGCGAGGCGTTGCTTGAACCGGTCGCGGTGTGGAATGTCGCCGATATCCTCTCGGGCGTCATACCGCCCGCCGGTGCGCCGCAGCGTGGCATCGCCTACAAGACCGGCACGAGCTACGGATACCGCGACGCCTGGTCGGTGGGCTATGACGGTCGCTATGTCCTCGGCGTTTGGGTCGGTCGTCCGGATAGCGGCGCCTCGCCCGGCCTGACCGGATATGGCACGGCCGCGCCGATCCTGTTCGAGGGTTTTGCCAAGTCGGGCATCTCAACGACGCCGCTGCCGCGCCCGCCATCGGGCGCCGTGCGCATCGCGCAGGCGCAGCTGCCGATCAGCCAGCGCCGGTTTGCGATCAATCCCAGCGGATTGCTCGCGACATCCGGCCGCGAGCCGGCGCCGCAGATCGTCTATCCGCCTGAAGGAGCGCATGTCGATCTCGGGGCCCAGGGTCTGGCAAAGGGCGGCGAACTCTCGCCGTTGATGCTGAAGCTCCAGGGTGGCCGAGCGCCCTTTCGATGGCTCGCCAACGGCAAGCCGTTACCCGACCTGTCGCGGCGGCGCACCAACCAGTGGACGCCCGATGGCGGCGGCTATTCCAAGCTGACCGTCATCGATGCGATGGGTCGCGCCGCAAGCGTCGGCGTGTTCATCGATTGAGGCAGTTTTGACCGTCGTCAAAACAAGCGCATTTTGCGCTTGACCATCCAGTTGCTGGAAGGTTGATAAGTATCTCCACTGCCTTGTCAGGCACAGGAGATACTCATGGATAACACCCACGCACATCACCACGGCCACAGCGACCACCATCATCATCCGGCGGATGACGTCGTGGTCCGCGACCCCGTCTGCGGCATGACGGTCGATCCCGCTGCCGGCAAGCCGTCGTTCGAGCATGAAGGGCGGCGCTATTTATTCTGCTGCGAGGGCTGCCGCACCAAATTCGAAGCTGCGCCGCAGGATTATCTGACAGCAAGGGACCCGGTCTGCGGCATGAGCGTCGACCGTGCGACCGCGAAGCACTTCCTGCGGCATGAGGGCGAGAAGCACTATTTCTGCTCGGCCGGCTGCAGGACGAAGTTCGAAGCGGCGCCGGCGGATTATCGCAATGGCAAAAAGCCGCAGCCGAAACCTGCTCCGAAGGGGACGCAATATACCTGCCCGATGCATCCTGAGGTGATCAGCGATCATCCCGGCGATTGCGCCAAATGCGGCATGGCGCTTGAACCAATGGGCATCCCGCCCATGGATGAAGGCCCCAATCCCGAGTTGATCGATTTCACCCGCCGTCTCTGGATCAGCGGCATTCTCTCGGTTCCGCTGCTTGTCATAACGATGGGGCCGATGATCGGCCTTCCTGTGCGCGATTGGCTCGGCGAGCCGCTTGCGACCTGGGCCGAACTTGTTCTAGCCACGCCCGTGGTGCTCTGGGCAGCACTCCCGTTCTTCCGCCGCGCCTGGGCGTCGCTCGTCAATCGCAGCCCGAATATGTGGACGCTGATTGGCCTCGGTGTCGGGACGGCTTACATCTATAGTCTGGCCGCCACGCTGGCGCCGGGCATCTTTCCGCATACGTTCCGTGGACATGGCGGCGCCGTGCCCGTTTATTTCGAGGCGGCGGCCGTTATCGTGGCCCTGGTTTTCGTCGGGCAGGTGCTTGAGTTGAAGGCACGCGAGCGGACCGGCTCGGCCATTCGCGCACTGCTCGATCTCGCGCCGAAGACCGCGCGGCGTATTGGCCGCGATGGCAGCGAGGCCGATGTGCCGGTCGACGATATCGTTGTTGGAGATCGCCTGCGCGTTCGGCCGGGCGAGCGGGTTCCTGTCGATGGCACGGTCGGCGAGGGGCAATCGACGATCGACGAATCCATGCTGACAGGCGAACCGATGCCCGTCGAAAAGAGTGTTGGCGATACGCTGACGGGCGGTACCATCAACAAGAACGGCATGCTGGTGATGACGGCCGAAAAGGTCGGTGCGGAGACAACGCTGTCGCGCATCGTTGACATGGTCGCCACGGCACAGCGCTCGCGCGCGCCGATCCAGGGCGCCGTCGATCGCGTCTCTGCTTTCTTCGTCCCGGCCGTTGTCGCCGCCGCGATCGCCGCTTTCGCGATCTGGGCTCTCGTCGGTCCCGAGCCGCGCATGGTTCACGCGCTGCTCGCCGCCGTCTCCGTCCTAATCATCGCCTGCCCCTGCGCGCTGGGTCTTGCCACACCAATGTCGATCATGATCGCCACCGGTCGCGGCGCCCATGAGGGCGTGCTGATCAAGGATGCGGAAGCGCTGGAACGTTTTTCGACGGTCGATACGCTGATCGTCGACAAGACGGGCACGCTCACCGAAGGAAAGCCCCGGCTGACAAATGTTGTGGCGCTCGGTGACGTGGCAAAAGACCAACTCCTGCAACTCGCCGCCAGCCTGGAGCGAGGATCGGAGCATCCGCTGGCGGCCGCTATCGTGTCGGGCGCGGAAGAGCGCGGGATCGCCTTGGCCGATATCACGGGCTTTGAGGCGGCAACGGGCAAAGGCGTGCGCGGGAATATCGGCGAGGCGGCCGTGGCGCTTGGCAACGCTGCGATGATGGCCGATCTCGGCATCGACGTCGCCGCCCATGGGGAGCAGCTGCAATCGTTGCGGGACGAAGGCAAGACCGTGATGTTCGTCGTCGTCGACCAGCGCCTCGCCGGGCTGGTGGCTGTCGCCGACCGTATCAAGCCGACAACGGCCGCCGCGATCAAGGCTCTGCATGCGAGCGGCCTCAAGATCATCATGGCGACTGGCGACAATGAGCGCACGGCGCGCTCGGTCGCCAGAAGCCTGGGGATCGACGATGTGCGCGCCGACATCCTGCCCGAGGGCAAGAAGGCGCTGATCGACGAGCTGCATGCCATGGGGGCGGTGGTCGCCATGGCCGGCGACGGCGTTAACGATGCACCGGCGCTGGCCGCGGCCGATGTCGGCATCGCCATGGGCACGGGGGCCGATGTCGCGATGGAGAGCGCCGGCATCACCCTGGTCAAGGGCGATCTCAACGGCGTTGTCAGGGCGCGGCGTCTGGCCGAGGCGACGATGCACAATATTCGCCAGAACCTCGGCTTCGCCTTCGGCTACAACGCGCTCGGCGTGCCGCTCGCCGCCGGCGTTCTCTATCCCGTCTTCGGTCTGTTGCTTTCGCCGATGATTGCGGCGGCGGCGATGAGCCTGTCATCCGTTTCGGTCATCGGCAATGCGCTGCGGCTGCGCGCCGCCAAGCTTTAGGAGGCTGCGATGAATATCGGTGAAGCATCGGCACGGTCCGGCCTGCCATCGAAGACGATAAGATATTACGAGGATATCGGCCTCATCCGCCCCGATAGAAACGACAACGGCTACCGCGACTACGCGGTTGCCGATGTTCACAAACTGCGCTTTTTGCAGAAGTCGCGAGGGCTCGGTTTTTCAGTCGAGGAGTGCCGGCAGCTGCTGGCGCTTTACGAGGACAAGAGCCGGGCCAGCGCCGATGTGAAGGAGTTGACCCAGGCCAAGCTCACCGAGATCGACCGCAAGATCCGCGAGCTCAGCGAACTCCGGCACACGCTTGAGCACCTGGTCCACGCCTGTCACGGCAATGACCGACCGGACTGTCCCATCCTCGAGGAATTGTCGGACGAGCAGCATGCCTGACAATTTGCGTGCATTTGTGGCATCTCCGAGCGATGCTTAAAGTATTGATTTTAATTTGATATTCTTCATGAGTTCGGCCGTTTCGGTCGCTGGACGATGAAAAAGCAGAAAAAATCGCGGCCGCGTGGAATAAAACAACGCGCGGCTTCGTATACTCAATTATGGAACGGAAAGAACGCCCATTCGATGTCATCGGTCAGCTCGCAGCGCTTCGGCGCTACGCGCGCTCCCTGGTGCGCAACTCGGATGACGCCGAAGATCTGGTCCATGATGCCCTGGTCCGGGCATACGAGAAGAAGCAGAGCTTCCGCAGTGGCGGTAACTTGCGTACGTGGTTGCTCTCGATTGTGCATAACGCTCACATCGACCGCGTCCGACAGGGGCGATCGCTGACACGACGGCACGATGAGGCCGCCGTAGAGGCCGAGCAGTCCTTGCCAGCCGCGCAGGAACATGCCGTGCGTCTGCAGCAGGTGCGCAATGCTTTCTTCCGGTTGCCGGAGGAGCAGCGCGAGGCCCTCCATCTCGTGGCGATTGAAGACCTCTCCTATCAGGAAGCTGCTGCAGCGCTCGGCGTTCCGATTGGTACATTGATGTCGCGCATTTCGCGCGCCCGCGCCCACCTGCGCGAAATCGAGGAAGCGACACCGCGCGCACCACATTTGAGGTTGATCGAAGGAGGCGGAAATGAAAGCAGTTGATCCCATTATCGACGCCGATCTCGATGCCTATGTCGATGGCGAACTCGATGTGACCCGCCGCATCCAGGTGGAATCCTATCTTTCCGAGAATCCCGAAACGGCCGCGAAAGTCATGGCCGATCTGAGTATGCGCGGCGAACTGCGCCTGGCGCTCGCTCATGAAGGCGCCTCGGGCCGGGCGGAAACGCGCGATCTTGCGCGCCGTCTCGAGCGCGGACTTTCTTACGGTCGTATCTTCCACGCCATGCAGCGCGTTGCTGCCGTCGGCGTCATGGTGGCGGCCGGCTGGGTAGCGCACACCTCGTTCGGTGCCTTTACCGCAACTGAAGTGGCTGCATCCGTCCCGGCGCCCGCCTATGTCGAGGACGCCGTTCAGGCCTACAAGACAGCCCTGGTTCGCCAGTCCGTCTCGTCGCAGCCGGCGGAAGGCTATAAACCGGATGAAATTCGCGCTGCAACCGGCATCGTCATGCCGCAGCTTCCGGGTGGCTGGACGATCTCGGACGTACAGATATTCCCGTCCGAATTCGGCCCGAGCGTCGAAATGTCGATCACGGCCGACAAGAAGCAGCTTTCGCTGTTTGCCGTTCGTCCGGGCGTTTTCTCCGTTCAGTCGGTCAACCATATCGCGCTCGATGGCGCCGAGGCAGCCTATTGGCAGATCGGTGACGTCGCCTATGCGCTGGTGACCGCGGATCGCTCCATCTCACTGGATCAGGCAGCCGATAGGCTTGCCCGTACTCTTTACTAGTTCACTCGAGGAGATCTCAATGAACCCAATCAATCAGCAGCGTTACGGTGCGGCCGTTGGCTCGCAGGCCATGTTCGACGAGGGTCTTCGCCAGCACATGCTGCGCGTCTACAACTACATGGGCATCGGTCTTGTCATCACTGGCATCGTCGCGTTCATCGTTGGCTCGACGCCGGCGCTTTATGTGCCGATCTTCCAGTCGCCGCTCAAGTGGGTGGTCATGCTGGCGCCGCTCGCCTTCGTCTTCTTCTTCTCGTTCAAGATCCAGACGATGTCGGCAAGCGCCGCGCAGATGACTTTTTGGGCCTTTTGTGCCGTCATGGGCCTGTCGATGGCTTCGGTGTTCCTGGTCTTCACCGGCACCAGCATCGCACGCACCTTCTTCATCGCCGCCACGATGTTCGGCTCGACCAGCCTCTATGGCTATGTGACCAAGCGTGACCTGTCCCGCATGGGCTCGTTCCTGATGATGGGTCTGATCGGCGTGGTGATCGCCAGCGTGGTCAACATCTTCCTTGGATCGAGCGCTCTGCAGTTTGCGATCTCGGTCATCGGTATCGTTGTCTTCGTCGGCCTGACCGCCTACGACACGCAGAACATCAAGGAGCAGTATTCGGAGAATTACGATCAGGAATCGAACCAGAAGCTTGCCGTCTTCGGCGCTCTGTCGCTCTACCTGAACTTCGTGAACATCTTCCAGTTGCTGCTCAACTTCACGGGCGAGCGCGAATAGTCGAGTTATGGCGCTTCTGGGGGCAAAGGAAGCGCCAGAACGCCCGATCCGCACTCTGTGACAGGATCGTGGATTGGGTGTTCACCATAGGGAAGCGGCCGGGCGCAAGTCCGGCCGCTTTTCTGTTTTGCGCACGTGTGCTGTTGGGCACATCGGCGGGCGTTGCCGCCTGTTGGACTTGGCCATTTGATCCATGCCCTTGCAGCGCCGAACCATGTGCGTCAAAAGCAGGGAGAATTGAGCGGGAGAGCCGGCGTGCGCCACATTTATGTCATCGGTATCGGAACGGGAAATCCCGAACACGTCACCATCCAGGCCATCGGCAAGATGAACGCCGCCGACATGATCTTCCTGCCGACGAAAGGCGAGGAGAAGGAGAAGCTTGCTTCCGTTCGCCGCGAGATTTGCGAGCGCTTCGTCGCCAATCCGAAGACCCGGATTGTCGAGTTCGCGATTCCGCACCGCAAGACGGCAGACCGCAGCTATGTCGAAAGCGTCGATGACTGGCATGCGGCACTGGCGCAGATTTTTGTGCGGCTGATCAACGATCTCCCCGACGGCGGCGCTGGCGCCTTTCTCGTCTGGGGCGATCCGAGCCTTTATGATAGCGTGATCCGCATTATCGAGCGGGCAAGGGAACTCGGCACTGTTGATTTCGACTTCAGCGTCATCCCGGGGATCACCAGCATCCAGGCGCTGGCGGCAAGCCACCGCATTCCGATTAACATGGTAGGAAAGCCGGTCGAGATCACGACGGGGCGCCGGCTTGTCGAGCATGGGAACCGGGCGAATAGCACTGTGGTCATGCTAGATGGAGAGCTGGCCTTCTCCAAGATCGAGGATCCGGATGCCGAGATCTTCTGGGGTGCCTATCTCGGTACGGACGATGAGATCGTGCGTTCGGGACGGCTTGGCGATGTCGCCGCGGATATCGTGAAGTTGCGCGCCGAAGCGCGGGCGCGACACGGGTGGATCATGGATATCTACCTGCTGCGCAAGGGTCGCGATTTCGACGATCTGTGACACTGGCAATGGCTTTGCCCCGTGCGTCGCGATCATGCAGGCGCCGGGCGGAAGGAAATGACGAGATGGCACTCGACGAGCGCATCAAGACGGACATTGCAGGCGAAGCCGCGCAAGCCTATGCGCGGCGCGGTGCCTGTCCGACTCTCGCGCGGCCGATGCCGACGGGCGATGGCCTGCTCGCTCGCCTGCGTCCGCAGGGTGGCGTCCTGACGGTTCATCAGTGCGCGCAACTGGCACAAGCCGCCTTGCTGCATGGTAACGGTTTGCTCGAGGTCACGGCGCGGGGCAGCCTCCAGATCAGAGGACTTCGGCCGGAGACGGTCGAGCCGTTCGCCGAAGCGGTGGATGCGGCCGGCATCATCGTGTCGCCCAATCCCGTGATCGAGTTGGCGCCGCTGAATGGTGCTGAATTCGGTGACGTCGCGGATGCTGCCGCGATGGAATTGCTGCTGCGGGATCGGCTCGCCGAATATCTGCAGTCGCCGGGGCTTGCGCCGAAGCTGTCGATCATCGTCGATGGCGGTGGGCGCTTTGATTTGGCTGATGTCACGGCGGATGTCAGGCTGTTGGCCCTTTCGGCGGAAGAGTGGCTGGTCGCCATTGCTGGGTATGGTGCCAGCGCTCGTCCGGTTGCCGTCGGCACTGCCGATGAAGCGATCGAGGCGGTCGGTGATATCCTCAAGCTGCTGCTTTCGATCGGCTGGCAGAAACGTTGCCGCGATATCGATCCGGAGCGATTGGTATCTGTCTTCCCGGATATGCACGCCATTTCGCGCCATCCGCGCGCGGGCGAGACGCCATCGGTTGGCATCCCTGCAATGGAAAACTGTACGGCGGTGATCGGTCTCAAGCCGCGTTTTGGGCAAATACACGCGAACGACCTTCTGGCGTTTCTGACGTTCGTCGAAAGCCATGATGTGACGAACATCCGACCGGCGCCCGATCGCGGCCTTTTCATAACAGGCTTGAACAAAGAGAGCGCGGCGGCAGTGCGGCTATCAGCGAAGCGCTTCGGTCTATCCGCCGACAGCGACGATCTCTCATCGCGCATCGCCACTTGTGCCGGTGCAGGCGCTTGCGCGTCGAGCTTCTACGCCACCAAGGCATTAGCGGAGACGCTGATCGAGCGGTGTCCGGAGGCGTTGGATGGCTCGCTCGACCTGCATTTGTCCGGCTGCGCCAAGGGCTGCGCCCACCCACGCCGTGCTCTGACCATCTCGGGAGCCGCAGACAGCTACCATCTTGTCCTCGATGGCTTAGCGTCGGATGCGCCTGATGCACAGATTGCTGGTAGTGACATCAATTCCGCTATAGAGAGGCTTTCCCGTCTCATCAAAAGTGAAAGACAAGCTGGCGAATCTGCTAGGGCCTGTCTCGACAGGGTGGGGACGGCCACGATTACGCGAGCACTGCGACAGGACTAGGAATGCCAGACTACGATTACATCCACAGCGGTGACGCCATCTATGAACGGTCGTTCGCGATTATCCGCAGCGAGGCCGATTTGTCGCGGTTCTCCGCCGAGGAGGCCGACGTTGCCGTGCGCATGATCCATGCCTGTGGATTGGTTGAAGCCGCCGAGCATTTCGTGTTCGCGCCGCATTTCGTCAGCGCCGCGCGCGCGGCGCTCCATGCCGGCGCGCCGATCTTCTGCGACGCCGAAATGGTGGCGCACGGCGTGACCCGCACCAGGCTTCCCGCAAAGAACGATGTCCTCTGCACCTTGCACGATCCGCGCACCGCGGAACTGGCGAAGGAGACCGGGAACACGCGTTCGGCCGCCGCTCTTAATCTCTGGAAGGACCGTCTTGCCGGCAGCGTCGTCGCGATCGGCAATGCACCGACCGCGCTTTTCCACCTGCTAGAACTGTTGCGCGATGGCGCGCCGAAGCCAGCGGCGATCATCGGCATGCCTGTCGGCTTCGTTGGTGCTGCGGAATCCAAGGATGCTTTGGCTGAGAATTCCTACGGCGTGCCTTATGCGATCGTGCGCGGAAGGCTTGGTGGCAGCGCCATGACGGCAGCGGCCGTCAACGCGCTGGCGAGGCCCGGTCTATGAGCGGCGCCGGTAGTCTCATCGGCGTCGGCACAGGCCCCGGCGATCCGGAACTGCTCACCGTCAAGGCCGTCAAGGCAATCGAAGCAGCCGATGTGATCGCCTATTTCGCCAAGCGCGGCAGGGGCGGCAACGGCCGAGCCATCGTTGAGCACCTGATCGGGCAGGACGCGGTTATGCTGCCGCTCTACTATCCGGTGACCACCGAGATCGAAAAGAACGAAGCCGAATACCGGCGACAGATCACCGATTTCTACGAGGAGTCGGCGGCGGCTGTCGCCGCGCATCTCGACGCCGGCCGAACCGTGGCCGTCCTCAGCGAGGGCGATCCGCTGTTTTATGGCTCCTACATGCACCTGCATGTACGCCTCGCCAACCGCTATCCTACCGAGGTCATCCCCGGCATCAGTGCGATGTCCGGCTGTTGGTCTCTCGCCGGCATCCCGATCGTGCAGGGCGACGACGTATTGTCGGTTCTGCCCGGGACGATGGCCGAGCAGGAGCTCGAGCGCCGTCTATCCGATACGCAAGCCGCGGTAATCATGAAGGTGGGGCGCAACCTACCGAAGATCCGCCGCGCGCTGCAGGCATCGGGAAGGCTTGCCGAAGCGGTCTACGTCGAGCGCGGCACCATGGCCAACGCGGCGATGATCAAGCTCGCCGACCGGCCGGAAGGCGATGCGCCTTACTTTTCGCTGGTCCTCGTTCCCGGATGGGAGAGCAACCGATGAAGGGGCAGCTTTTCGTTATTGGCACCGGTCCGGGGAATCCAGATCAGATGACGCCGGAGGCGCATGCAGCCGTTTCGAAGGCCACGGTCTTTTTCGGCTACGGCCCCTATCTCGATCGCCTGAATTTGCGGGCCGACCAGACGCGTCAAGCCTCGGACAATCGCGAGGAACTGGATCGCGCGAGCGCCGCGTTGCGGGCCGCGTCCGAGGGCGCGGTCGTCTGCGTTGTCTCGGGTGGCGATCCTGGCGTATTCGCCATGGCGGCTGCGGTCTGCGAGGCGGTCGACAATGGTCCAGACGCGTGGCGGCATGTCGATCTCGTTATCCTCCCGGGTATCACCGCTATGCTGGCAGTCGCCGCCCGTGTCGGCGCCCCGCTTGGCCATGATTTTTGCGCGATCTCGCTCTCCGATAATCTGAAGCCCTGGGCGACGATCGAAAAGCGTCTGACCGCAGCAGCCGAAGGCGGCTTTGTGATCGCGCTTTATAATCCGATCAGCAAGGCGCGCCCCTGGCAGCTCGGCAAGGCGTTCGAATTGCTGCGCGAAAAGCTGCCCCGCTCGACACCAGTTATCTTCGGCCGCGCCGCTGGACGGCCCGATGAGCGTATTTCCGTTCAGCCGCTCGATGTCGCGGATGCCGCGACGGCCGATATGGCGACATGCGTGATCATTGGGTCGGCGGAGACGAAGATCATCGAACGCAAGGGCCGGGCTGATCTCATCTATACCCCTCGCTTCAGCCCGGGGGCAGCAGGTGATTGATCATCGCCAAGGCCTCGTCGACAGTGGCGACCGTGGAGATGGCGGGCGCTTCTGCGCGGCCGATCATGATCACCTCGATACCGAGCGCGCGGGCCGCGGCGATCTTGGCATAGGTGGCCGAGCCGCCGCTGTTCTTGGTGATGACGACATCGATGCGGTGCTCCCGCAGCAGCGCGACCTCGCGTTCGACATCGAAGGGTCCGCGATCGAGAAGATAATGTGCATGGGGAAGCTGGGGTTGCAGATCGACCGGGTCGACGCTTCGGATAAGATAGTGGTGTTGCGGGGCGGCATCCGCCCTATGCGCTTCCTGACGACCGATGGCGAGAAACACGCGGCGCGGCGCACTGCCGATTTGCGCGATCGCGTCCTGGACACTCGCGGCATGCCGCCAGCGGTCGCTCGCCTCGGCCTGCCAGGGCGCGCGACGAAGGCAGAAGGCTGGAAGACCGCTTATTGCGGCAGCTTCCGCGGCGTTTTGCGAGATGCGCGCGGCGAAGGGATGCGTGGCATCGATCAGCAGGTCGAATTTTTCGTCACGCAGAAAGCTCGCGAGCCCCTCCGCGCCGCCAAATCCGCCGACGCGGGTGGGCAGGGACTGCGGAGCGGGTTTTTCGGTCCTGCCAGCGAGAGACAGCAGGGCATCGTAGCGCGGTTGAGCGGCAAAAGCCTTGGCGAGCGCGCTTGCCTCGGTCGTGCCGCCAAGCATCAGAATGCGGATTTTGCTCATGGCTGATATGTCTTCCGCTCCCGGCCAACCTTGGCTGACTATTATCGGCATCGGCGAGGATGGTCCAGCAGGGCTCGGCGATGAAGCCAAGCGGCTGATCGCCGCTGCCTCCGTCGTCTTCGGCGGCGCTCGCCATCATGCGCTGGTGGCCGGTCTCATTCAGGGCGAATGCCTTGCGTGGGAAAGCCCGTTCGAGCGTTCGGTGGCTGCGATCACCGCGCGACGTGGCTCGCCTGTCGTCGTGCTCGCCTCGGGTGATCCGTTTCTCTATGGTGTCGGCGCCACACTGTCGCGGAGCGTTGATGCCACGGAGATGCGCACGATACCGGCGCCGTCATCCTTCAGCCTTGCTGCTTCGCGGTTGGGTTGGCCATTGCAGGAAGTTTCTAGCGTTTCGCTGCATGGGCGTTCGCTCGATCTCATACGTCCTCATCTGCATCACGGCCGGCGCATCATCGCGCTGACCTCGGATCAGGAGACGCCGACGCAGCTCGCGGCTTTGCTCGTGGCCAATGGTTTTGGCCGGTCGCGGCTGCATGTGCTGGAAGCGCTTGGCGGCGCGCGTGAACGCGTCAGGACCTGCCAAGCCGATGCATTTGACCTTAAGGACATCGATCCGCTGAACGTCTGCGCCATCGATATCGTGGCCGGCGAGGGTGCGCGCGTGTTGGCCTTTGCGCCCGGCCTCGACGATGCGCTCTTCGAGCATGATGGCCAGATTACCAAGCGCGAGATCCGGGCATTGACGCTGTCGACGCTGGCGCCTCGCCATGGCGAACTGCTGTGGGATATCGGCGCCGGCTCCGGCTCGATCGGCATCGAGTGGATGCTGTGTGACCCGTCGCTTCGGGCGATTGCCATCGAGCAATCTAGCGAGCGGGCGCAGCGCATTGCGCGCAATGCGGCCGCCTTTGGCGTGCCGGGGCTTGCGGTCGTGCAAGGCGCAGCACCACAGGCGTTGCAGTCACTGCCCGAACCCGACGTCGTCTTCGTCGGTGGCGGGGGAAGCGAGGATGGGGTAATGGAGGAGGCGATCGCGACGCTGAAAAGCGGCGGCCGACTGGTCGCCAATGCCGTGACGCTCGAGATGGATGCGAAATTGCTGGCTTTGCGAGCCAGCCTAGGCGGGTCGTTGACCCGCATCGATATTTCCCGCGCCGGTGCGATCGGCCCGATGACGGGCTGGCGCCCGGCAATGCCCGTCACGCAGTGGCACTGGGTCAAGAATTGAGGACAAGGATATGACCGTTCATTTCATCGGCGCTGGCCCGGGTGCCGCGGATCTCATCACCGTGCGCGGCCGCGACCTCATCGGAAAATGCCGCGTTTGCCTCTATGCGGGTTCGATCGTTTCGCCAGATCTTCTCGCCTATTGCCCGCCGGGAGCGCGGATCGTCGATACCGCCCCCATGTCGCTCGATGAGATTGAGGCCGAATATCTGCGTGCCGCCAATGCTGGCGAGGATGTTGCGCGCCTGCATTCGGGCGACCTCTCGGTCTGGAGTGCAGTCGCCGAACAGGTCCGCCGCCTTGAGAAGCATGGCATTGCCTACACGATGACACCAGGCGTGCCGTCCTTTGCCGCAGCGGCGGCCGCGCTCGGGCGCGAACTCACCATCCCCGAGGTCGCGCAGAGCCTGGTTCTGACCCGCGTATCGGGGAGGGCGTCGCCGATGCCTGATGGCGAGACCCTGACGCGGTTTGGCGCCACGGGCGCTACGCTTGCCATCCACCTCGCCATTCATGCTTTGGACCGGGTTGTCAGCGATCTTTCGCCGCTCTACGGGGCCGAATGCCCCGTCGCCATCGTCGTAAAGGCGAGCTGGCAGGATGAGCGGATCGTGCGCGGGACGCTCGGCGATATCGAGGCCAAGGTGGCCGCGCAGCCGATCGAGAGGACGGCGATCATCTTTGTCGGCCCATCCTTGTCATCGACCGATTTTCGCGAAAGCTCTCTTTATGATGCGACCTATCAGCGTCGCTTCAGAGGCCGACAGTAAAAAAACCGCGAGACTTAGGCGTTCGAGCCGCGCAATTGCCCGGCCGTGCGTCTGCGCGTCCGATGATCGGCGCGCGGCGAGGCGTAATGTTATCCACAGCGCCCAATATCGTCGAAGATCGCCCTGACATCCGCGCCTCAAGGGTAAACGAGGGATTAACCAATTGGATTAGCTTGGTTTCGTGATCCCGTTACAGAGGCGTTGCTACAGTATTTACTAGAGATGATGTTGCTTCGTCTATGTCAGAACAGTACGGACTTTGGCACTATACCGTGAGGCGAAAACACAAACGATTATTATCGTTAAGAAACGGTATTTCTAAAGAATAAATGCCGTACGCTTCTTGGTTGAGGTTTTTGCTTCGGAGTAAAAAATAATTCCTGTTTTCATCTTTTGGCGGTACACATTTATATACTGCGCATTTTTAATCTAACGCTGACGAAATATTTTGTATTGATTGTCACTACTGATGTATGTAGGTTCTTAATAAAGTAGAAACCACACGCGATAAGTGATCCAAAACGGATAAACTACTTTACTGACTTAATACACGCCGATGTCCCCCGAGTATTGCATTTCGTTGCGAATGGTCACCTCTAACACTATTGAGTATGAGGCTAGTATGAATTACGTACCTTCGGAATTTGAAAGCGGACGCACGCCTGTCAACAGACTTCAGGCCGTTGCCGTGGCACCCAGAGCTCTCAGCGAACTGGGCGAAGTAAAGGTTATCGGCGAGGACCGGTGCTTGCTGATTATCGACGGCAGAACACTCGAGCGCGAATGCCTCGCGACGACGTTGACGCAGAACGGTCTTGGCATGAAGGCCTGCGCGGTGGGCTCGGTGGCGGAATGGCGGCGAAAGAAAGATGCAACGCAGCGCGTCAAGGCGGTCCTGCTGAACATCACCGGCCGTGCGTCGAGCGATGGCGCTCTTTATGAAGAGATCGCCAGCATCGCAACCGAACTCGCACCGGCGCCGTTGGTCATCCTTGCGGATGGCGACGATCTCAACCAGACGCTCCGGGCGATCGAGCACGGTGCTCGTGGCTTCATTCCCACCTCTGTGGGTATCGAAGTCTGTGTGGAAGCCATTGGGCTCGCCGTCGCCGGCGGCACCTTCATCGTCGCGGGCAAGACCTTCACGTCGTCGGCTCCTGTCGACAACGCGCCGCGCCAGAAAGAGCTGTCACGCATGTTCACGCTGCGCCAGGCCGAAGTCGTCCAGGCGTTGCGCAAGGGCAAGGCGAACAAGATCATCGCCTATGAACTAAATCTGCGCGAAAGCACCGTCAAAGTTCACATTCGCAACATCATGAAGAAGCTGAAGGCAACCAACCGTACTGAGGTCGCCTACAAGCTGAACGATCTGTTCCAGTCCGACTCGCGCTGGAACGCATCGGCGGACTAAGCCAGGCTAGGCGGTGCCATCCGTGCTGAGCGGATCGTTCTCGCTGATGGCGCCTGACGGGTTCCGCGATCCTTCATCACCTGTTCTTATCTCTTGGCCGTCGGGGTGTACCCGGCGGCCAAGAATTTGTCGGTAGCCCTTCTTCGAAAAGGGCTGGAACAGCTGGCCAATAAAGTTGTCGGCGACACGACCGCTGATGCCGATATCCGTTGGCGGGCGACGGTCGGGATTGAAATAGGTGCCGAACAGTTGATCCCACAAAACCAGGTTCTCGCCGTAGTTCGTATTGCCCTCTGCCAATACGCGCGAGTGATGCCAGCGATGCAGGCCCGGCGTACTGAAGACCAGGTCGAGCGGGCCCGTCCGCACGTCGATATTGCAGTGGGTGAGAAGGCCGATGAAGGCCGTCACGGCGCCAATCCATAAAAACACCGGCAGCGGCGCGCCCAGGAGATAGAGCGGAAGCTGGCTGAGTGCGATCTTGAACAGCGAGTCCATGAAATGGAACCGGCCGGTATTCACGACCCACAGTCGCTCGACACTGTGATGAAGGGCATGAAAGCGCCATAGCGACAGGATCTCGTGCGCTGCGCGGTGGGCCACGTATAGTCCGAGCTCGGCGATCGCCAATCCAAGAGCCACCTGAAGAGCCAGCGGCAAGCTGCCGGGCCACACATCGGGTAAGCTCATGAACAAAGGATGGGCGACGGTCGCGACAGCCATCGGCGCGGTCGCACCCAGCGCGGCGGCCAGCTGAACGCCGCCCTTGCTCAGCAGCGTGTGCGCGACGTCGTTAAATGTCTGGCCGTCCCGCTGCAACCATTCCTTTTCGAAAGGAATCACGCGCTCGAAGAGGGCGATCAAGCAGACGATCGCCAGGTAGACCGCGTTGAACCACAGCAGCGGCGCTGTGCTCCGAAAGGCGAAGCCGGCGCCGACCAGTCCCGCTGAAAACAGCGCTGGCCACAGTATCCATGAAAGCAGAGCATAGGGAATTGATGTGCTCTTGTCGGTCACGTGTTCTCTCCGCCAAAGTTCAATGCTGTTCATTGATACACTACGACTGTGCCTCCTATGCAATATCGCGCGTCTAGGCAACCTCGCGTGCACAGGTCGCGTGGAGCGCGCCCGTACCTTGAGCGTTTGCCGAAGAGAATACCGGTCTTTGTTCCCCGTGCAGCTTCACGGGCTTTGCCGGTGTCATTATCGCCACCGATCCTAACAACTCGCCTAGCCTTGTGCCGACAGTCATCATGGTGTTGGCTGGCTTATGCAGGGCGTGAAGCACAGTGCTTGTTCGTCCGTCAGTCGCGCCATGTGTGGACGGCTCCGGTTTGGCAAGAGTTTTGTCGACTTTTTTGCACATTGCTGGTCGGAGCTGCCATGTGTCCGGCCTTTGGATGCGGCACAGAACGAGGCCGCTGGCCATAATGCTCTCCGCGGATTGGGTCCCGGTCAATAGCCCGCGCTCGAAGCGCCTGGCGCGAAATGGGTTGTCCCTCTCCTTGGGCCGACTGGCGTAGGTGCGTTATAGTCTCCTGCTCTTACCAACGACGTTCACGGCGCATGCGCCGTGTATCAATTCCCGGCGGCGACCGGCAGTGCTCTATAGGGTTCGTTTCGGGTCATGATTGCCCAAGCAACCCGCGCCATTTTGTTGGCGAGCGCTACGGCGGCGACCTTCGTAGATCGGCGCTCCATCAATGAGACCAGCCAAGGATGGCGGGCATAACCCAATAACTTGGCTCGCTTGATCACCGCCATTGCTCCGACCACCAGTAACTGCCGTAGGTATCGGTTCCCAGCCTTGCTGATCCCTCCGAGTTTCTCCTTGCCGCCGCTAGAGTTTTGCTTCGGGACCAAGCCAATCCAGGCACTCAAATCACGACCGGAACGGAAGACGCTAGGGTCGGGGACGCTGGCAGCCAGTGCTGTTGCTACCAATGGACCAACACCTGGAATCCCTTCGAGCTTACGGCTGAGATCATGGGCACGGTGCCACTTCATGATCTGCCGATCCAGTTCCAGTATTCGCTGCTTCAAGAGATCGACCTGGTCGGCCAAGGCGGCAAGGCATACACGCGCCTCTGCTGGTATTTCAGGTTTTTCATCTTCGCGAATGAGATGTAGAAGCTCAATCAGTCCGTTACGACCGATCCCCGCAACGATTCCGAACTCGGCGAGATGGGCACGGACAGCGTTGATGGTCATCGTTCGCTGGCGAATAAATAGCATCCGGGCCCGATGAAGCATCAGGATTGATTGCTGATCGGCGGTCTTGATTGGGACAAACCGCATGTTCGGCCGTGTCACCGCTTCGCATATGGCCTCGGCATCCGCCGCATCATTCTTGTTGCGCTTGACGTAAGGCTTCACATAGCGCGGCGGCATAAGCCGCACTCGGTGCCCGAGTTTCTCCAGCTCACGCCCCCAGTGATGCGCGGTTGCGCAGGCTTCTATCCCGACAAGACAGGGTTTGAGGTTCGCGAAGAACTGAACGACGTAGCGCCGCTTCAGTTGACGACGGATGACGACTGTGCCGGTTACAGAAACTGCGTGCACCTGGAACACCGACTTAGCAATGTCGAGTCCAATCGTGGTAATCTCTTCCATGGATGGCTCCTCACATGCGGTTCCTAAACAACACCGCAAGTATGGCACATCGCGATGCTGGCGGAGGAGCCGTCCACAGCATCAATAGCGCCTACGATCAGATGATGGCGACCGGCTTCCCTCTCGTCATCGTTTGCAGTGTCAATGCAGCGGCCTCGTCTGGACGCTTCGACTTGCTATTCATCTGGTCTGAGATCTCGACGGTCAACCTCGTTATCGGCGCGGTCGTTACTGGTTACCCCAGTTTACGCTTGTGGCGGAAGCGCTGTGCGGTTTGCTGGTCGGCGTCTAATTGCCTGATCAGTTCTCACAGAGAACCGTCACCACCCGTCGCCCTATGCGAGCCGATAGAGCAGCTTCAAGAACACTTCCGGTTGATATGCTTACGGCGTTCTTTGTGCAAAGTAATTTCATTGTATTTGACTGTATATCAAAAGTGATGATGCGCCAATACAAATATACCTACCCCTGATATTTGCGTTTGTGCTAGCGATATTGCCGTTGCCGCTTGCGTCAGTCTTCACTGTTTCCGTAATGAATTTTGACTATTGCATCGGTGAATTTTTGCGCTTAGCATCGTACCAAGTTAATAATAAAGTGAACGAGAGCAATATCGTCGAGTGCGGCTTCCTTAGAGTCTAAGTATTGTGTCCGGAAAAATCTTTTTCGGAGGTGTTGTTTGCGTGCTTTCCGGGGGGAGATATGCGAAAGACAATGAGAATCGCCACCTCTCTCGATGGGGGATCAGACGAAAAACGTTATCGCTCACGCTCCGATAGCCCCTTCGTCATCGCGTCTGCCTCCGCTCACGTTACAGTTGAGCTCGCGCTGCCGCTACTCAGCAGCGGATCGGCGGATGGAGTTGCGCGTCGGCGACATTCCATTCTGAGAAAATCTCACCGATCGCGTGCTTCTTCGCGGGGTGCTGCCGCCACGCGGCGGGACGATATCCGAGCGCGCAAGCCGCTCTTCATCGCGACATGAGTGAGATGACATTTGAGGCGCACGCTGATGACAGATGAACTTAGGGAGATCATGCGCGTTGGCGCGAGACACGCAATCCCGGGTCGGAAAGCCACGATCGCATACCGGCTGCTGCCTACAGCGCCGGTTGCTTGCCGATCGATCCATCAGACGCCCGATGGGGGAAGGCGGCAGTTCTGCGTTTGTGGCATCGATAACCGAGGTCGATGACGATGGCGTGGAAGAGCGCACGCAAGCGCAGCGTTACATTTCGCAAGCGCCAACAGCGGGATGAGCCCTTCGCTTGGAGCATGCAGCCCTATCGGGAGACCGGACCGCGCGTGATGACCTGCATGGCTCTTGTCATGCCCGAAAATGGATCCGGCAGCGGCCGTGCGCATAACTGGATCGTTCTGATCAGCAACGAGATAAAGTCACGTGCCTATCAGCATAGTTCTGCCGAAATGCAGGCCCGGTCATTTGGTTCTGATGACGATGACGACGATCAGTTCGAAGAGTGATGGCGCAGTGGAATGGGCCGTCTCAACCCTAGTTTCGAATAAATCTGAAGTATAAGTTTGAAGTATTAATACTAAATGAGCAATGCAGGTCGGTCCCGACACTGGGCGCGCTTACAGCGCATGAACGGCCTGCCTTTCATTGTAAGCATCGCTGTCTGGCCCGAGGTTGTAAGGCCGTTCGTGGCGTGGCTTGTCGCTAGCCAATCGTTGGCTCGATTACGCGTCCTCCCGCTCAGGGGCCATGCCACATCAGACATATACTACCAGTACGGTCGAAATTTGTTGGCGTATAAATCGCCTACTCTTGGTTTGTGTTTTCGAGAGTTACTCCCACGCTAAGTAGTATGTTCGACGAAACATCGGAGAAAAACATACTCTGGCTGCGAAATACTAAATAAGGAGTATTGCTGGGCGAATTGTTGGGCGTATTAATCTTGTGTTAACTAGACTGGCGGGTTGAGGATAAACGTTATGACCATGCCAGTGGAACACAGCTGGAACGCGCGGCTTTCAGCCAGAAATGATCGACTGTGGTTCAGCTTCAATGCCGTCGCGACGACCTATGTCGCGGCTGTTCTTGATTTCGCGGCGCTATTCTTTGCAAGCGCCGGTGGGTACATGTTGTACGAGCAAGTATTCTTGGGGATGGATGGCGACTTGTCGCGATTTGCGGGCATCGGCCTGCTTGTCGCCACGGTTTTCGTCTTGGCTATGGGCGGCGCTCATGCTTACCGTCCTGCCGGGCTGTTGTCGTTTCGCCGGCAGATGGCTATTATCTGCACGTTCTTACCAGCGGTCGTTGCGTTTCTTCTTGCGATTGTTTTCTTCCTCAAGATTGGAACAACGGTGTCGCGCGGCGCCATCCTATCGGCCGCCGTTCTATCTTTTGGCACGCTGACGACCCTGAGGCTCGCTTGGTATTCCTACCTGAACCGCGCGGTTGCCCATGCATCTTTCCCGACCCGGCGCGTCTTACTAATATGCCCAGACTCGACGCCGGTTGATCCTTTCATCCACAAGGCTGCGCTGGGCGGGCTATCCATCAAGCATACTATGCACCTTCGCGCTGCCGACGAGGCTCCAAGCCTGCTACAAGAGCGACTTCAGAAGAATGGCATAGCCGAGGTCGATGAGGTCCTGATCGTCTGGGGCGATTATGCCAACGCCGCCGTTCTAGAAGAGTGCCTGTCGGCATTGCGTGAGTTCTGCGTTCCTGTCAGCGTCATGTTTTCGGGCCTGGTCGGCGATATCGCCCAGGGTTTCGCTCAGGATATCGGCGAGAGCCGCGCATTTCAGATCCACCGGCCTCCGCTTGGCTTGGTCGAGCGTATCGTGAAGCGACTGTTCGATATTGCCTTTTCCATGGGCGCGATGATCGTTACCCTTCCGCTGTGCTTGCTGGTGGCGATGGCGATCAAGTTAGATAGTCGTGGCCCTGTCTTCTTCATGCAGTGCCGCAAAGGACACAACGGTAAGCCGTTCCGGATTCTGAAGTTCCGCAGCATGAGCGTGATGGAAGATTCCGGCGTTATCCGCCAGGCGACACGCAACGATGCGCGCGTAACCCGTGTCGGTGCCTTCATACGCTCGACTAGCATCGACGAGCTACCGCAGTTCTGGAACGTTTTGCGCGGCGAGATGTCCGTGGTCGGCCCGCGTCCACATGCGTTGGCCCATGACGATCTCTATGGAACACTGATCGCCCAATACGCTTCTCGCCGGCATGTGAAGCCGGGCCTGACGGGCTGGGCGCAGATCAATGGGCACAGGGGCGAGACGCCGACCGTCGACAGGATGGCTGACCGCGTGCGGCATGATATTTGGTACATCAACAACTGGTCGTTGTGGCTTGATCTCAGGATCGTCGTGATGACGGCGATCGGCTTGCGGGATCGGAGCAACGTCTACTGAGATTTCTTCGTCAATCCTGGTGTTTGCGTTGGTTGAGAGGTGCGTAGGCGATGATACTTGTCACTGGGGGAGCCGGATTCATTGGCTCGAACTTCGTATTGGATTGGCTGGTGCAACACGACGAGCCGATCGTCAATCTCGATGCGCTGACATATGCCGGAAATTTGAATAACTTGCGGTCTGTGGAGAAGGATCCGCGCCATATCTTCGTGCATGGCAACATCGGCGACGCAGCGCTTCTGAGCGATCTCTTCACGCGATACAAGCCAAGCGCGGTTGTAAACTTCGCCGCGGAAAGCCATGTGGATCGCTCGATCCACGGCCCGGAAGATTTTATTCAGACAAACATTCTGGGCACGTTTCGTCTGCTGGAAGCCGCGCGCGCCTATTGGACTGGCCTTGAGACCAAATCCGATTTCCGCTTTCTGCACGTTTCGACCGACGAGGTCTTTGGGACGCTCGATGCTGACGATCCTGCTTTCAACGAAGAAACGAGTTACCGGCCCAACAGCCCTTACTCCGCTAGCAAGGCGGCAAGCGACCATCTGGTTCGCGCCTACTTCCATACTTATGGGCTTCCTGTCGTCACCACCAACTGCTCCAACAATTATGGCCCGCTGCACTTCCCGGAAAAGCTCATTCCGTTAGTGATCCACAACGCGCTCCAAGGCCGTTCTCTGCCGATCTATGGCGATGGTTTGCAGATCCGTGATTGGCTCTACGTGAAGGATCATTGCAGCGCGATCCGGCGTGTGCTGGAAGCCGGACGTCTTGGCGAAACCTATAATATCGGCGGCTGGAACGAGCGCGCCAACCTTCATGTCGTCACAACTCTCTGTGCGGTACTTGACGAGTTGCAGCCGCGAGCCGATGGCAAAAAGTATAGTGAGCAGATCGCCTTCGTCACCGATCGCCCCGGGCACGACCGGCGCTACGCGATCGATGCGCGCAAGATCGAGGCCGAACTCGGCTGGCGTCCGACTGAGACCTTCGAGAGCGGAATTCGCAAGACTGTCCAGTGGTATCTCGACAATTCCGACTGGGTCGAGAACGTAACCTCAGGCAGCTACCGCAACTGGGTGGAGAAGCAATACGCATGACCGTGCTTCTTCTCGGAAAGAATGGTCAACTTGGACGCGGGCTTCAGCGCGCGCTGCTCCCATTCGGTAATCTCGTCGCCTTCGCGCGCGACGAACTTGATCTCGATAAGCCGGAAGTCATCGCCGAGCGTCTTAATGCGGTTCGCCCTGATATCATCGTCAACGCGGCGGCTTATACGCAGGTCGATCTTGCCGAGACGAATGCCGATGCGGCGTTTCGCGTCAACCACAAGGCCGTGAGGGTATTGGCGGATTACGCCCGCCGGAGCGACGCGCTGCTGGTGCATTATTCGACGGACTACGTTTTCGATGGTCGCCAGGAAACGCCTTATTGCGAGAGCGACGAGACGCATCCGTTGAATATCTACGGCCAGTCGAAACGTGCCGGCGAGTTGGCGATTGTCGAGTCCGGCTGTCGGCATCTGCTGTTTCGCACGAGCTGGGTTGTCTCTGCTGATGGCACGAACTTCGTGAAAACCATTCTGCGCCTGGCGCGGGAGCGTCCGAACCTGCGAATCGTCGCGGACCAGTTTGGCGCGCCGACGGCCGTCGAGGTGCTCGCTGATGTCACCGTGCTTGCAATTGCCGCGCATCGGCGCGGCGGCATTGCCGACGGAACCTATCATCTGACTGCGTCCGGACGAACAAGCTGGCACGGACTTGCCCAGCATATTGTCCAAAAGGCGATCGAGCACGGCTTCGTCTCGGCTGTCGATCCGGCCAATATCGAGGCGATTACGACCGAAGAGTTTCCACGGCCGGCCGCACGGCCGCGAAATTCGTCGCTCAACACGAATGCTTTGAGTTCCGCCCTCGGGTTCACCTTGCCTGAATGGACGGTGCATGTCGATCGCGTACTTGATCAATTGAAGGAACGGGGGTGGGCGCTGTGACCCGAAAAGGCATCATTCTCGCCGGTGGATCCGGCACTCGTCTTCATCCGGCGACACTTGCCATGAGCAAGCAGTTGCTGCCTGTCTTCGACAAGCCGATGATCTATTATCCACTCAGCACGCTGATGCTGGCCGGCATCCGCGACATCCTGATCATCTCCACGTCGTTGGATATTCCTCGCTTCGAGCAGCTGCTGGGCGATGGCAGCGCTTGGGGCGTCAAGTTCTCCTACGCCGAACAGCCATCGCCCGATGGTCTGGCGCAGGCCTTCATCATCGGTGAGACGTTTCTCGATGGAGCGCCGTCGGCGCTCGTGCTCGGCGACAACATCTTCTACGGCCATGACCTGCCGATCCTTTTGGCAAGCGGCATGTCGGTCGATCGAGGCGCAACGGTGTTCGCCTATCACGTGCTCGATCCGGAGCGATATGGCGTCGTGGAGTTCGACAAGCGCTTCAGGGCGGTCTCGATCGAGGAGAAACCGGCGGAGCCGAAATCGAACTACGCGGTGACGGGACTCTATTTCTACGACGAACGCGCCGTTGAATTCGCCAAGTCGCTGCGTCCTTCGCCGCGCGGCGAGCTCGAGATCACGGACTTGAACCGGCGTTATCTGGAAGACGGCAGCCTGACCGTCGAAATCATGGGCCGCGGCTACGCCTGGCTCGATACAGGAACGCATGATTCATTGCTCGACGCCGGGCAATTCATCTCGACGCTGGAGCGACGTCAAGGGCTGAAAGTGTCGTGTCCGGAGGAGATCGCGTTTCGCAACGGCTGGATCACCGGCCGACAGCTGGAGCAACTGGCGGCGCCGCTCTGCAAGAACGGATACGGGAAATACCTGATGCGACTGCTGACGGAGGCAGGTTGACCGATGAAAGTCTCTTCACTGGCAATTCCCGAGGTCCTGCTGATCGAGCCCACCGTCTACGGTGATGAACGCGGCTTCTTTTTCGAAAGCTTCAATCAGGCCCGCTTCAACGAAGCGGTCGGAGCTGAGGTTTCATTCGTTCAGGACAATCACTCCAAGTCGGCCAAGGGCGTGCTACGCGGGCTGCACTACCAGATCAGCCAAGCTCAGGGAAAACTGGTTCGGGTGGTCGAAGGCGAGGTCTTCGATGTGTCCGTGGACCTGCGGCGGTCCTCTCCAACCTTCGGGCAGTGGGTTGGCGAAATCCTGTCGGCGAACAACAGACGCCAGCTCTACATCCCGCCGGGCTTTGCGCATGGCTTCGTGGTTCTGTCTGAAACCGCGCAGTTTCTCTACAAGACGACAGATTTCTACTCGCCGCAACACGAGCGTGCCATCATCTGGAACGACGCGACGGTCAACATCGCCTGGCCGATCGCGACAACACCCATCCTTTCATCCAAGGACGCGCAGGCGCCGCTGATGAGAGATGCGGATCTTTTTCCGTAACGGCGTTTCGCGACCATCGCCACATCGGTAGTAGGCAGAGCTCAGACGAGGCGCGAAAGTTGGCGATCGTCGGCCCGCCGTCTTTGGCTCCACTACATATCGTTGCCCTTGGTCCTTTCCGGATCGGTTTTGGTGTGTCACATAAGGTCGGCTAGCCATCGCCACTGGGAGGACGATTGTCGGAATGAGGGGAATTCGCCAACTGGCCAAGCATCTCGATATCTCGATCGGGACCGTGTCGCGGGCGCTCAATGGCAAACCTGATGTGAATGAGGAGACTCGCAAGCGAGTGCTGGCGGCGGCCGAAGAGCTTGGCTATGTAGCGAACCAGTCGGGCCGAAGCCTGCGGCAGGGAACCACCAACGTCATCGGCCTGATGATCGAGTCCAGCAAGGAAACGGTCGAAAACGCCGACAACTTTTTCCTCGGCCTGACCGGCGGTCTGCAAAGCGTGTTTTCACGCCACAAGCTCGATCTCATCATGCTGCCCTGCCCGAGTGACGAGGACCCGCAGGAGTATCTGAAGCGCATGGTGGCGCGTCGTGTGGTCGATGCACTGATCATTTCCGCCACGCAACGCGTCGACAAGCGCATCGACTTCCTGGCCAAGGCAAAAATACCCTTCGTTGCGCTCGGCCGTAGCTCGTCCGGCGGCAATTATAGCTGGATCGACCTCGATTTCGAAGGCGTCGCAGCCTGCGCCGTCGATCGGCTCGTTGCCAAGGGGCATCGACGGATCGCGATCGCGGTGCCATCAACAGACGTCAATCTCGGCTACATTTTTCTCGATGCTTATCGTAGCGCGCTGGAACGTCACGACATTGCCTTTGATCCCGAACTCGTCATTCGCGCGAAGTCGAGTGAGCAAGGTGGATATCAGGCCGGTGACGAACTCATCCGCCTTGATCCTCGGCCTACGGCGATTATTCTGATCTACGAACTGATGGCGATCGGGCTTTACCGACGCATGGTCGAGGCGGGCATCGTCCCCGGTCGAGATCTCGCCGTCATCGGTTTTCGCGAAGAGCCGCGTGCCCGGTTCCTGCAGCCGACACTCACCTGTTTCAGGATGTCGTTGCGCGATCTCGGCGCCGAGCTTGCGGAAACGCTGCTCGCGACCATGCCTGCCTATGCGGATTTCTATCCTGATGGCGCACGCAACACGATTTGGCCGCTTGAGCTCGTTGCGGGCGAAAGCGATGCCTTCAGCCTCGACATTTGAATTTTCTCGAAAGCCAGCCCATGCAACCGCGCGATTTCCTAAAAGATCTCTTCTCCACCGCTGTTAGGGCGGCCGACCCGCTCACGGGCCTCACCGCCCATCTTCCTGCCAAGCCGAAGGGGCGAACGGTCGTGATCGGCGCCGGCAAGGGCGCTGCACAGATGGCGCAGGCGCTCGAGAGTGTCTGGGACGGTCCGCTCGAGGGTGTCGTGGTGACGCGTTACGGCTATAGCTGCGAGACCCGAAACATTGAGATCCTTGAAGCTTCGCATCCTGTGCCGGATAACGCCGGTCTCGTCGCTTCGAAGCGGCTGATGGATGCGGTGAGCGGGCTTGGTGAGGACGATCTCGTCATCGCGCTGATTTGCGGGGGAGGGTCCGCCCTGCTGCCTTCGCCGCCTGAGGGGCTGACGCTCGAAGACGAGATTGCCATGAACGAGATCCTGCTCGCCTCGGGCGCGCCGATCTCCGCGATGAACGTGGTGCGAAAGCATCTCTCCATGATCAAGGGCGGCAGGCTGGCGGCGGCGACCAAGGCGCGTGTTGTCAGCATGGTTGTGTCGGACATCCCCGGCGACAATCCTGCTTATGTTGCTTCCGGCCCCACCGTTCCGGATCGCTCGACGCGGCACGATGCGCTTGACATCATCGCGCAGTACAAGATGTCGCTTCCGCAAGCCGCGCTCGATTTCCTTGCCACGCCGACTGCCGATGCGCCGAGCCCGGATGATCCGGTTTTCGGCCGTCACGAACATCATGTGATTGCCTCGGCCGGCGTCTCGCTGGAGGCGGCAGCCGCGCTTGCCAGATCGCACGGGGTGGAAGCCGCCATCCTGTCGGATGCTATCGAGGGAGAATCGCGCGATGTCGCTTCGGTACATGCGGCGATCGCTCGCGAAGTGCTTGCCAAAGATCGGCCGTTCCAAAAGCCAGTCGTTATTCTCTCCGGTGGGGAAACGACCGTTACGCTCCGAGGCAAGGGCGGAAAGGGCGGCCGCAACGGCGAGTTCGCGCTCGCGATGGCGCTAGCGATCCAGGGTCACGACATGCATTTGCTTGCCGCTGACACCGATGGTATCGATGGGTCCGAAGACAACGCGGGTGCCTTCGCGGACGGGAAAACCGTCGAACGATTGCGCGCCGCCGGTTTCGATCCGCGCCGACTTCTCGATGGCAACGACAGCTATAGGGGCTTCGCTGCGATCGGCGACCTGTTCGAGACCGGCCCGACGGGAACCAATGTCAACGACTTCCGCGCGATCCTGATCTGCTAACCGAAGAATCGCAATCTGATCCGGTCACCTGTGTTCCCGACGGAACGCGGTGCAAAACAGTGCGAAATTTTTTCGTGCTGCGCTGCGGCGCAGCCGGTGTTAAGGCCCCGCATTTGCAGATGTTTTTCGCAGCATTTTTTGTCTGATCGCGTGGGATTGACAGCGAGAAACGTTTCCGCTTAGTATCGTAAACGTTTACGGGGCAAGTTTCGGGAGGAAAGCCGGAAACTGTCCACGGGAGGAAATCGTGACATTGAATGCCGTTCTCTGCGGTTGCGGAGCCATGTCCAAGGGCTGGTTGCGCGCCATCAAGGAAACCCCGGCTCTCGCAGCCGAGATCGAGGTCAAGGGCCTCGTCGACGTCAATCCTGCGGCGGCTGAAAAGCTTGCCGAGGAGTTTGGTTTGAGCGGTGCCGTGATTGGCACGGATCTCGCCGACGTCATCGCAAAATCAAAAGCCGACATCGTCTTCGACGTGGTCATCCCGAGCGCGCGCTTCAACGTGGTGTCAACGGCGTTGAAGGCCGGCTGCCATGTGCTGAGCGAAAAGCCGATGGCGACTTCGCTAGCCGAAGGGGCTGCTCTTATCGATCTCGCCGCCGAGACCGGCAAGGTCCATGCCATCATTCAGAACCGCCGCTTCATCTCGGGCGTTCGCCGCATGCGCCGTTTCGTCGAAAGCGGTGCGATCGGCGATATCACAGGCATCCATTGCGATTTCTTCCTGGCGCCGCATTTCGGCGGTTTCCGCGAAGAGATGCAGAACGTGCTGCTGCTCGACATGGCGATCCACACTTTCGACGCCGCGCGCTTCGTCGCCGACAAGAAGCCGCTTGCCGTTTACTGCGTCGAGCGCAATCCCAAGGGTTCCTGGTATCGGCACGGCGCTTCCGCCAATGCGACCTTCGAATTCGCCGATGATGTCGTCTTCACCTATCGCGGTTCCTGGTGCGCGGAAGGCGAGCGTACGAGCTGGGAAAGCCAGTGGCGCCTCGTCGGCTCCAACGGAATGCTGACCTGGGATGGCGAAGAGGGCTTCAAGGCCGCAACCGCTGGCCAGGTCCCGGGGCTGCTGCACGGCTTCACGCCGGTCGAGGTCCCCGCACCCGAACATGACGAAGAGACGCACGGCCACGCTAGCGTGATTGCGAGCTTCGTCGAGGCGATCAAGACGGGCAAGCGTCCGGAAACAGCAAGTTCCGACAACATCAGAAGCCTCGCCATGGTCTTCGGCGCCATCGAAAGCGCCAAGACCGGCAAGCGTATCGAAATTTCAGCATAAGGATTGAGATTGTGAGCAACCCCGCCAAGTCCATTCGCATCGGAACTATGGTCAGCGCGTCGAAGGGCGGCGCCGACAAGCGGATCGGCCAGATCGCCGATATGGGTTTCGAAAGCTTCGAACCCTTCTTCTGGCAGACGACCAACGGCCAGAACCTTGCCGAACTCGGAAAGCGCTGCGTCGACGCCATCGGCGACCGTGATATCACCATCTCGACGCTCGGCATGTTTGGCAATCCGCTCGAAACCACCGATATCGATCTCGACACGCTCCAGGGCTGGAAGGATTGCATCGACAATGCGCATCACTTCGGCGCCACCTGCGTCGCCGGCTTTACCGGCCGTATCCGTGGCAAGGTGCTGACCGACAGCCTGCCGCGCTACAAGGAAATCTGGAGCGAGCTTGCCAAGCGCGCTGCCGACAAGGGCGTGAAGATCGCCTTCGAAAACTGCGCGATGGACGGCAACTGGCAGACGGGCGACTGGAACATCGCGCACAATCCGGATGCCTGGGAGCTGATCTTCAACGAGACGCCTGATGACAACATCGGCATCGAATGGGAACCGTGCCATCAGATGGTCTATCTGATCGAGCCGCTGCCGCAGATCCGCAAGTGGGCGTCGAAAATTTTCCACGTTCACGGTAAGGATGCAACGATCCGCTGGGATGTCATCAAGGAGCATGGCATCTTCGGTAAGGAGAAGTTCGTGTTCATGCGCACGCCGGGCTTTGGCGACAGCAACTGGACGGACATCATTTCGGAACTGCGCCTCGCCGGCTGGTCGGGATCCATCGACATTGAAGGCTGGCACGATCCTGTTTATCGCGACGCGCTCGAGATGACCGGCCAAGTTCATGCGCTGAACCATTTGAAGCATGCCCGGGGCGGCGACTTCGTCGTCGATCCGGTTTGATGATATCGCGGCCGGCAAGGAGGAATTGCCGGCCTTCGATCTAGGATAACCACAAAGGAGGAGAACCATGGCTATCCGTAAATTTGCAATGATCGGCGCACTTGCGCTGGCGGGCGTGTCGCTCTTCGGCCTAGCCGCCAAGGCCGAAGACGTCACCCTGACCCTCTGGTCGCTTGACCGCGACATTCAGCCGGCGCCGAACCTGATCAAGGAATTCAACGATCAGAACAACGGCATCAAGATCGAATATCGCCAGATCCAATTCGACGACGTCGTCAGTGAATCGATGCGCGCGTTTTCGACCGGCAAGGCGCCCGATATCATTGCCATCGACAACCCGAACCACGCGATGTTCGCTGCCCGCAAGGCCTTCCTCGACCTGACCGACATGATCGCCAAGTCGACCGTGATCAAGCCCGAGAACTACTTCCCCGGACCGCTGAAGTCCGCCACCTGGGACGGCAAGCTCTACGGCGTGCCGAAGGCGACGAACACGATCGCGCTCTACTATAACAAGGACATGTTCAAGGCCGCTGGCCTCGATCCTGAGAAGCCGCCGCAGACCTGGGACGAGCTCGTTGCGGACGCCAAGAAGCTTACCGATCCGTCGAAGAACGTCTACGGCCTGACCTTCTCGGCAAAGGCCAACGAGGAAGGCACCTTCCAGTTCCTGCCTTGGGCGCAGATGGGCGGTGCGACCTACAAGACGATCAACGCAGACGGTGCCGTCAAGGCGCTGACGGTCTGGAAGCAGATCATGGACGAGAAGCTTGCTTCTCCTGATACGCTGACTCGCAGCCAGTGGGACGCGACCGCCACCTTCAACGCCGGCAATGCGGCCATGGCCATCTCCGGTCCGTGGGAAATCGACCGCATGCTGACGGACGCCAAGTTCGACTGGGGCACTGCGCTGTTGCCGGTTCCGCAAGAAGGCGCGACGCGGTCTTCGGCCATGGGCGATTACAACTGGGCGATCTTCTCCAGTTCCAAGCATCCGGCGGAAGCCTTCAAGGCGCTCGAGTTCTTCGCCTCGAAGGATGACACGATGTACCAGAAGTTCGGCCAGCTGCCGGCTCGCTCCGACATCGCCATCCCGCCGACTGGCAACAAGCTGAAGGACGATGCGCTGAAGACCTTCGTCGAGCAGCTGAAATATGCTCAGCCGCGCGGTCCGTCGCCGGAATGGCCGAAGATCTCCAAGGCAATCCAGGATGCGATCCAGGCCGCACTGACCGGCCAGATGTCGCCGAAGGATGCGCTTGATCAGGCCGCCGAGAAGATCAAGGCCGTCGAAGAGTGACATATCAGGGCAAGCGGAGCGTGCGCGACGCGCTCCGCCTGTCCGACCCCAATGGCGTTTTCGCCATCCCACCGTTTCCTCCCGGCAGGGGCTGTCTTCCGCGCAAGCGCCAGGCAGCCCCGTTCGGAGCTTAAGGGGTATCCATGAAGAGGCTATTTTCCAGCATCACCGATGGCCGCGGGTTCGATATCACGCTTGTCACCCTGCCGCTCATCTTCCTGTTCGTGCTCGCGGGCCTGCCGCTCGTCTATAACATCGTCATGAGTTTCCAGGAGGTCGACATGTTCAGCCTCGGGACCTTCGTGCGCCCCTTCGTCGGTTTCAAGAACTATGTCGATCTGTTCAAGCAGCCCGAAACGCTGCCGATCATCTATAACACTGTGCTGTTCGTCGTCGGCTCCATTGCCGGCCAATTCCTGATTGGCTTCGGCCTGGCGCTGTTCTTCTGGGTGAACTTCCCGGGCGCCTCTTGGCTGCGAGGTCTGTTCCTCGTTTCCTGGGTCATGCCCGGCCTTGTCGTCGGCGCGATCTGGAACTGGGTGCTATCGGGCGACTTCGGCGTCTTGAATTTCATCCTGCGCGAAAGCGGGTTAATCAGCTCCAACATCTTCTGGCGCTCGGACCCCAATTTCTCGCTCTGGGCCGTCGTCATCGCCAATATCTGGCTTGGCACGTCGTTCAACATGATCCTGCTCTCGGTCGGCCTGTCTTCCATCCCTGGCGATCTCTATGAAGCAGCCGAACTCGACGGCGCCAATGCCTGGCAGCGCTTCTGGACGATTACGCTGCCGATGATGCGCTCGACCATCGGTGCCATTGTCTCGCTGGGTCTGATCTTCACGCTACAGCAATTCGACCTGTTCGCGGCCATCACCGATGGCGGGCCGAACAATTCGTCCAACGTCACGCAGTACTGGGCCTGGGACCTGTCCTTCCGGCAATACGACTTCGGCAAGGGCGCCACGATCTCCGTCATCATGATCGTCTTCGTGATGTTCGCCTCGATCGTCTATGTCCGGTCGACAAAACATGAGGTGCGCGGATGAGCGATACCAACCGCAACCGCCTGATGCTTTTCATCGCGATCGTTCTGGCGGCAATCTATCTCTTTCCGCTCTACTGGATGTATATCACGGCGCTGAAAAGTGGCTCGGAGATGTTCGCCAATCCGCCGAGCTTCTGGCCATCCTCACCGCAATGGGGAACCTACACCTATGTGTGGGAAAGCCGGAACATGGGGCGCTATCTCTGGAACTCTGTCGTCATCGCCTTCGGTTCCGTGGCGCTGATCACGGTGCTCGGCGTCGGCTGTGCTTATGTGTTGGCGCGCTATCGCAACATGTGGGTGGATATCGGCCTGTTCCTCATCCTCATGCTTCAGGTCCTGCCGGCATCGCTGATGATCACGCCGATTTTCGTGGGCTTCTCGCAATTCGGCTTGCTCGACTATCCGCGCTTCGCCGTGATCCTGGCGATCGCCGCGAAAAGCATGCCGTTCTTCGTGGTCCTGGTGCGTGCGACCTTCATGGCCGTGCCGATGGAGCTTGAGGAAGCAGCGCTTGTCGACGGCAACTCCCGTTTCGGCGCCTTCTTCAATATCGTACTGCCGCTGGCCCGCAACGGCATTCTCGTCAGTGCGATCCTGATCTTCATGCAGGCCTTTGGTGAGTTCGTCTATTCGAAGTCGATGATCCAGGAAGCCGAGCTTCAGCCAGCCAGCGTCGGTCTCAACTCCTTCATGGGACCGAACACCAGCGAGTGGAACAATATCATGGCCTACGCCACGATGTATGTGACGCCCGTTCTCGCCATCTTCGTTCTCTTGCAGCGCCGCATCGTATCCGGCCTCACCTCTGGAGCCCTCAAATGACCAATCAGATCGAGCTCAGCGGCGTCAACAAGCATTATGGCGCCTTCCATGCGCTGAAGAACATCAACCTTGAGATCACCAAGGGCAGCTTCGTGGCGCTCGTCGGTCCATCGGGCTGTGGGAAGTCCACCCTGCTGCGCTCGCTGGCAGGCCTGGAGAGCATCTCCGAAGGTGACCTGAAGATCGCCGGCGAGCTGATGAACAACGTGCCGCCGCGCAAGCGCGACGTTGCCATGGTGTTCCAGTCCTACGCGCTTTATCCGCACATGACGGTCGAGGAAAACCTGACCTATAGCCTGCGCATTCGCGGTGTCGCCAAGGCCGAAGCAAAGAAGGCCGCGGCCGATGTGGCGGCGACCACCGGTCTCTCCAACCTACTGAAGCGATATCCGCGGGAATTATCGGGCGGTCAGCGGCAGCGCGTGGCGATGAGCCGCGCCATCATCCGTCACCCCAAGGCGTTCCTGTTCGACGAGCCGTTGTCGAACCTCGATGCGGCGTTACGCGTTCACATGCGCAAGGAAATCCGGGCGCTGCACGATCGGCTCGGCGCGACCTCGGTCTACGTCACCCATGACCAGATCGAGGCGATGACTATGGCTGACCACGTCGTCGTCATGCGCGAGGGCGTCATCGAGCAGCAGGGCAAGCCGCTCGAGCTCTACGACACGCCGGCCAACAAGTTCGTGGCCGGCTTCATCGGTTCGCCGGCGATGAATTTCATTCCTGGTGTCGTGCAGGCGGACGGAAGCGGCCTGGCGATAGATCTCGGAACGGTCAAGCACACGCTGCTGAGCAATCGCCAGCTCCAGCCGGGCCGCAAGGTCACTGTCGGCATCCGTCCGGAGCATATCGGCATCACAGCGACAGGGCAGGGGACATTCGACATCCCCGTTGACGTCGTCGAATCCACGGGTTCGGCAACCTTCATCACCGCGGCGACTACACCGGAACTCACGATCGTTGAAACGGGCCGCAGCACGGCCCGCGGCGGCGAGACGATCGGCGTTACCATCGATCCGGCACAGGTGCATCTGTTCGACGACGCGACTGGCGTCCGTATCTGAAGGTACAAGGCAGCGGCGGTATATGCCGCCGCTGACTAATGATTTACCGCCCGCCCTCGAGCTTGCGGTGGCGCTGGTTCGTTCCACCGACCCCGTAGGGATAGTCGAAGGGGTGCGGCGCGCTGATCTCGGTGAGGCGGCGCATCTCCTCGTCGGAGAGGCTGATCTTGGCCGCGCCGAGGTTCTCCGCCAGTTGCTCCGTCGTGCGGGCGCCAAGGATGACAGACGTCACGGCCGGCCGCGCCACGGTCCAGGCGAGCGCCACTTGCGCCATGCTGCAGCCCTTGGACTTTGCGATGTCTTCCACTGCGCCGATGATGTCCCAAGTCCTCTCCTGGGCGTTGCGCTGGTCGTAAGATTCCATGCCGCGCTTCGGATTTTCGCCAAGCCGAGTCGCGCCCGTCGGCATGTGGTCACGGCGGTATTTGCCCGTCAGCCAGCCGCCGCCGAGAGGCGACCAAGGCAGCAGGCCCATGCCCGCATCCTGGCAAGCCGGCACGACCTCGAGTTCGATATCGCGCACAAGCAGGCTGTATTGCGGCTGCAGCGTCACCGGCCGGGTGTAGCCGCGCGCCTTGGCGATTTCGGCCGCCTTGGCGATATGCCAGCCGACGTAATTGGAAAAGCCGTAATAGCCGATCTTGCCGCTGGAGACGGCATCATCGAGGAAACGCAGCGTCTCCTCGATTGGCGTCAGGGCGTCCCATGCATGCATCTGGTAGAGATCGATGTGTTCGACGCCGAGACGTCTAAGCGAGTCGTCGAGCGCGACGTTCAAATGCCGCCGCGACAGCCCGATATCATTCGGGCCGTTTCCCATCGGAAACCGTCCCTTCGTTGCGATCACCGCCTGGCGGGCCTCGGTCGGCCGCTCCTTAAGCCAACGACCGATAATCTCTTCCGAAACGCCGGCGCTATAAACGTCGGCGGTGTCGATGAAATTGCCGCCCCATTTGAAATAGTCGTCGAGTATCTTGTGCGAGGTGGCTTCGTCGGCCTCCGCGCCGAAGGTCATCGTTCCCAGGCAGTATGGCGCGACGATTGTCCCGCTTGGTCCAAGCTTTCGATAATCCATTGAACATCCTCCGTGTCGAAATCGTTTCTCTGTTTGGATCGCCGATAAGGCTAGGTCGCCGGTCCGCTTGCTGCCGTCTCTTCCAGAACTGTTTCCGGAATATCGTCAAATGACGCGTAGTTGAGGTCGTATAGCCGCGCGTAAAGTTTGCGGTTCGCCATGAGCTGCTGGTGGCTGCCACTCTCGACCAACTCGCCGTTCTGCAGAACGATGATCCGGTCGGCTTCGCGAATGGTCGCCAGCCTGTGGGCGATCACCAGTCCGGTGCGGCCTTCCAGCAATTTGACCAGCGCCTTCTGGATCAGCATCTCCGTATAGCTGTCGATATTCGCCGTCGCCTCGTCCAACACCAGGATTTTCGCGTCGGCCACCAGCGCACGCGCGAAGGACAGAAGCTGGCGCTGCCCGAGCGAGAGATTGCCGCCGCGCTCGCCCAGTATGCTGTCGTATCCCTCGGGCAGCCGCATGATGAAATCATGCGCGCCGACTGCCTTGGCTGCTTCGATAACCTTCTCCCGCGTCGCGTCGTGCTTGTGATAACGGATGTTTTCGAACACGGTTCCGGTGAAGAGAAACGGCTCCTGCAGCACCATGGCGATCTGGTCGCCGAGCGAATCCTGAGTAAGCGCGCGGACATCGTGGCCACCGACGAGCACTTGCCCCTGCTGCACGTCATAGAAGCGGTGGATCAGCGACATGCAGCTCGACTTGCCCGAGCCGGTCGGGCCGACAAGAGCGACCGTTTCGCCCGGGTTGACCTTGAAGCTCACATCCTTGAGCACCGGATGCTTCGGATTATATCCGAAGACCACGTCGCGGAACTCGACTGAGCCGTCCATGTCCTTGGAGAGAACCACCGCATCGGCTGCGTCCTTGATGTCGATCGGTACATCGAGCACTTCGGTCAACCGCTGGCCGGATGCCATGGCGCGCTGCATGACGGAGTATTGGAGCGTAAGAGAACGGATCGGGTCGAAGAAGCGCTGGATGTAGAAGAGGAATGCCACGAGCACGCCGACATCCAGCGCCTGGTTGAGCACGCGCGCGCCGCCGACGACGATGACAAGCGCCATGGCGACGCCCGTCAGTGAATCGACGATCGGCACCATCACCTGCGCGTAACGCGCTGCGGTGAGATGCGTCAGAAGGTTTGCCTTCGCCTTGTCGTCGTAAAGCGTGAAGTTGACGCCCTGCCGGTCCATGCTCTGCACCGCGCGCACGCCATGGATCGCCTCAGCCAAGGCGCCGTTCGCCACCGAATTGGTCTCATGCGCTGCCATGAAGGATTTGCGGGCAAGCGGCAACCAGAACAGGCGGACGATGAACAGGATCGGCAGAACCGAAAGCGTCAGCAGGCCGAGTTTCGGATCGAGATAAAGCATGACGCCGACGATACCGACGAGCAGCGTCATATCGCCGACCGAGAGAACCGATGTTTCCAGGAATTCCTGCATCGAATTGACGTCGCCCTGCAGGCGCGACATCAGCCGGCCGACCTCGGTCTTGTCCATGAAGGACAGCGAGACGCGCTGCAGATGCGAGAACATCTGCCGGCGAATATCGAAAAGCACGTTCTCCGCCACGCCGCCGACAAGAGTCTCCTGTGCGTAGCTCGCCCCGTAATTGATCATGATCGCGACGAGGAAGACCACGACGGCCCATGTCAGCGCCGAATGGCTGCCATCCTGCTGCATGCCATGGTCGATCGCATAGCGGATAATCAGCGGAATCATCAGCTGCATCAGCGTGAACGTCAGCACCGCGCAGACCGAAAGCACGACGTCGCGCCGATAGGGGCGAACGAAGGCCCATATCCGCTTGATGACGTTGCCGTCAAAGGCCTTGCCGAACATCTCCTCTTCGACGCGCTGCGATCCCACCACCGCGCGCGGCGGCCGGCGTCCGTCCTCGCGAACGTCGGAGCGTTCAGTTTCCATTTCCTCGGCCATGTCTTCCTCCCTAGGCGCTCACAGCTTCATCGCCGGGACGCACCTGCAGATCGTAAAGCGCCTTGTAGCGCCCGTTCGCGGCCAGCAGCTCCTCGTGTGTGCCGCGCTCGACGATCTCGCCTTCTTCGATGAACAATATCTGGTCCGCATGCATCAGCGAGCTCAGCCGGTGGGCGACGATGATCGTTACCCGGTCGGCGGCGTATTTGCGCATCGCGGAGCGGATGCGCTGCTCGGTCGCGGCATCGATCGCGGCCGTGGAATCGTCGAAGACCATCACCGCGGGCTTCAGCATCAGGGCTCGGGCGATCGACAGGCGCTGGCGCTGACCGCCGGAGAGCGACACGCCGCGTTCGCCAACGACGGTGTCGTAGCCCGTCGGCAGCCCGAGCACGTAGTTGTGCAGCTGCGCGCTTTCACTGGCGCCGGCGATGCGGCTTTCCTTTGCCCATGGGTCGCCATAGGCGATATTGTTCTCGATCGATGTCGTGAACAGGAAAGAATCCTGCTGCACGATGGAGACGGAGCGGCGCAACGACTGAAGAGTCGCCTTGCGGACATCCTGGCCGTCGATTGTGACGCGGCCGCCGGTGACATCGTAGAAGCGCGGGATGAGATGCGCGAGCGTCGACTTGCCGCTACCGGGTGGGCCGACGATGCCGATTGTCTCGCCGCGTTTCGCCTCGAAGGAGATGCCGCGCAGCGCCTGTTGTGTTGGCGTGCTTGGATAGCTGAAGCTTACATGCTCGAACCGAAGCGTACCCTCGGTGATCTTCATCTCCTTCGCATCTGGCGCATCGCGAACGGCGATCTCGAGATCGAGCAGCTCGAACAGTCGGGTGCCGCAGGTCGAAGCGCGGGCGAAGGCGTTGACCATCAGGCCGAGCTGGCGCACCGGCATCTGCAGGATGGTCATGAAGGTGAGGAAGGATGCGAGCGTCCCGACCGTGATTTCGCCCGATATCACCTTGCCGCCGCCAACCCAGAGCACGAGGCCCATGGCGGCGAAAAAGGAAAAGGTCATGGCGCTCGTATTGATGACGCGGATCCCGACGCGTTGATGCGCGAGCTCCAGCGCGCTTTTGGACGCCGCTTCGAATTTCGACATCTCATAGGCGTGGGATGCGAAGGCGCGGACGACGCGAATGCCGCCGAGGTTTTCTTCCATAATCCGGGTCAGGACCGAAAGCCGCTCCTGCAGCACCAACCATGTGGCGCGCAACCGCAGCTGGGTCACCGATGAACGCCAGCCGACGAAGGGAACGAAGCTCAGCGCCAGGAGGCCGAGCACCACGTCGGTCGACAGAAGCATGTAGGCGCCGATGCCTATCAGCATGGTCAGCAGCACCATGCGCACCAACGCCGTCGAGAAATACATGCGCACGCCTTCCAGATCGAGCAGGCCGATGGTGATCAGGTCGCCCGAGTGCACGCTGTCGTGGAAGCTGAAGGAGAGCCGCTGGATCTTTTCGTAGCAGGCAATGCGAAGCTCGTAGCCCATGTGGTGGCCGACGCTTTCGCTGTAGTAGTTCTGCACCATGGTGAAGACGCCGCGCATGACGCTGGCGCCGAGCAACAACAAGGCGGTCGTCAGCAGCGCATCCTGGGCGACAAGGCCAGCAGCGCCGCCCTCGACGACCGCCTGGGTGTGATCCACCGCGTGCCCGAGCAAACGCGGGATCATCAGCTGGAACGAAGAGGCGATCAGGGTGGCGCCGATCGCAAGGCCGGACTGCCATGGGTGGCGCAAGGCCATGACGGTGATGCGGACCAACGTGGAGAGGCCCTTGCCCCATCCTGCCGCAGTCGCCTTTGCCATCGAAGCCGACGGCTTCGCTACACGGTTCAAAGCATCGCTGCTCACGGTATCATTCCAAAATAGAGGTGTATCGGCGCGGGTCCGCAAGGGACGGCAAATCGATGACGGGATTGGTTAGCGCGCTTACTTTTGACGATTCGAACCGGCCGTTCAAGTAAACAATTCACCAACTGGTTATTTTATCGTGAGGCCCTGCCGGGCGGGTGACGGAAAATGAAAATGGCCCGCTTTCGGCGGGCCATTCGATCGATTGTGTGGCGTTTGCGGTGAGAGATCAGGATGCCTCGAGCGGCTTGTTTTCCGCGGCGTCATCGGTCCGACTGGAGAAGTAGTTCGCCAGAAGCGCGCCGGAGATATTGTGCCAGACGCTGAAGATGGCGCTGGGCACGGCTGCCACCGGCGAGAAATATGCGGTAGCGAGCGCGGCGCCAAGGCCACTGTTCTGCATGCCGACTTCGATGGCCAGCGCCTTGCGCTTGTAGAGATTGAGCCCGAACGCCTTGGCGGCGAAGAAGCCGAGCAGGTACCCGAGGCCGTTGTGCAGGACAACGACGGCGAAGATCAAAAGGCCGGACTGCGCGATTGCGCCCTTGCTGGCGCCGACAACGGCCGCGACGATCAGCACGATACCGACGACGCTTACGAGCGGCAGGGCAGGCACGGTCTTTTCGACCAGGCGCGGCAGCACCTTCTGTGCCAGGAAGCCCAGCGCCAGTGGCAGGATGATGACCTGCAGAATGCTCATGAACATCGCCATGGCGTTTACGGGCAGGTATTGGCTTGCGAACATCCAGACGAGGAAGGGCGTGACTATCGGAGCTGCCAAGGTGGTGACGCTGGTGCAGGAGACGCTCAGCGCTACGTCGCCCTTGGCGAGATAGGTCATCACGTTGCTCGATGTGCCGCCGGGGCAGCAGCCGACGAGAATGACGCCGGCGGCAACTTCCGGCGGCATCGGGATGAGCACGGTCAAGAGCAGAGCGAGCGCCGGCATGATGACGAAATGCGCGACGACGCCGATCGCGACCTCGACCGGGCGGTGGCTCAGTTCGCGGAAGTCATCGACGGAGATGGTCAGGCCCATGCCGAACATTATGATGCCGAGCAGCGTGACGATATAGGGCGTCACATGCTTGAACACATCCGGCAGCAGGAAGCCGAGCACGGCGAACAGGATGACCCAGAGGGCGAATGTCTTGCCGACAAACGCGGAGAGTGACGTGAGGAGTTTCATGCCGATAACCTTAAGCAAACATATGCCCCGGCTTTTGAGCGCAAGGCTTTTGCTGTCAAGGTCGTTAGCGCTGCTTTCGGTTCCGATCGCTACGGATCGGCGCGTTTCGATAAGAAAGTGTCCGTACCAAGGGATATTCGATCCGATATATTTCCTTTTACGTACACGTCATATTCATGCCCAAATTCCCCCGTTGAAGGCGAGCGCTAGTCTGAGTTTGCCGCGCAGCACGTATCGCCGTGGCCCCCTGCCAAGCATCTCGGCTAGCACCACGGCAACGCGCACCGCTCGTCCGGCAATCAGCGGCCAGCCTTCATCGCAGCGCGCAGGCAGTCATTGATCCGCTCCTGCCAGCCGGGGCCGTCTTCCTGGAAAAACGCCAGCACGTCGCTGTCGATCTTGATCGACACCATTTCCTTCGCATTCGGGATTGCCGGCCGCTCGACGGCAGCGGCCGGCTGCTTCTTGGCGGGTCTGAACAAGGCTTCCGCCGCGTCCATTGCATTGACGGGGCGTCGGGGTGTCGTGGCCATTCTATGTTCCTGTGTCGGAGAAGTTCTGGCGAAAGGTCGCCCAGCGTTCAGCGATCGTCAATAACCTCTGTATCGGGGCGATCGCCGCCGCTGGCATGTTCCGTATGCCACGAACCATCAGCGGTCTGATACTGGATTTCGGCATCGCGGCCTTCGACATGCTGTCGGCTCGCGGCGGCCTTTGCCGCGGCAAGTGCTGCGCTATGCGTGGGAAATGTTTCGGACCAGACATCGCCAAGGCGATATCCATAGCCACCATCGTGCTGTCCGACGTGATAGGTAATCTGCATCGTGCTATCTCCTGCTGCGCCCATGCCATTCGGATGGGCTCAACGATACCTGGGAAGCAATTGGCTTGAGGTCAAGCGCGGTGGTGCAAGATGCACCGCAGTACGCTCGAGCGCTCAGCTCAACTGGTGGATCTTCACCTGGAGAACGACGGATTTGGCGATCTCGCACAGGTGCAGATGGTGCGTGAGATAGATCACTTGGCCGACTTTCGCCATCTCGCCGAGAAGGCGGAACACCTCTTCGGAGCGCGGATTGTCGAAGCTCTCCATGATATCGTCGGCGACGAAGGGTACGGCCGGCCGAACGGCTGCGAACTCCTCGTAACCGGCCAGCCGGAGCGCCAGATAGAGCTGGAACTGCGTTCCGGTCGACATGGAATCTGCGAGTTTCGATCCACCATCGCGCGATACGCCGATCAGGATCTCCTTGTCCTTGTCCGGCTGCGTCGCGAGGCCAGAGTAATTGCCGCCGGTGATTGTCTGAAACGCCCGTGAAGCACGGTTCATCATCGAGCTGCGATGCTTGTCGCGATAGAGATGCAGCGCCTGTTCGGCCGCCAGCGTGCCGGTTCGAACCGTCAGGTAGCGGATGGCGAGCGCCTCGATATCGAGTAGCAGTGTGCGCCGCTTCGCCTCGATACGGGCAACCGCGTCGTCGCCGCCCACGGCATCGAGCTTGTCCTTGGCGCGGGTCATGTCGGCGTAAAGCTCCCGCGCGCGCTCCGTCAGATCCTCGATACGGGCGGCAAGATTGAGCGCGCTGTGTTCGACCTCTACAGCGTCAGTCTCCGATAACAGCCTTGCAGCATCCTCAAAGGTCCTGGTGCGCAGCCCCTGCGCAATCTGCTCGCGAAGCTCCGCCATGCGCTTCTCGATCCGGTTCCTTTCCTTGGCCGCCTCGAGGTAGTTTTCGACAGCCGCCAGCGTGTCGGCGCCGAAATAGCTCGTCAACTCCGCCTTGCGGGCGTTGTGAACGGCAAGCTCCGCGTCGAGTGCCTCGCGATCGGTCTGCAGCTTTTCGAGCGTGGCCTGTCTGTCCGCGCGGTGCTGCCGATCGCGCAAGGCGGTGTTGTAGCGTTCGACAAGCGCATTGGCGGCGGCAAGCACATCGGCTGAATGAATGTCGGCCTCTGGTTGCCCAAGGATGTTGGCCAATTCGGTCCGAAACTGCGTCTGGTCATTCTCCATTGCCGACACGCGCTGCGCCAGATCGTGACGTTCCTTCAAGACGCCGGGCAGGCTTGAAAGGGTAGAGAGAATAGCACTGACGGCGGCGACTGATGTGACCTTGTCGGCAAACCATGTGACTGACAGCGCCTCCGACCAGGCATCACGCCATGCATCCGCGATCAGGACAGCCTGCTGATGGTCACGCTCCCGCTCGGCGATATCGCGCGTCAGCCCGCTCATTGCCTTCCGGTGGTTGGCGCGCACCTCCTCCCGCCTCCTGCTGTCGGCCAGCAGTCTCGCCGCCCCTCGCGTCAGGTCTGCGATCGGCATGTCGCCATCAAACCGCGCGCCGGCTTCGGTGAGGGCTGCCCCAAGCTCTGTGCTATGCCGCCCGAGTTCGGAGCGGAGCGCCTCGAGTTCATATTCGCTTTTCCTCAAATCGTCCCGGGCCGAAAGCGTAGTATTTCGCCTGCCGGCCCAGCTCTCAAGCGCAACCAGCCGCTCCAGTGCATCCGGCCCGGCCTCAATGGCATCGGGCAAAAAAGTGCCGATCTTGTCCGCCAAGGCATCGTGATCCGCCAGCCCTTCCGCAAGCAGCTCCTGCTGCCGATCGATGGCGGCCGCGCTGGCAGCGGCTGCGAGCTTCAGCTGCCGGAGTTCGGCCAAATCCTTGGCGCGGGCCAACCGATTGTCCGTTGCGGCATCGTCCTGCCGCATGGCCCGTTCGAATGTCGAAGCGGTGGCGCTGTCCAGCGTGGCAAGATGGCTCTGCCAAGCCGCATCGCGCGCGCTACGCAGGGCCTGCGCCGCGCTGTCGTCGACGGTGCCCTCGCTCGCAAACGCAGCGATCCGCGCCAAAGTCGCGGCTCGTTCGCCGGTGAGGTCGCGAAGCTTGCCGCGATGCTCGCTCACGCGCTTTTCGATCGACGCCGCGTGTGATCGCCACATATCTAGTTGCCGTGTGTCAGCCGCCTTCGTCAAAGCTAGCTCGTCTAGATCGCCCGACCAAGGCACCAGCAGCGCAATGCGATCGTCGAGATTGCGGCACACCTGGCGATAGGAGCGCTCCTCGACGGCGAGACGCGAGAGAAGGTCTGTATCCGTCAGTCTCGCCAGCGCATTCTCGATGCGCGATTGCGTATCCGGTTCCAGCTCGGTTTCACCGTCAAATTCGGCCGTGTCTTCCTTCAAGCGATTGAGCGTATCGTTGGCCCGCTTGAGCTCGCGCTCCGTGGAAGCGATCTCGGCGTCGATCCCAGAGCGTTTCTCCATTAAGTCGCGGATGGCGCCAATGGATGGTGCTGGTAGCAACAACCTCTCGGGATTTGCATGTCCCGCTTGGTCGAGATCGAACAGCGACCGCGACAGGATGCCCTCCTGCTCGGCGACGGCGGTTCTGCGCTTTGGCAGATCGTCCGCAGCCGCCCGATAGCGCGCTCGTCCGATCTCGAGTGTCTCCATAACCGCGGCGATCGATAGTGCCTGCTCATCCACAACCATGCCGTCGATCTCATCCGACAATTGGCGAATCGAGCGTTCGGCCGTTTCCGCGAGCGCCTGCAACCGCGTCTCATCACGCGAAAGCTGCGGCAGCAGCAAGAACCAATCGGCCGGTGGGCGCGGTAGTTCGCCGAGACCGGCGAACTCCGCCGCAAGGCGATCGAGTTCTGAGGTCAGCGGCAGCGTCGCGAGAATACGGTTCAGCTCCGCCTGCCGGAGCTTGGCCTCAACCAACTCCGCGTTAGCCGCATCGTAGGATGCGCTGGCCTGCGTCAAGGTTGTCGCGAGCACGGAGTAGGCGGTCGCGAAGGTGTCGATGGCATTGCGCTCGTTCTTCAGCGCCTCAAGTGCTCGCTTCAGCTCGGCGAGTTTGGTGCTCGACGAACGCTTGCGATGAATGGCCGCCGCATCCTCCGCCGCCATGACCAGCGACCTGTTGAGGCCAGCCAACCCCGAGCTCGCCGAAAACAGCAATTCGCCCAACTCGCCCTTGCTCTGGATGATCGCCTGGCCGCCCTCTTTCAGGGAGTGGTCGTCGAGCGAGAACATTGTCCTGTAGGCATCGCGCCCGATCCCGCCGAGTGCTGCCGACAGCATGCCCTCGTTAACCGGCTGGCCGTTGTTGTCGACGAGACTGCCGGTCCGACGCTTCAGCCGGACGAGTTCGTGGTCGCCGCCGTCGAACTCCAGCCGTGCGCCGATCTGCATGGTGTTATAGGGATGAATGAAGTCGTATTTGCTAGTGGCCCCGAACCCGAAAAGCAGATCGAGAAAGGCATCGAATGTCGTCGATTTTCCGGCCTCGTTCAGGCCGTATATAATGTGCAGGTCCGGCTTGCCCTCGAGAGTCTGGCCGAAGTCGATCGAATGATCGGTGAATTTCCCGTAGCGGGTCAGGTCGAGACGGCGAAGGCGCATCAGTTCTCTCCGTGATCCCAGGTCTTCATCCGCGCGGTGATGTCGTCGGCGCCGTCAAGCATCAACTCATCGATGAAGCGTTCGAAGCTCGCTGGGTCGTCGCCGGCAAATCGACGGCTCTCCGGCGGCAGGTCCGCCAGCAGGTCCTTGACCATCTCGCCGATCTCGTCGCGAAAACCCGCGCTCGCGATGACCCGGTCGCGCATAAGCTGGCCGAGCTCAATGACGGGATCGGCAGTTGCCTTGCCAACCTCCTCGGGTGTGTGCACGGCAAGCTCCAGCTTCTCGATCCAGGTCTGACCGATACGATCACCGCGCTCCTCGGCCTCGGTGCGCAAAAGATCGATATCGCGATGAAGCCGCCACGATAGCGGCGTCTGCCCGTTGAGCCGCAAGCGAGTGACGAGGTGGGGCGAGGCAGTCTTCTCGCGTTGTCGCGCAAGCGCCAGCTCGATGGCGCCCGCCGCCTCGCGCCATTCGGAGATGCCGGTAAAATCGACGCTCACCCGCTCGAACTGAGCAACGCTGGTCAGGCGCTCCTCGATGGTGATCGTCCGGTCATCCGCGATCGTCACCAGCGACACGGTCTTCGCGCCGGCCTCGTTGATGTCGCGGCCCTGCGGCATGCCGGGCATGATCACCGTGCGCGCGCCGTGATGGTGTGCCCGCTGATGAATATGCCCAAGCGCCCAGTAATCGAAACCAGAGGCATGCAGTTCCGAGACACTGCAGGGAGCGTAGACGTCGTGCCCCTGCGCGCCGGCGAGGCTCGTATGCATGATGCCGATATTGATCGCGCCCACGACCGGTGCCTTGAATCTCGGCAGCAGCGATTCCGGCGCTTGCGGTTTGGCGAAGCTCAAGCCGTGGATTGCGATATCGAGACCACCCTTGACCCGATCGACGGCTTCGGCGCGCCCGCCGAACACCTTGACGTTTTCAGGGAGTACGAGCTCCTGGGTGATCTTAGAAAGCGCGTCGTGGTTGCCGCGTATCTTGTAGACCGCGATCCCTGCCGCATTTAGTCGCTGCATCTGGCTGGCCAGAAAACGCGCCGTCTTCATAGACGTCTGATCGCCATCATAGAGGTCGCCGGCAATGATCAATGCGTCGACCTGTCCTCCCAGGCAGAGGTCGATGATCGAAACGAAAGCCGCCCTCGTGGCGTTGCCGATCAGTTCGGCCAGCGCTTCATCGCGCAGCGCGAGCGAGCGCAAGGGAGAGTCCAGGTGAATATCGGCGGTATGTATGAAGCGAAACGGCATCAGAACCTCAATGGTGCGCGTCACTATATGGCAGATCGATCCTGCTCATGCCACCGTCAGCCGGCGTCTGGTCTTTGAGCAGGCCGGGGGAGGGGATAACCTCGACGGCTTCAACGCCGTTTCCTACACCCAAACAAGACCCCTGGAAATTCTCTAGCCAATTCAGTTAGTTGCCAGAAACTGCGATTTTTTGAAAAAGGCTTGTTGACTTGTTTGGCTCCTGGGCCTTATAAGCCGCTTCACAGAACGAGGGCGGCGGCGCTGCTGGCGACGGTGACTTTCGCTCTGGATTTCTTGAATTGGCTGCGATGCTGATTGGTTCCGGATTTCGGTTTGGGACGGGGAATTTCGACTGGTTTGACTGGTCTGTTATTTGACAATTGAAGATGAGAAGAAAGAGAAACGTGGGCGGCGGAGTTCGCGGGATCGGCAGAGATGTCGGTTCTTTGAAAGAGACTTTGGCGGTCACGTTTATCAAGAGAAGTTACACTGGTCTTTGGTGTTTGGGTTTCGGCCTAGGCGCTTAGAGGACAGGTGTGAAGTTCTCGTCGATTCAGAACGTGACGTAAATGCCAATGATTGAATTCTCAACATGAGAGTTTGATCCTGGCTCAGAACGAACGCTGGCGGCAGGCTTAACACATGCAAGTCGAACGCCCCGCAAGGGGAGTGGCAGACGGGTGAGTAACACGTGGGAACGTACCCTTTTCTACGGAATAACCCAGGGAAACTTGGACTAATACCGTATGTGCCCTTCGGGGGAAAGATTTATCGGAAAAGGATCGGCCCGCGTTGGATTAGCTAGTTGGTGGGGTAAAGGCCTACCAAGGCGACGATCCATAGCTGGTCTGAGAGGATGATCAGCCACATTGGGACTGAGACACGGCCCAAACTCCTACGGGAGGCAGCAGT
>Ga0209025_1000658_pt1 | contig 59891 bp, 63 predicted proteins | sample AraplaMF_Col_mLB_FD_184256 | JGI IMG/M metagenome (GOLD analysis project Ga0209025, IMG submission 184256) | Arabidopsis root microbial communities from the University of North Carolina, USA - plate scrape MF_Col_mLB (SPAdes) (version 2) | ecosystem: Host-associated > Plants > Roots > Endosphere... | reverse complement strand
GGAACCACCGGCCGTAGATGCCTGTCTTCGACGCGAAGGCAGGCATCTACGGCCGGTGGTTCCCGGATGCGAGCTGCAACACCTGCTTCAACGCGCTGGATAGACATGTCCGCGATGGCCGGGCCGAGCAGACGGCGCTGATCTATGACAGCCCGGTCACCGGCACCAAGGCGAGCTTCACCTACGCCGAGATGCTCGACGAGGTTTCGACGCTGGCGGCCGTGCTGCAGGACCAGGGCGTCGGCAAGGGCGACCGCGTCATCCTCTACATGCCGATGATCCCCGAGGCGGCTTTCGCCATGCTGGCCTGCGCGCGGATCGGCGCGGTGCATTCGGTGGTGTTCGGCGGCTTCGCGGCCAAGGAGCTGGCGACCCGGATCGATGATGCCACGCCGAAGCTGATCATGACCGCGACCTGCGGCATCGAGCCGACGCGCGTGGTCGAGTACAAGCCGCTGCTCGACGCGGCGATCGATCTCGCCAGCCACAAGCCCGACGCCTGCATCGTGCTGCAGCGGCCGCAGGTCGACGCCTCGATGCATGTCAGCCGCGACAAGAACTGGCGCACGCTCGTCGCCGCTGCGCGCGCCAATGGCCGCAAGGCGGGTTGCGTCGAGGTCGCCGCGACCGATCCGCTCTATGTGCTCTATACCTCCGGCACCACCGGCAGGCCCAAGGGCGTGGTGCGCGACAATGGCGGGCACATGGTCATGCTCCTCGCGACCATGACGCAGCTCTACGATGTCAGGCCTGGCGAGGTGATGTTCACCGCCTCCGATGTCGGCTGGGTCGTCGGCCACAGCTACATCGTCTACGGGCCACTGATCCAGGGCGCGACTTCGGTCCTCTACGAGGGCAAGCCGGTCGGCACTCCCGATCCCGGCGCCTATTGGCGGGTGATCTCGGAGTACAAGGCGGTGGCGATGTTCACCGCGCCGACCGCCTTCCGCGCGATCCGCAAGGAGGACCCGCAGGCGACCTGTCTCAAGAACTACGACCTCTCGCAGTTCCGCACGCTCTTCCTCGCCGGCGAGCGGGCCGATCCCGACACGCTGAAATGGGCCGAGGACGTCTTGAAGGTGCCGGTGGTCGACCATTGGTGGCAGACCGAGACCGGTGCCTGCATGGTCGGCAACCCTGTTGGCCTCGGCCTTCTGCCGGTGAAGCATGGCTCGCCGAGCGTGCCGCTGCCTGGCTACGACATCCAGTGCCTCGACGAAGGTGGCCGACCGGTGCCGGCGGGGACGATGGGGGCGATCGTCGCGAAGCTGCCGCTGCCGCCCGGCGCGCTGCCGACGCTGTGGCAGGACGATGCCCGCTTCCGCAGCGCCTATCTCGAGACCTATCCCGGCTTCTACAACACCTCGGATGCCGGTTTCATCGATGCGGACGGCTATGTGTTCATCATGGGCCGCACCGACGACATCATCAACGTCGCCGGCCATCGGCTCTCGACCGGCGGCATGGAGGAGGTGCTGGCCTCGCATCCGGCCGTGGCCGAATGCGCCGTGGTTGGCATCAGGGACGCGCTCAAGGGTGAACAGCCCTGCGGATTCGTCGTGATGAAAGCTGGGGTGACGCAGTCGCCGGCCGAGGTCGAGAAGGAACTGGTCGGGCTGGTGCGTGACAAGATCGGTCCCGTCGCCGCCTTCAAGCTGGCGATCACCGTGGCGCGTCTGCCGAAGACCCGTTCGGGCAAGATCCTGCGCGCGACGATGAAGAAGATCGCCGATGGCGAGGAGTACGCGATGCCGGCGACGATCGAGGACCCGGCTGTGCTGGGCGAGATCGGCACCGCGCTGAAGGGCAGGGGGCTGGGCTGAGGGCGTATCGCCGCGTAACTCGATGGATATGCAACTTTACGTTGCTTTAAACAGAATCGTTCAGGATCGCAGGCGCTTATCCCGCCGGATTTAAACGATGGCGCCTCGCTCCCGCGTCGGATTGCTGGCCTTGGCGATCGGTGTGCTGCTCGCGCCGGTCGGCGTCGTCCTCGCTCCGCGGGACGGAGCACCCGTCGTCGTGCTCGCCACCAGCTCTGCCGCAGCGGCCGAAGCGGTGAGCCGGGCGGGCGGCGTGATCCTTGCCCCGATCGGCCGCTTCGGCCTGCTGGCCCGCTCGGTCGCACCCGGTTTCTCGACGCGCCTCTACCAATCCGGCGCCGCGCTCGTCCTGGCGGGACTGGGCGGCGGCTGCTCCGGTCAGGCGCGTGATCCTCTTACTTCAGCGAGACGGTTCCCATGAGCGAGAGCCTCGAGACGTTCCGCCGCGCCTTCGCCAAGCCTTTGATGGCGGGGCAATGGCTGCTGGTGCCGGTGACCTGCGCCGTCGGCTGGCTCGCAGGGCATCCGGCGCTCGTCGCGATCGGGCTGGTCTCGATCCTGCTCGCCGCGGCCACCACCCTGGCCTGGCGCTCTGACGGGATCGGCCTCGCGATCCGCGTGATCTCGACCATCGCGATCAACGGGCAGGTGGCGCTGCTGGTCTTCGCCGCCGAAGGCACACGCTACCAGATCGACATGCACATGGCCTTCTTCGCCGCGCTCGCAGTGATGACGGCCTGGTGCTGCTGGCGCTCGATCCTGGCGGCGACGGTGGTCGTGGCGGTACATCACCTCCTGCTCAACTTCGCCTATCCGGCGGCGGTGTTCCCCGATGGCAGCGAGTTCGCCCGCGTCGTCGTCCACGCCGTCATCCTGCTGGCCGAGGCGGGTGCGCTGATCTGGATCGCGCAGAGGCTGGCGGCGGCTCTCAGCCAGGCCGACGAGGCGGCCTCGACGGCCTTGGCCAATCAGGAGCGCGCCGAAGCGCTGCGTCATGACGGAGCCGCGGCAGAAACCGAGCGTGCCGCGGTCGAAGCGCATCTGCTCGAAGCCGTCGCCGGCGTCGTCGATGCGGCCAAGCGTGGCGACTTCTCGGCCAGGACCGTCCGCACGGATGATCTTGGCCGGTTCAGCGCATTGGTGAGCGGCATCGACGAGCTGACGCAGGCCTGCGAATCCTTCCTCGACGAGGCCGACCGTGCATTGTCGGCGCTGGCGGACGGCGACCTCGGCACGCGGATGTCGACCGGTTTCGAGGGGCGGCTCGCTGCCGTCGCCGGCAACTTCAACCGCTCCGCCGAGGCGCTCGCCGGAGCGCTGGCGGCGGTGGCTGATAACGCCGCCCAGACGCGCAGCGCCGCCGACGACATCCTTTCGGCGACGCTCGACCTGTCGCAGCGCGGACAGAGCCAGGCCAATGCGGTCCAGGATACCTCCAGCGTGATCGAGGAGATCGCCGCCACCGTCCGCCAGACCAGCGACATCGTCCAGGCCGCGGCGCGCAAGGCGCGCTCGACCGCCGACGATGCCGGCGCGGGCGTGGCTGTGGCGGGGCGCGCGGTCGAGGCGATCGACAAGATCGACCAGCAGGCGCGCCGGATCGTCGACATCGTCGAGGTCATGGACGGGCTCGCCTTCCAGACCAACCTGCTCGCGCTCAACGCCTCGGTCGAGGCGGCGCGGGCCGGCGAGGGCGGGCGCGGCTTCGCGGTGGTCGCGACCGAGGTCCGACGGCTCGCCCAGCAATCGGCCGATGCGGCGCGCGACGTCCGGGCGCTGATCAGCGAGACCAAGGTCCATGTCGACGAGGGCGTGAAGCTGGTGCGCGAGGCCGGAGCCAGCCTCAACACGATCTCCAGCGAAGTCGAGGAGGTGGCGCAGGCCTTCGGCGAGATCAGCCAGGCGACCGCTGAGCAGTCGCAAGGCGTCGGTGCGATCGAGCGGGCTCTGGTCGAGATCGACGCGGCGACGCAGGACAATGCCCAGGCGGCGGAGCGCACCGCGGCGGCTGGGCGTGGCATGGCCGAGGCGGCCGAGGCGGTCGCGCGACTGGCGGGCGGCTTCCGGTTCGATGGCGGGCAGGCTGGCGCTGGACTGCGTCGGGCGGCCTGAGCGGCGTCGCGGTCAGAACCCGAGCGCGGCGCCATTCCAGCGCAGCAGCCGCGCCGGCAGCTCCAGCCGCATCAGGTCCTCGCCGACGATCAGCGGCCCGGCATAGCCGCCGGCCCGGACCTCGGCGAAGAGCGCGGCCGTGTCGGCTCCCGGCGGGACGAGATGGGTCAGCGCCAGCGCCTTGACGCCGGCGCGCCGGGCAAGGCCGGCCACCACCGCAGGGGTGATGTGATAGCTCTGGACCGAGGCGACGGTCTCGGCCGAGCGCACGCCGGCGACGATCGGCATCTGGCTGTCGATGAAGACCTCGCAGACCAGGAGGTCGCAGCCTTCAGCGGCCTGTTCGAGCGAAGGCGTCAGGCGGGTGTCGCCGGAGAAGACGATGCGGCAGTCCTTCGCCGACACTGACAGCCCGAAGGCGGGCTCGACCGGCTTGTGATCGACCAGGAAAGCGTCGATGGCGAGGCCTTCCAGCCCCGGGACAGGGCCTTCGCGCAATTCCTCGAAGACGACGTCAAGGCCGCTCGAATCCGGCCGTTTCTCGAAGGCGATACGCAGAGCCCGTTCGCGGGCGAAGGCCTCGTATTGCCCGCGCATATTGGCGAGCGCCGGCGCGGGCGCGATGACCCGCCAGGGCCGGTTGCGGCCCTGATGCCAGGACGAGATCACGAGCTGGTAGAAATCGACCAGATGGTCGGAATGCTCATGGGTGACGATGAGCGCGTCGATCTGCGCTCCGGCATGGCCGGCGGCGACGAGACGCTGGCTGACACCGGAGCCGCAATCGATCAGGACCTTGCTGCCGCCTGCCTCGACCAGATGGGCCGGGCCGGCGCGGCGCAGGCTGACGGGGGGTGCGCCGCTGCCGAGGAAGGTGAAGGCGAGGTCGGTGGTCATCGTCGCTCGCCTCCAGTCCTGGTCGGTCAGCCGAACTCAGTAGCCGCCGTCGTCGTCCTCGTCGGCCGGGCGCTTGAGCTGCTTCAGCTTGGCGAAGACCGAATCGACGTCGATCTTCTCTTCTTCCTCGCGCTTCGGCCGGCTCATGTCGGCGAAGGGCTGCGAAGAGGGCGCCGGCGCAGGAGCGGTGGTCTCCTCAGCCGGGAGCAGGGTCGAGCCGGTGTTCTGCAGGACCATCGCCGGGCGCTCCTTGGCGGCGCGGGCCACTTCGAAGTCGAGGTCGATCTGCGAGGCGAGGCCGAGGCTGACCGGGTCGATCGGCTGCAGCTGCTGGGTGTTCCAGTGCGTGCGGTCGCGAATCTGGGCGATCGTCGTCTTGGTCGTGCCGATCAGGCGGATGATCTGCGCGTCCTTGAGCTCGGGATGGTTGCGCAGCAGCCAGAGGATCGCGTTCGGGCGGTCCTGGCGCTTCGAGACCGGGGTGTAGCGCGGGCCCTTGGTGCGCTTGATCTCCGGCACCTTGACCTTGCGCTCGGCGAGCTTGAGCTGGTGCGCCGGGTTCTTGGCGGCGCGCTCGAGCTCCTCGCGGGTGAGCTGGCCGGAGGTGATCGGGTCGAGGCCCTTGATGCCGGCCGCGACCTCGCCATCGGCGATGCCGCGCACTTCGAGCGGATGCAGTTTGCAGAACTCGGCGATCTGCTCGAAGGTCAGCGAGGTGTTCTCGACCAGCCAGACCGCAGTGGCTTTCGGCATCAGCGGCGTTTGTGACACGGGCCGTCTCCTGGAATGTCGCGGGCAATAGCTCTCATGCGCCGACCGGCCGCCCCGGCCGGTCATCCAAATCATCGACGATGAGGAGGATGGGCCGCCTTATAGGCAAAGCTGCGATTGCTGTCCATGGAGGAACGACACCGCGACTTGTCGTGACACTTGCAATATGTCGGAGAAATTCAATTTTGGGCGCGCGCCGACCAACTTTCAGCGGCATCAACGAACGATATTCGATCTCCTGGTGGCCCCCACATGAATCCGCCGCTCTCCTTTTGCGCTCTAGCGTCGCGGCATTTTTCCTGTGCAGTTTTCAATTTTCCTTGCAAAATAAGGCCCGTAATCTCAGCCGCGAGATATGCGCCAGGATACCCTCGCGGGGCCTTTTGGATAAACGCCACAAATTCATTGATGCTATAGTTCTCGAGTTTTGAACCCTGCTGCTCAGACCATTCCAATAAACTTCCTGCAAGAAGATGTGGTTCAAGCTCATCGTCTAGTTCGACCTTCCCGAAAGCGGGGGTCGAGCACGTCCAAGCGCCATTTCGCCGAAAAGATAATGGCATACTTTTGTTCTCTTCGATCCCTGCTATTTCCCAAAATAATGGATCGAGAGCCATTGGTTTGATATAAAGAGTTGCTGTTGTCCGTTCTTCAGACAGCCACGTCGCGAATACTACGCTGATAAACCAGTCGGCTCGCTCTTGGAAAAGGAAATCTGAATTTAGGCGCCAGCTTGTCCCAACACGAAGACGCCTGAGATTCGCCGAGAGTTCCTTGTTTTTTATGCGCCTTGCTTTCTGTTCCAGCTTTGACAGCGCCATCGAACACCCTTTCTTGGAGGAGGCACTTTTCTATCGAAAGTGATCATGCGTCAGGTGGGCAAACTCGCCCTCACACCGTCAGCACGATCTTGCCGATATGGGCGTTGCTCTCCATCAATCGGTGTGCTTCGGCCGCCTGCACCAGCGGGAAGCGGGCATGGATCACCGGCTTGCAACGCCCTTCCGTCAGCAGCGGCCAGACCTTCTCCTCGAGCTCGCGCGCGATCGCGGCCTTCTCGGCGATGGTGCGCGGGCGCAGCGTCGAGCCGGTATGGGTCAGGCGCTTCATCATCAGGCGGCGGAAGTCGACCTCGGCCTTCGCTCCGTTGAGGAAGGCGATCTGCACGATGCGGCCGCTCTCGGCGGCGGCGTCGTAATTGCGGTTGATGTAGTCGCCGCCGACCATGTCGAGGATCAGGTTGACGCCGTGTCCGCCGGTCGCCGCCTTCGCCGCCGCGACGAAATCCTCCGTTCGGTAGTTGATGGCGTGGTCGGCGCCGAGCTTGCGGCAGGCGGCGCATTTGTCGTCCGATCCTGCGGTTGCCAGGACCGTTGCGCCGAAGGCCTTGGCGAGCTGGATCGCGGTGGTGCCGATGCCCGAGGTGCCGCCATGCACCATGAAGCTCTCGCCCTTCTTCAGGCCACCGCGCTGGAAGACATTGGTCCAGACGGTGAAATAGGTCTCGGGGATGGCGCCGGCCTCCTCCAGCGACAGCCCCGACGGGATCGGCAGAGCATTGTCCTCATGCACGACCGCATATTCGGCATAACCGCCGCCGGCGACGAGCGCGCAGACCTGGTCACCGACCTCATAGCGCGAGACGCCTTCGCCGAGGGCGACGATCCGGCCAGCGATCTCCAGGCCGGGAATGTCGGAGGCGCCGGGCGGCGGGGCATAGCCGCCCATGCGCTGCAGCACGTCGGGCCGGTTGACGCCGGCGACCGCGACATGGACCAGGACCTGGCCGGGGCCAAGCTGCGGCACCGGGCGCTGCTGGGGTTTCAGGACGTCCGGGCCGCCGGGAGCCTCGAAGCCGATGGCGGTCATCATCGCGGGCAGGGCAGTCATGCGCGGTCTCCTCGCCTGTGGTCTCGGCGTTCGCCTCCGATTAAGCTCTCGCGCTCCGAGGATGCAAGGCGAGGCTATGATGGCTGGATTTCTCGATGACGACCGCCCTGCGCCGAAGCGGGCCCATGAGATCGGGCAGGACCTGTCGCAACTCTCCGTCGCCGAGCTCGGTGAACGCATCGCGGTGCTGGAAGCGGAGATCGAGCGGCTGAAGGAGGCGCGGGAGGCCAAATCGGCCTCGCGCTCCGCTGCGGACGCTTTCTTCAAGAAGGCCTGAGGCGAAACGGCGGCGGTCAAGACCCGCAGCGGGGCGGGTCGATATTTCGAAGGCGGTTGAGTCCTTCCTGCCACGCGACAAGATGCGCCAGCGGATGAACGGATATTCATCTTCGCATCGCGGGGCGAAGCGCCTATCCTTCAGGTCGTGGACAGAAGGCGGCGAGATGCCGCCCGCCTGCGCCGACGCAAGGTCGCGGCCAGGTCACATCGGGTACCAACAGCAGGTGGGAACGAGGCCGGGAGACAGCGGAACGCTGTCTGCGACGGCGCGCCTGCCTTTCGACAGGAGATGAGACGATGCGCTCCATCGTGCTCGCCATGGCCTTGCTCGCCGCCACGCCGGCCGCGGCCCTGGAAGACATCGCCAATCTGGGACTGCGCGAGGATGGCGGAAAGCCGCTCGCGGCCCTGCAACTGCGCTTGCCGCAGACCGTCGTGATCGTGCAGGCGCCGGTCACCGTGCTCGGCGGCCACAGCATCGAGATCAAGCGCGAGATCGCGCCCAGCATCAGTCTCGGCGGCACCTATCGCTATTCGCTTGGCGAGCGCTTCGTCAGCGAGCGTTTCGGCCTGAAGCTGACGGTGACGCGCTGAGGATTCTGGCTGGGTCGGAATCGTTCGAATTTGTCGCATTTTCGGGCGGCGTTAACGGCCCCTTAACGATTCCGAATTATGAATCGCATCATCCAGTTTGTCTGGATGTCGAGTGGCTCCTGCCCACTCTGTTTGACGCCTCCCTGTTGACCTTCGAGCCGCCTTCGGGGCGGCTCTTTTTTCGTCTGCAGCCCGGATTCCGGGGCTGCTGGGGACGTCGACGGGCCGGACCATGGCACCGTTAACCTTAACGACACGTTACCACGGCGCCGACAGGATGATGGCGTTATCCTTGCGATGTCCCGGCCGGAGTCGGCGTCGCATCCTTCGATCGCGCGCCGCTGTGCCGATTGGAGACAAAGGATGACCGATTTGACCATGCTCAGGCCCGAGGTCGAGGACGGCGCGATCTCGTTCGCGCGCGGCTTCGTCAAGTCGGACGCGTTCATGCAGCTGTTCCGCGAGGGGATGGGGCTGGTCGAGGCCACCGCTTCCTATCTCGACGGGGAGGGGCGCGGGGAGTCGGCGGCTCTGCCGCGCGAGGTCTCGCTGACCTATGCGACCGAGAGCATGCGCCTGACGACGCGGCTGATGCAGATCGCCTCCTGGCTCCTGGTCCAGCGCGCCGTCGCCGAGGGCGAGATGAGCGCCGAGCAAGCCCGCACCGAGCATAACAAGGTGCGCATCGCCGAGCCGATGCTGCAGCCGACCAGCGCCGAGGCCGAGCGCCTGCCGCAGCGCCTGCGTGACCTCATCGGCCATTCGATCCGCTTGCAGGACCGTATCCGCAGTCTCGACGAGCAGATGTCGGGTGCCGTTCGCCAGGCCGCGGCGAATCCGGTGCGCGGCCAGCTCGAAAGCCTGCAGGCGCGGCTCGGCCTGCTGGGCTGAGCGCCGCCCGAGGCGGCATCTCCTGCCGTGCGAGGCAGGATATCCACTGCTCAGGTTGCCCTGCGGCGCTTCGGGGAGGCAGAAGCGCTTTCCACGCTGATATTTGTTAAACTAGGCTTCCGAATCGGATGAGCCGGCTTTGGCCGGCCAGCAGAGGAAGAAGCGTGGCGTCTCCAGGACTGGATCACGCCCTGTCGCGCCTCGAAGGCGCGCTCGGCCAGCTCGAAGCAGCCGCCCGCAGGCGGCTCGAGGTCGAGCGTGGCCGCGCCAATCTCGAAACCGAACTCACCCTGATGCAGGACGACCGGGCGCGCCTCGCCGTCGAGCTCGACGGCGCCATGGCCCGGATCGGCCAGGTCGAAGGCGTGGCGCAGGAGGTCGACCGCAAGCTCGACCGCGCCATGACGGCGCTGGCCGAGGTGATCGCGCGCGTCGAAGCTCAACCCGACGAAGAAGCCGAGCAGGACGCCTGATGCCCCAGGTCAACGTCACCATCGCCGGCAAGGCCTACCGGATGGCATGCGGGGAGGGCGAGGAGCCGCATCTGGAGGCGCTCGCGCAGCTCTATGACGGCAAGATCGAGGAGATGCGCCAGGCCTTCGGCGAGATCGGTGACATGCGCCTGCACGTCATGGCGGCGCTGATGGTGGCCGATGAGGCCACCGAGCTGAGGAAGAAGGTCGAGATGCTCGAAGGCCGCCTGCAGTCGCTGCAAGGCGATGCCGGCTTCGCCGACCAGCGCGCCGGCGAGGTCGAGGAGAAGGCAGCCGCCGCCCTCGTCGCAGCAGCCGAGCGCATCGAGAGCGTGGCCAGGAGCCTGCTGCCCGGACAGGTGGGCTGAAACTCGCGATACGGCGTAAAACCAAATCTAGCTCGATACGAGGCGCATGAGGATTGCATGCTCCCAAAACGCCTGAACATGCCCGCGTTGCAGGCCGTTATCGAAGCTCTGGCCGATATGATCGGAGCGCCGCGTCATTCCTTGCCGAGCTACGGGACCTCGGATCAAACGGGACGTCCTCACATCGAGATCAGCCAAGTCTACCACTATGTCGTCGCCGAGCGTTGCAGTGAACATAGCCGAGAGGTGACCGCTGAACTCGATCTCCTGTTGTACTGGGTTTTCCAGGACGTGACGTCTCAGATGGCGGGCAAGTATGAGCTGGAGCATCGCCGCGCAGCGGAAGATAGTCGCCGCCTGCGCTTCGAAAAGCAGCTCGAATTGCTGGCGCAACTATCCAGCGATTGGACCGCGAGGCAGCGAGCGGATCAGGCTGCCATCTTGGTCCTTCACCCGTTCCAAGATGGCTAGGCTGCTGCGCTAGTTGTCGGTGTGGTCGCGCGCCGCCTTTGCAATTCCTCAATCATGCCCGACTGACGCTTCCAGGCAGAAGCGAATCGATGAAGGCAGCGACGATGGGCGACAGGGTTCGGGTGGCGATTCTCCTCGGGGGCAGGTCTTCCGAGCATGAGGTCTCGCTGATGTCCGCCACCAATGTGATCAAGGCGATCGACAAGGCGAAATACGATGTCGTGCCGATCCTGATCACCAAGGCCGGCGAGTGGCGCGAGCTCGAACTGCAGAACGGCGTCCTGCCCGATCCGATTCCCCAGGACGGGGCCGAGCTCTGCCTGCTGCCCGGCGGAAACGGGCGCCTCCTGCGCCTGCAGCATGACGCTGCCTCTCAGACACTGCAGAAGATCGACGTGCTCTTCCCGGTGCTGCACGGCCTCGACGGCGAGGACGGCTCGGTCCAGGGGCTGGCTCAGGTCGCCGGCATCCCGCTCGCCGGCTGCGGCATCGTCGGCTCGGCCAATGCGCTCGACAAGGACATCGCCAAGCGGCTGCTGCGCGAGGCTGGCCTGGGCGTCGCCCGCTCGCTCACCGTCCGGCAAAGCGAGGCGCTGAGCTTCGAGCAGGCCAGCGCCGCGCTCGGCCTGCCACTCTTCGTCAAGCCGGCCCGGCAAGGCTCCTCGGTCGGCGTCAGCAAGGCGACGGATGCCGAGAGCTTCCAGGCGGCGCTCACCGAAGCCTTCCGGCACGACCGCGTCGTGCTGGTCGAGGAGTTCATCGCCGGCCGCGAGATCGAGCTCAGCGTGCTGGAACAGGCCGATGGCGAGACGATCGTCTCGCTGCCTGGCGAGATCGTCGCCGCCGCCAGCCACGGCTTCTACACCTACGAGGCCAAATATCTCGACGAGGATGGGGCGCGGGTCGAGGTTCCGGCTCATCTGCCGGAGGATGTGATCGCCAATCTGCAGGTGCTGGCGAAGCGCGCCTTCTATGCGCTCGGCTGCGACGGCATGGCCCGCGTCGATTTCTTCCTGCGGCCTGACGGCAGCGCGCTGGTCAACGAGATCAACACCATCCCCGGCTTCACCGACATCAGCATGTTCCCGAAGGCGCTCGCCGCCAGCGGCATCGCCTATCCCGACCTGATCGACCGGGTGATCCGCCACGGCATGGCGCGGAGAGCGTGAGGTCGGCGCTGTCTCATCCTTGCGGTCATCCCGGACAAGCGGCGTAGCCGCGCCGATCCGGAATCCATTCCGGAGCCTTTCCGCAAGTGGTTCCGGAATGGGTCCCGGGTCTTCGCTTCGCTACGCCCGGGACGACCGCGGACAGATTGCCAAGGGCAGTGGTACGAAATTCCTCGCGCACCTCTGGCGCTTTGCCGGCATGCGTCCTACCTTGTCGCGGCGGGGCTGCCTGGTGCGTGCGAGTCATGTATTCCCGGGCCCATACGACTCCCTAGGGAGCTGTCCCTGACCAGGTCCCTTGGACCCGGACACACGGCGCCCACCTACTTTGTAGGTGTCCCGGGATCGAAATCTCCACGGCCGAGGTGGCTCCGCACCCCATGACCGACAGCGTTTCCTTCGTTCCTTCTCCCCGCAAGGCCGCGCTGCGGGCCGAGGCGCTGGCCCGGCGCGACGCGCTCGAGCTGGATGATCGCCTGCTCTGGGACGAGGCCATCGTCGCGCGTGTGCTGGCGCTGCCGGTGTTCGGACAGGGCGCGGTCTCCGCCTATTGGCCAATGCGCTCTGAGGCCGATCCACGCCCGATCCTGGAAGCGTTGCATGAGCGTGGTTTGCCGCTCTGCCTGCCGGCGATCGCCACGCAGCGCATGCATTTCCGGCGTTGGGCACCCTGGGAGCCGATCGTTCCCGGCGGCTTTGGCACGCTGGTGCCAGCTCCCGAGCAGCCGGAAGTCAGGCCCAGGGTCCTGATCGTCCCGCTCGCCGCCTTCGACCGGCGCGGCTACCGCATCGGCTACGGCAAGGGCTATTACGACCGCGCCATCGCCGAGCTCGAACCGGCAGCGACCGTCGGCATCGCCTATGCGGCGCAGGAGATCGTCGAAGTTCCGGCCGAAGCGCATGATCGCCGCCTCGACTGGGTGATCACGCAGGACGAGGCGATCCGCTGCGGTTGATTTCGCTGCGGCGATCACGTCATTAGCGGCTGCGCCTTTCGTTCAAGACGCAGTCGTCTCGCCGTGTTTTCTCACAACCGCAAAGTCGAATCGCGCGGCCTGGGGAGCGCCGGGGCGATCGGCTTGTGTGAAAGCGCGACAGCACGGGCCGTGATGGGACGGCCCAACCGTTGGATAGTGACATGCGTCTTCTCTTTCTTGGCGATATCGTCGGACGCGCCGGCCGCCTCGTCGTCCAGGATCGTCTGCCCACCCTGCGCGAGCGCTGGAAGCTCGACTGCGTCGTGATCAATGGCGAGAACGCCGCCGGCGGCTTCGGCATCACCGAGGCGATCTGCGACGAGACGCTCGCCGCCGGCGCCGATGTGATCACGCTCGGCAACCATTCCTGGGATCAGCGCGAGGCAATGGTCTTCATCGAGCGCCAGCCACGCCTGATCCGCCCGGCGAACTATCCGCCGGGCACACCCGGCCGCGGTGCGACCGTGATCGAGGCGCGCAACGGCGCCCGCGTCCTCGTCGTGAATGTGATGGGCCGCCTGTTCATGGACGCGCTCGACGACCCCTTCGCGGCGCTGGAGCGCGAGCTCGCCGCCTGCCCGCTGCGCGATGCAGCCGACGCCGTCATCGTCGATGTCCATGCCGAGGCGACCAGCGAGAAGCTCGCCATGGCCTATTATCTCGACGGCCGCGCCAGCCTCGTCGTCGGCACTCACACCCATGTCCCGACCTCGGATACGCGCGTGCTGCCGGCCGGCACCGCCTACCAGACCGACGCCGGCATGTGCGGCGACTATGAGTCGGTGCTCGGCATGCAGAAGGAGGAGGCGATCCGCCGCTTCCTGCAGAAGACGCCGGGCTCGCGGCTGGAGCCGGCGCTCGGCGAGGGCACGCTGTCGGGAATCGCCGTCGAAACCGACGACCGCACCGGTCTCGCCAAGGCGGCCTGGCCGGTGCGCCTCGGTGCGACGCTGGCCGAGACCTGGCCGACCGCCTGGGACGACCAGGCCGGCTGATGTCGCAGCTTTTCTCTGCCTTCGTCGCCGTCTTCGTCGGTTATGCGGCCTCGGTCGCGGTGATCCTCGCCGCCGCGCAGGCGCTCGGCGCGACGCCGGGGCAGACGGTCTCCTGGTTGGCCGGGCTCGCCATCGCCAAGGGGCTCGCCAGCCTCATCCTGTCCTGGCGGTATCGCATGCCGATCATCTGCGCCTGGTCGACGCCGGGCGCGGCGCTGATCGCGGCTGCGAACGGCGTCGACATGGCCTCGGCCGTCGGCGCCTTCCTCGCCGCCGCCGCGCTGATGATGGCGACCGCCGCCTTCCGCCCGCTCGGGGCGCTGGTCGAGCGCATCCCTATGACCATCGCCGCGGCCATGCTCGCCGGCGTGATCTTCCGCTTCGTCGTCGCCGTCTTCGACGAGATGCGCCTGCAGCCGGCCCTGGTGCTGACGCGGCTCGTCGTCTTCCTGCTGGCGCGGCTGTGGAATCCTTTCCTCGGCGTGATCGCGGCTCTCGGAGCAGGTCTCGCGCTCGCCTTCGCGACGGGCACCGCGACATCGCCGGCCGGGCCGGTGGCGCTGACGCATGTCGAGCTAATCGTCCCGCATCTCGATTTCACCGCCATCATCGGCATCGGCATCCCGCTCTATCTCGTCACCATGGCGGCGCAGAACCTGCCGGGCTTCGCCGTCTTGCGCGCCTCGGGCTACCAGCCGCCGACGGCGTCCTGCCTGTTCGTCACCGGGCTGATGTCTTTCCTGACGGCGCCGACCGGCGCCCATATGGTCAACATGGCCGCCATCAGCGCCTCGATCTGCACCGGTGCCGACACCCATCCCGATCCGAAGGAGCGCTGGAAGGCCGGCATCTGGTACGCCTTGCTCTGGCTCATTGTCGCCGCGACGGCCGGCCTGCTGCTGTCGCTGATCCTCGCCATGCCGAAGGCGCTGATCGTCGCGGTCGCCGGCCTCGGCCTCGTCGGCTCGCTGACGGGTGCGCTCGGGCAGGCGATGGGCAGTGACAGGGATCGCTTCGCCGCGGCCGTCACCTTCTCCGTCGCCGCCTCCAGCTTGTCGCTGTTCGGCGTCGGTTCAGCCTTCTGGAGCCTGGTCGCCGGGCTTATGGTCTTGACATTGGACCGCACGGCGGGCCGTTTGCGCGCAAGATCATGACCACGACCCCGCCCCGCACCCGCCTGATGCTCGTCACGCCGCCGATCTCCGATCCCGGCGCGCTCTCCTTTCGCCTGATGCAGGCCTTCGCCGGCGGCGACGTCGCCGCCGTGCTCCTGCGCCTTTCGCCCGGTGACGAGCGCAGCCTGACCGAGCGGGTCAAGGCGCTGGCCCCGCCGGTGCAGGCGCAGAACGTCGCCCTGGTGGTCGAGGCCTCGGCCCAGGTCGCCAGCCGCGGCGGCGCCGACGGCGTCCATCTGACCAAGGGTGCCGAGGCGATCGCCGAGGCGCGCTCCAGCCTGAAGCAGGAGCGCATCATCGGGGCAGGGGGCCTGCGCTCGCGCCATGACGCCATGGATATGGGTGAGGCTGGCGTCGACTACGTCATGTTCGGCGAGCCGCGGCCGGACGGCTCGCTGCCGCCGCTGCCGGCGGTGATCGAGCGCGCCTCCTGGTGGGCCGAAATATTCGAGACGCCCTGCATCGCCTATTGTCCGGATGCGGACTCTGTTCCGGCCCTGATCGAGACCGGTGCCGAGTTCGTTGCGCTCGGCGAATGGATCTTCGCCGAAGGCGTCGACATCCGTGCCGTGGTCGCCGCCGCCGATGCCGCGATCGCCGAGCAACACGCCCGCAGGACGGCGCGATGAGGCTTGCGCTCGTTGCGCTCGCCCTGATGTTCGCCTTGCCGGCCGCTGCAGCGGAACCGGAGCCGGACCTCGCCTATGGCGCCTATCAGGCCGGGCATTACCGGCGCGCTCAGGCGGAGGCGCTGAAGCGACTCGATGCCGACCCGAAAGACACGGCGGCGATGACGCTGCTCGGCGAGATCTACCGCCAGGGGCTCGGTGTCCGCGAGGACGCCAAGGCGGCGTCCGACTGGTATCGTTTCGCGGCCGACAAGGGCGACGTCAACGCGACCTTCGCATTGGCCATGGCGATGCTGGAGGGGCGCGGGCTGCCGCGCGATCCGAAGAAGGCCGGCCTGCTCCTGGAAAAGGCGGCCGCCGCTGGCCATCCCGCCTCCAATTACAACCTTGCCCTCGCCTTGCTCGCGACCGGCCGGCCGCAGGACGACCAGCGCGCGATCGGCTGCCTCGGGATCGCGGCCGCAGCCGATCTCGGCGACGCCCAGCATGCGCTCGCCGTGCTCTACAAGATGGGACGCGGCGTGCCGCAGGATGATGCGATGGCGGCCGAATGGATGGGCAAGGCCGCCGCCAACGGGCTGATCGCCGGCGAGGTCGAATACGCGATCATGCTGTTCAACGGCGATGGCGTCGCCAAGGACGAGCGCGCCGCTGCCAGGCTTTTCATTCGCGCCGCCAACAAGGGCAATGCCATCGCGCAGAACCGACTGGCCAAGCTCTACCAGTTCGGCCGCGCTGTTCAGCCCGATCTCTCGGAGGCGGCCGCCTGGCATCTTGCAGCGCGCGCGCAGGGGCTGACCGACGCCACGCTCGACCAGGTGCTGGAGCGGCTTTCGCCCGAGCAGCGTGCCCGCGCCGCACGCCTCGCCGCCGACCGGATCGAGGCCACGGCCTTGACGACGCCGAGCCAACCGAGCAAGTGACGGCCTGAATCCGCGCCGGGCAGCATCCGCCACTCGGCCGCCATCGCTGTTTGATAGCCTGTTCCTGTCTGCCGCGCGCTGCGCGCCCCGAGGTTTGACCCATGATCCGCTCCCCCCTGATGACCGTGATGACCGATGCCGTGATGAAGGCGTCGCGTTCGCTGAAGCGCGATTTCGGCGAGGTCGAGAACCTGCAGGTCCTGGCCAAGGGCCCGGGCGACTTCGTCTCCAAGGCCGACCACAAGGCCGAGGAGATCCTGCGCGCGTCGCTGGAGAAGGCCCGGCCCGGCTACGGCTTCGTCATGGAGGAGAGCGGCGTCGTCCAGGGCACCGACGAGAGCAATCGCTGGCATATCGACCCGCTCGACGGCACCCACAACTTCCTGCGCGGCATCCCGCACTGGAACATCTCGGTGGCGCTGGAGCGCGACAACCAGTTCATCGCCGGCGTGATCTACGACGCCGCCAAGGACGAGCTCTTCATCGCCGAGAAGGGCAAGGGCGCCTATGTCAACAATCGCCGCCTGCGCGTCTCTGGCCGGCGCGAATCGGCGGAGATGCTGATCGGCATGGGCGTGCCCCATATCGGCAAGGGCGGCCACCCGCTCTTCCTGAAGGAGCTCGGCGCAGTGATGAGCCGCTTCGCCAATGTCCGCCGCATGGGCTCGGCCGCGCTCGACATCGCCTATGTCGCCGCCGGGCGCATGGACGCCTATTGGGAGCGCGGGCTCAACACCTGGGATTTCGGCGCCGGCGCGGTAATGGTGCGCGAGGCCGGCGGCACTTTCGGCACGCTCGACGGCAAGCAGCCGACCTCGGCCAAGGACGTGATCTGCGGCAACGAGGCGGGCGAGCCGGCGTTGCGCGCAGTCCTCAAGACCGTGGTTTGATCGGGAGAGCGCCGTTTCCTGCTTGATCCCGGCGTGGCGGGAGGCGACAGTCGCCGCCGCGACGAAACCGGATCGGATGAGCAGGCATGGCCAATGACGAGGCGGCCCCTGAGGTCCCGCCGCTGGAGCCCCCAGCGACGGCACTCAATCGGCCGCAGACGTTCCGCTTCTCCCGCCCGCTGCGCTATTTCCTTCGGGCGCTGGTCTTCCTTGCGCTGATCGGCTTCCTGATCTTCATCCTGCAGGCGGGCCTGATCACCGCCTTCATGACCAATCCGGGCCTCAACGGGCTGATCGGCGGAGCGCTCGCGGTCGGCGTGCTGCTGGCGTTGCGCGAGCTCTGGCGCGTCGACAGCGAGGCGCGCGCCGCCACCCGCCTGTCTGCCGATCCCGCCGGGGCGACCATCCGGCGCAACCAGGTGATCAGCCCGCTCGCGGCGGTGCTGCCGGCGCTGGAGCGGCGCGACCTCGCCCCGAGCCAGGCGACGAGCCTGCTCGAATCGGTCGCGGTCAGGCTCGACGACGGGCGCGAGGTGCTGCGCTATCTCGCCGGCCTGCTCGTCTTCCTCGGCTTGCTCGGCACCTTCTGGGGCCTGCTGGAGACCGTCTCCTCGGTCGGCAACGTCATCAAGAGCCTGCGTACCGGGGCGGAAGCCGGCGTGCTCTTCGACGAGCTGAAGGCGGGCCTCGCCGCGCCGCTCGCCGGCATGGGCCTGTCCTTCTCGTCCTCGCTGTTCGGCATCGCCGGCTCGCTGATCCTCGGCTTCCTCGATCTGCAGGTGGCGCAGAGCCAGCGTCGCTTCCGCAACGAGGTCGAGGGCTATCTCGGCACTGCGACGGCCCATTCTGCGACGATCCCGCTGGCGATGCCGGTCGCCGGCCCGGCTGTGGCCGGCGATGTCGTGGTCGAGCGCCTCGACAAGCTCCAGGCGGCGATGCAGGACGGCGCCAACAGCCGCGCGGCGACGCAGGCCCTGGCCAATCTCGCCGAGGGCATCCAGGGGCTCGTCCAGCACATGCGCTCCGAGCAGCAGCTGATCCGCGACTGGGTCGAGGCGCAGGCGGTGCGCGAGAAGGACCTGAAGCGCCTGATCGAACGCCTCGCCGCCGAACGCGTGGGCGAGTGATGAAGCTGCCCTGGTCCCGCTGCATCGTCGGCGCTGATTGAAGGCTGAAAAGGAAGGCTGAGCATGGCCCTGTCGCGCGCGCATCGCCGGGAAGAGGTCAATTTCTGGCCGGGCTTCGTCGATGCGCTCTCGACGATGCTGATCGGCATCGTCTTCCTGCTCACGGTCTTCGTCCTCGGCCAGTTCTTCCTGTCGCAGGAAATCTCTGGCCGGGACACGGTGCTCGACCGGTTGAACCGGCAGATCTCCGAGCTCAGCGACATGCTCGCGCTGGAGCGGGCGACCGGCAAGGAGGCGAAGGATTCGCTTGCCTTGCTGCAGTCCTCGCTCGCCAGCGAGCAGGCCGAGCGCACCCGCGTCCAGGGCCTGCTCGACGGCGCCGCCAGCAGCAACGCCCAGGGGCAATTGGCCGATACGCAGAAGGCGCTCGACGCCGAGAAGCAGCTCTCCGCCAAGGCGCAGGCGACGGTCGAGCTGGTCAACCAGCAGATCGTCGCCATGCGCCGCCAGCTCGCGGCGCTGGAGGAGGCGATCGCCGCCTCCGAGGCCAAGGACAAGGAATCGCAGGCGCGCATCTCCGAGCTCGGCTCGCGCCTCAATGTTGCGCTGGCCCAGCGTGTGCAGGAGCTGGCGCGCTATCGTTCCGACTTCTTCGGCCGGCTGCGCCAGGTGCTCGGCACAAGGCCTGACATCCGCGTCGTCGGCGACCGCTTCGTCTTCCAGTCGGAGGTCTTCTTCGACGCCGGCCAGGCCGTGCTGAAGCCGGAAGGCCGCGGCGAGCTCGACAAGCTCGGCGGCATCATCGCCGATCTCGGCCGCGAGATGCCGCCGGACCTGCCCTGGATCCTGCGCGTCGACGGCCATACCGACAACCGGCCGATTCGCTCGCCGCAATTCCCCTCGAACTGGAGCCTGTCGACCGCGCGCGCCGTCGCCGTGGTCGAATATCTCGTCAGCAAGGGCATCCCGGCCGACCGCATCGCCGCGACCGGCTTCGGCGAATTCCAGCCCCTCGACGTCGCCAACAATGACGACGCCTGGCGCCGCAACCGCAGGATCGAGTTCAAGATCACCGAGCGGTGATCAAGAAGTAGGCGGTTTGTCCGCGGGAAACTCCAGCCCTCATCCTGAGGAGCAAGCGTAGCTTGCGTCTCGAAGGATGTTCCAGCTGGTTCCGGAACCTCCTGGAGCATCCTTCGAGACGCCATTCCCAGGGAATGGCTCCTCAGGATGAGGGCTCGGGGTAGTTTCGGGCTCAATGCCGCTGGGCGATCTGGATCAGGTTGCCGCAGGTGTCGTCGAAGACCGCTGTCGTGACCGGGCCGAGATTGACCGGCGGCTGGGTGAAGGCGACGCCCAGACCCGCAAGCCTCTTATGCTCGGCCTGGACGTCCTCGACGCCGAACGAGGTCGCAGGGATACCGTCGGCGACGAGCGCGGTCTTCCACGGCTTTGCCGCCGGATGCTCGTCCGGCTCAAGCAGGAGCTCGACGCCCTCAGAGTCGCCGGATGAGGTCAAGGTGAGCCAGCGATGATGGCCCATCGGGATGTCGTGCTTCAGTTCGAAGCCGAGAATGTCGCGGTAGAAGCGCAGCGCCTTCTCCTGGTCATCGACCAGCAGGCTCGTCACGACGATCTTGATCGGCATCGCTCGTCTCCTTCTCCGGCGCCTCGGCCAGCGGCCGCATCCACACATCCCACATCCGGCGCAGCGGCGAGCGCTCGAGGAAATGGTGCTTGCTGCGCCAGCGCCATTCGGTTCGTAGCAGGCCGGCCTCCTCCAGCACCTGCAGATGCTTCGACAGGGCCTGCCGCGACAGGCTCGCGCCATGCCAGCTGATCAGGCGCACATGCAGTTCGAACAGCGTCTGGCCGTCGCGCTCCGCCAGCTCGTCCAGCATGCGCCGTCGCGTCGGATCGGAGAGCGCGCGGAACAGGCGGTCGAGGTCCATGGGCGATTGCTAGCATGCGGTCGGCTTTCATGCAATTGAATGGTTGCATGATGCGTCGCTCATTTCGAGCCAGCGCATACGTAAGACCGGCGGGCTGAAAAAGCCGCCGCTCAGCTCTTCGAATGTTGCTCGGCTTGGCGTGCGTAGACGGCAAGAAAAGCCTTACCCATCAGCGAGCGCTCGCCATCGATGGCTTTTCCGAGGATTGCAGCGCGAACGGCTTGAATACCCCGGTCGGCAGGAGCGGCTGCGCTGGCGAATTCGACAAGCTGCACAGCGAGACGGGACTGTCCGGCCTGCGACAGCGCAGCGGCCCGCTCGGCGAGCCTGCTTGCACCGCCGGCCAGATCGGCGAGTTCCGCTGCGAGATCGGCAGCCGGGGCGGGCTTGAGATGCGCGGGGTCACCGTCGAACCAGCCCGCGTAGAAATGGTAGATGCTCCTGACCAGGAATTCCGGGTCGTCGTATTTCGGGAGCAGGTAAGGTTTCGCGAGAAGGCCAGCCGGCAGCTTCACCGACTGCAGAACCTCGTCGAGGGTCGCACCCTTGTTCATCAAGGCAAGCGTCTCGCGCACGAGATGCTCGAGCGCTTCGGCGCCATCCACCAGCATTTGTTGGGTCCGCTCTTCGCCGAAGACGACGGGGCCATGACCGGGAATGAGGATCGCAGGGCGCAGCTCCGCCATCTGCCGGAGCATAGCGGCCCATTCCGCCGCATAACGCTGAACCTTGCGGGGGTTGCCGGCATTGGGGAAGACCCAGATCACGAAATCGCCACTCGCCAGCACGCGCCGCTCCGGCAACCAGACGATGGTCGCGTCGTCGGTTTCGCCACGGCCGTGACGAAGCTCGATCTGCTCTCCGCCGATGGCGAGCGACAAGCTGTCATCGTAGACCTGATCCGGATGCCGCTGGCCGATCGGATAGACATAGTTCGGTAGGTTGAATTGCTGGCCCTGCACGATGCTGTTGAAGCCGTGCGACGCTTCGTAACGTTCCATCCGCCGCTTCACATTGCGATGGGCGATGATGCGCGGACGCGGAAAGCCTCTCGCATCGGCTTCTGCGTCGATGACGGCGATGCCGCTCGTGTGGTCGATATGGCCGTGGGTGAAGATCACCGTGTGGATCGGGCTCCGGTCCCATGAGCGTATGACATCCAGGGTCAGCTTCGCAGTATCTGGCTTGGCGGTATCGATCACGACCAAGCCTTCGGAGGTGCGGATGGCTGTCACGCTGCCACAGAAATAGGTGGTGTGGACCGTGATGATGCTCTCGGTGACATGGGTGATGGCGCCCTGCGAAACCGCGGCGGTCCACTCCTCCATTCCGGCACTGCCATCCCAGAGCCGTTCGAACAGTGCATCCTGTGTCATGGCCTAGCCTCTCTGAAACAGGTCTATCACCGCAGTTCGCGGATGAAAGCCGGAGCGCGCAATCTGCTGACATGGGCGGTCAGCTATGCGTTGTTGCGCCCTTTCCTTGGACAACCAAACTCCTCTGCCGGGCCTCGCTGGCTGGTTGTCTCGCCATGCGGGCACATCATGGAGCGAGCTGGCGAGGCGATTAAAGCCTATGCGTGCAATTCCTGCGAAAAGCTGCGGCGCGCCATGCCTTTGCGATAGGTGCGCGCTCTCGTGCCCGTGCTAGCATGCTGGCTGGTATGGTAGTATACCACACAAAAATAAGCACGGCTGGCGGCAGGGAGCAGCATGATCGATATCCGCATCACGCAGGACAAGAACGAGCTCGGCCGGCAGGCGGCGGCACTCGGCGCCGAGGCGATCCGTGCTGCGATCGCCCGGCATGGCGAGGCGACGATCATCGTCGCCACCGGCGCGAGCCAGTTCGAGATGCTGCAGAACCTCGTCGTCGCCGAGGGTATCGACTGGTCGAAGGTCACCGCTTTCCATCTCGACGAATATGTCGGCCTGCCCGAGAGCCATCCGGCGAGCTTCCGCGGCTATCTCCGGCAGCGCTTTCTTGCCCCGCTTGCCGTCAAGCCGGCCTTCAACTTCGTCGATGGCGAGGGCGATCCTGCTGCCGAGACCAGGCGCCTCAACGCCCTGATCGCAGGGCGTCGCATCGATCTCTGCTTCGCCGGCTTCGGCGAGAACTGCCATCTCGCCTTCAACGATCCGCCGGCCGATTTCGAGACCGACGAGCCCTATATCGTCGTCACGCTCGACGAAGCTTGCCGCAACCAGCAATTCGGCGAGGGCTGGTTCGAGAGCTTCGAAGCCGTGCCGGAGCAGGCGATCTCGATGAGTATCCGCCAGATCATGAAGAGCGAACTGATCGTCCTCTCGGTGCCGGACGCCCGCAAGGCGCAGGCGGTCAAGGATGCGCTCGAAGGCGAGATCACGCCGCTGCATCCGGCCTCGATCCTGCAGCGCCATCCGGGCACGGTGCTGTTCCTCGATCCGCCGGCGGCCTCGCTGCTGAAGAAGGCCTGAGCGGCATGCCCGTCTCGCCAGGCCTGGTCGATCTCCAGATCAACGGCTTCGCTGGCGTCGACTTCAACGATCCGGCGATCACCGCTGCCGATCTCGACCGGGCGCTGGAGGCGATGCTCGCGACCGGCGTCACGCATTGCCTGCCGACGATCATCACCGCCCATCCGCATGAGTTGGTCGCGCGCTTCCGCGCGCTCGACGCCGCCGTCGCCGGCAGCCGGCTCGGGCCGCTGATGTGTCCGGGCTATCATCTCGAGGGGCCGTTCCTGAACCCGGCGCCCGGCTATCATGGCTGCCATCCGCCGCAGGCGATGACGGGGGCGAGGCCCGAGCTGATCGCCGAGGTCGAGCGCGGCCTGTCGCGGCCGATCCTGATGGTGACGCTCGCAGCCGAGAGCGACGGGGCGATCGCCCTGACGAAGAGCCTGGCGGAAGCCGGCAAGATCGTCGCCATCGGCCATTCGGCCGCCGATTTCGCGGAGGTCGCGGCGGCCGCCGATGTAGGCCTCTCGCTCTCGACCCATCTCGGCAATGGCGTGCCACAGACCTTGCACAAGCTCGCCAACCCGATCTTCGCCCAGCTCGCCGAAGATCGGCTGATGGCCGGCTTCATCGCCGACGGCATCCATGTCCATCCCAAGGCGCTCGCTGCGCTGATCCGGGCCAAGGGGTTCGAACGCTCGATCCTGGTCACCGATGCGGTGGTGGCTGCCGCTGCGCCGGTCGGCCGCTACCATTTCGCTGGCATGGCCGTCGATCGCATGCCCGATGGCTCGGTTCGGCAGGGCGAGGGCTTGCTCGCCGGCTCGGCGCTCTGCCTGGATGAAGCCGTCCGCAATCTCGTCGCCTGGGGTATCGCGACGCCCGCCCAGGCTTTCGCCATGGCTTCCGACCATGCGCTCGCCGCGATCCGACCGGCGCTCGCAGCGCATGGCATCGTGCTTGCCGCGGGCGAGGTCGAATGGTCGGATGAGCTTTTCGTCCGGCGCGTCCGCATCGCCGATCAGGAACGCAACTACGACGCATGAGCGCCGCCAGACGGCGCGACAACAAGAGGGGGAAGGCAATGACCAGGAAGCTTCAGGGTATCGACCGCCGCACCGTGCTCGGTGGCCTTGGCGCACTTGCCGCCGGCGGGCCGGCGCTTGCTGCCTCGCCGCCGCTGCCGACCAGCCCGGTCGTGATCAGCGTCATGGACGTCGGCGGTGCGCTTGCGCTGATGCAGAAGGCCTTCGAGGACTACCGCACCGCCAATCCCAAGCTGGTCTCGCGCATCGCCTTCGTGAAGGCTCCCGCGCCCGAGCTCGCCAGCAAGCTCAAGGCGCAGCAGGATGCCGGTAAGATCGATCTCGACCTGATCCTGACTGGTAGCGACGGCCTCGCCGCCGGCCTCGAGCAGAAGCTCTGGCAGAAGATCCTGCCCGATTTTTCCGACAAGTTCCCGAACATCGAGGCCAATTACGAGCCGGCCGCGCTCAACCTGCACAAGGCGCAGGGCGACGGCTTCGGCGTCGTCGTCAACTACTACCCCTCCGGGCCGCTGCTCGAATACATGCCCGACCGGGTCAAGAATGTCCCGACCACGGCAGAGGAACTGCTCGCCTGGGCCAAGGCCAATCCCAACAAGTTCATGTATGCCCGCCCGACCAATTCCGGCCCGGGCCGCACCTTCATGATGGGCCTGCCCTATCTCCTCGGCGACAAGGACCCGCAGGATCCCGTCGGCGGCTGGGACAAGACCTGGGCCTATCTGCAGGAGCTCGGCCAGTACATCGAGTACTATCCGGCCGGTACCGGCGCGACGATGAAGGAGTTCGGCGACGGTTCGCGCGACATCATCATCTCGACCACCGGCTGGGACATCAATCCGCGGGCGCTCGGCATCGTCCCGAAGGAAGCCAAGATCCAGACGCTGAAGGGCTTCCACTGGGTCTCCGACGCCTTCTTCATGTGCGTGCCCAAGGGCCTGCCCGATGATCGTCTCGCCGTCGTGCTCGACATCATGGCGCATGTGCTGACGCCGAAGATGCAGGCCTATTCCTATGATGAGGGCTATCTCTATCCGGGCCCGGCGGTGAAGAACGTGCCGCTCTCGCTGGCGCCGGAAGCGAGCCAGAAGGTCATCGCCGAGTTCGGCCGGCCGGAATATGCCGACCTGATCGCCAACAACCCGATCGAACTGCCGCTGAAGCCCGACAAGATGGTCGTCGCCTTCCGGAAGTGGGACGAGCTGGTCGGGGCCAAGCGGGCGAAATAGGTCCAGGCACTCCATTCTTGAATGCTGGAACCTCGACGCAGAACCCCTCTCCTGGAAGGAGAGGGGCAGGGGTGAGGTGTTCGGATCGGCATCGTTGGCCTGAACCCGACCACGCCATCAGGCATCGCCCGACTGGTCAAACGGTCTACACCTCACCCTGCCCTCTCCTTACAGGAGTGGGTTCCCCGCGGATGGCATCGGCGTCTCGCGGCACCAATTGACTTCCCCGCCGCCATGCGCTTTTCATCGCCGCAGAGCGCATGGGGCGCCACCAGTCCGCGGCAAGGGAGCCTGCTCCCACCCATAATCTGAAGCGAAGACATCGCATCTCGCTTTCTTCCGGCCTGTCGAGCGGACATCAGGCTCATCTCGGAAGGAAGACCCATGTCCGATCGCAGCCGCGAACTCACGCCCCGTTCCAATCTCGAAACCATCCGCCGCCAGGCCAAGCGCTGGCTGAAAGAGATCGAAGCCGGCGAGCCCGAAGCGCTCACCCGTTTCCATAAGCTGATCCCCGGTCACGCCGGAACGGCCAAGCTGCGCGAGGTCCAGCATGCGCTCGCCCGCGACTACGGGCTGGCGAACTGGGCGGCGCTGAAGCGGGAACTCGCCGCGCGCGAGGCGGCAGCGCGCGGCCATGTCGCGCTCGTCGCGCTGTTCCTGGAGAAGTCGGCACTGCGCTACGGCGTCAGGCCGGGCACGCAGAGCTGGGGCGAGTACGAGGCCGACCGGCCGGCGCGGGGCGCGCTGGCGGAGCGCCTGCTTGAACGCCATCCGGAGATCATTGGCGACAGCATCCACACGGCCGTCGCTGCGCATGACCTCGATACTGTCAGCGCCTTCCTGGCGAAGGATGCCAAGCTCGCGGACAAGCCGAGCGGGTTCGATGGCTGGACGCCGCTCGTCCGGCTCGCCTTCACCCGCCTGCCGAACGAGGCGTTGTCACGCAATGCCGTCGCAATCGCCCAGCTCCTGCTCGATCACGGTGCCGATCCCAACGCTCTGTTCAGCGACGGCACTAACCACTTCACCCCGCTGACCGGCGTCATCGGCGGCGGCGAGAGCAACCAGCCGCCGCATCCGCAGGCCGAGGCGCTGGGCCGGCTCCTGATCACCCGCGGCGCTGATCCTGTGAATGGGCAGGCGCTCTACAACTCCTCGCTCGGTGCCGACGATGTCACCTGGCTCGATCTGCTCTGGAGCGAGACGGAGAAGCGCGGCGAGACCCAGCGCTGGCATGAGCCCGTCCGCGAACTGCCGGCACCGCCGCTCGACTATCTGCTCGGCAATGCCGTGCCGCGCCAGCCGATGCGCGCCACCTGGCTCCTCGCCCATGGCGCCAATGCGCAGGCGCTCAACGCCTATTCGCAGCAGAGCCTCGTCAAGCAGGCCATGCTCGACGGCCGCAGCGATCTCGTTCGCCTGCTTGTCGACAATGGCGCCAGTCCGGTTGAGCTCAGCGGGCAGGAGGCCTTCACTGCCGCGGTCGCGCGTGGCGACGAGGGCGAGGCGCGTCGCCTGCTCGATGGCAACCCGGAATTCCTGCGCGATCCGGCGCCGTTCTTCGTCGCGATCCGGCAGGGCAGGGTGGAGATCGCGGTACTGGCGCTGCGCCTCGGCGTTTCGCCGGATGCCGAGACCCGCGATGGCGTCCGCGCCCTGCACGAGGCAGCCGGGAGCGATGCGATCGAGATCATCGCCCTGTTGGTCGAGGCCGGCGCCGAGATCGATCCGATCGAGCGCCACTATGGCTCGACCCCGCTCGGCTGGGCGCGGCATCAGGGTTCAAGCACCGCGCAGGTCTATCTGGCCTCGCGCAGCCGCGACGTTGAAGCCCTGTGCCAGGCTGCCGAGATCGAGCGGCTCGAGGCGCTCTTCGCCGAGAACCCGACGCTCGCCAATGCTCCGGCGCGCTCGGGCGAGCCGCCGCTGTTCTGCGTGCCGGACGACGACACCAGCGCCTGCGATCTCGTCGAATTCCTGCTGGGGGCGGGCGCCAACCCGACGGTGAGGAACGCGAAAGGGCTGACATCTGCGGAAGTCGCGCGCAAGCGGGGGCTGCTGGATGCGGCGGCGCTACTGGAGGCCTCCCTTCTCCCCTCGGGGAAGAAGGTGGCAGCGCGAAGCGCTGACGGATGAGGGAAGGGCCACGCAAGCGGCCCTTCTTCCGTCTCACCCGGTCGTACCGCCCTCATCCCCTGCCGGATCTTCTCCCCCGAGGGGAGAAGGAGGCTCCGAGGGGAGAACGACTTACGCCGCCTCCAGCCCGAACTGGAGCGCAGCCAGTCGCGCATAGAGCCCGCCCTTGGCGACGAGGGCGGTATGCGTGCCTTCCTCGACCACCCTTCCGTCCTCCATCACCAGAATACGGTCGGCGGAGAGGATGGTGGCGAGGCGGTGGGCGACGACCAGCGTGGTCCGCCCCTGCATCAGGCGGTCGAGCGCGTCCTGCACGGCGCGCTCGCTTTCCGAATCGAGCGCCGAGGTCGCTTCGTCGAGCAGCAGAATCGGAGCGTCCTTCAGCACGGCACGGGCGATGGCGAGGCGCTGGCGCTGGCCGCCCGAGAGCGTGACGCCGCGCTCGCCGATGATGGTGTCGTAGCCATCGGGCAGAGCGCGGATGAAGCCGTCGGCGGCGGCGAGCTGCGCCGCCTCCTCGATCTCGGTGCGGCTCGCGCCGGGACGGCCATAGGCGATGTTGTCGGCGACGGAGACGCCGAACACCGTCGGCTCCTGCGGCACCAGCGCGAAGCGGCTGCGCCAGTCGGTCGGGTCGGCCTCCGGCCCGGCGACGCCATCGACGACGACGCGGCCGGCGAAGGGATCGTAGAAGCGCAGCGCCAGCTGCAGCACCGTGCTCTTGCCGGCACCGGACGGGCCGACCAGCGCGACCCGCTCGCCCGGCTTGATCGCGAGGTCGAGATCGGCGAGTGCGAGATTGCTGCGGCCGGGATAGCGGAAGGAGACACCCTCGAAGGCGAGCGCGCCGACCGGCGGGGTCGGCAGCGCCTTCGGATGGGGCGGTGCGGTGATTGCCGGCTTGGTCGCCAGGATCTCGCCGAGCCGCCCGGCGGCGCCGGCCGCGGCGGAGATGTCGCCATAGACCTCGGAGAGCTGGCCGAGCGAGCTCGCCGCCAGCACGGCATAGAGCACGAATTGCGACAGGCGTCCGCCGCTCATCCGCCCGGCGAAGACCTCGGTCGCGCCGACCCAGAGCACGAGGACGACGCTGGCCGAGACCAGGAAGATCGCGATGCCCGAGAGCCAGGCGCGCGAGCGCGTCGCGTCGCGGGAGGCGGCATAGGCGCCGTCCGAGGCGCCCTGGAAGCGCGCCGTGGTGTCGCGCTCGGCGCCGAAGGACTGCATCGTCCGGATCGCGCCGATCGCCTCCGAGGCGAAGGCCGAGGCGTCGGCGAGCCGGTCCTGCGCGGCCCGGGCACGCTTGCGCACGCTGCGGCCGGAGAAGACCAGCGGCAGCACGATCAGCGGAATCGCGCCGATCACGATCGCCGAGAGGCGCGGGCTGGTGAAGATCATCATCGCCAGCGCGCCGAGGAACATGATGCCGTTGCGCAGGGCGATCGAGGCGGTCGAGGCGAAGGTCGACTTGATCTGTGTGGTGTCGGCGGTCAGGCGCGAGACCAGGTCGCCGGCACGGCTGGCGTCGAAGAAGGCCGGCTCGAGCCGGGTCAGGTGACGAAAGACGTCGGCGCGCAGCTCGGAGACGACGCGCTCGCCGACCGTCATCACCAGATAGAAGCGGAACGAGCTCGCCAGCGCCAGCACGGCGACGACGCCGATCAGGATGGCGAAATAGGAGTTGGCCAGCTGCTGCTCGCCGCCGGAGAAGCCGACGTCGATGACGCGCCGGACCGCCATGGGCAGCGCCAGCGTCGCGACCGAGGCGACGATCAATGCGACGAGCGCGAAGGCGATCCGCCGCTTCTGTGCCACGGCATAGGGCCAGAACGAGCGCAGCGCCTTGAAATCCGGCCGCGCTTTTTTGTCTTCGTTGTTCTCGTTCGCCACGCTCATTTGTCCTGAAAAGCTTGCACCGCCGCCACGGCTGCGCTATGGGCAGCCGACTTCACGACAGGCTCATACGAATTGTTCGAAGAGCCGGCGATGTGCGCCGAGTTCCGGCCACCCGCTTTTCGAATTGAGGATTTCGCCATGAAGACCGGCATTCATCCCGACTACCACACCATCAAGGTCGTCATGACCGATGGCACCGAATACTTCACGCGTTCGACGCTGGGCAAGGAGGGTGACACCCTCAACCTCGACATCGACCCGAAGACCCACCCGGCCTGGACCGGCGGCACCCAGCACATGCTGGACCGCGGCGGCCGCGTCTCGCGCTTCAACTCGCGTTTCGGCGCCCTCGGCGCGCTCGGCAAGAAGTAATTCCACGCTTTTGCGGGCCTGACGGCTCGCGACGGCAGACGGGAAGCCCGGCCTCACGGCCGGGCTTTTTCGTTTTGGCGGCGACGATAGGCCGCGGCCGGTTTGCCGCTATTGCGGCTGTGAGGCAGCGCTTTGCGCCCCGTTCTCGGGGATATGTCACGCATCGGCCAGCGAGCAGCGCCTGATGAATTGACTCCGCTTGAGCCGGCAGCCTATCGAACGCGCGACCTTTTCTTGAATTCGCTGTTCGCCGCCGGCCGGCTCCGGCGCGAGCCCTGTTCCCGCCTCGCCGGAGAAATTTCATGACGACGCCTGCGATCGACCGCGCCCAGCACGAGCGGCTCGCCAACGCCATCCGCTCCCTCGCCATGGACGGCGTCGAGCAGGCCAAGTCCGGCCATCCCGGCCTGCCGATGGGCGCGGCCGACGTCGCAACGGTGCTCTTCACCCGCATCCTGAAATACGATGCGGCCGAGCCGCGCTGGCCCGACCGTGACCGCTTCGTGCTCTCGGCCGGCCATGGCTCGATGCTGATCTACGCGCTGCTCTATCTCACCGGCACGCCGGGCATGGAGCTCGACGACCTCAAGAAGTTCCGCCAGCTCGAATCGAAGACGCCGGGCCACCCCGAGAACTTCATGACCGCCGGCGTCGAGACCACCACCGGCCCGCTCGGCCAGGGGCTCGCCACCGCCGTCGGCATGGCGATGGCCGAGCGCATGCTCGCCGCCGAGTTCGGCAAGAAGCTGGTCGACCACAAGACCTATGTGCTCGCCTCCGATGGCGACCTGATGGAGGGCATCAGCCAGGAGGCGATCGCGCTCGCCGGTCATCAGAAGCTGAACAAGCTGATCGTGCTCTGGGACGACAACGGCATCTCGATCGACGGGCCGCTCTCGATCTCCGACTCGGTCGACCAGCTCGCCCGCTTCAAGGCCTGTGGTTGGAAGGCCGAGCGCGTCGACGGGCATGATCCCGATGCGATCGAGGCGGCGGTCCGCCGCGCCCAGAAGTCGAACAAGCCGACGCTGATCGCCTGCAAGACCGTGATCGGCTTTGGCGCGCCGAAGAAGGCCGGCACCTCCAAGGCGCATGGCGAGCCGCTCGGCGCCGAGGAACTCGCCGCCGCCAAGAAGGCGCTCGGCATCACCGGCGGGCCGTTCGAGGTCGCGGCCGACGTGCTCAAGGCCTGGCGCGGCTTCGGCGCCACCGGCTTCGTCGAGCGCAAGGAATGGAACGAGCGGCTGGCGGCGACCTCCGGGCGCAAGCGCGCCGAGTTCGAGCGCCGCCTGGCCCATACCGTGCCGGCCAAGCTCGCCAAGACGCTCGTCGCACACAAGAAGGCGCTCGCCGCGAGCCCGGTCACGGTCGCGACCCGCAAGGCGTCTGAACTGGCGCTCGACGTGATCGTGCGGGTAATGCCGGAGCTGGTCTCGGGCTCGGCCGACCTGACGCCGTCGAACAACACCCGCGCCAAGGGTTTCGAGGACTTCACGCCGAAGACCCCGAAGGGCCGCTATGTCCGCTACGGCATCCGCGAGCACGGCATGGCCGCGGCGATGAACGGCATCACCCTGCATGGTGGCTTCCGCACCGCCGGCGGCACCTTCCTGGTCTTCGCCGACTATGCCCGCCCGTCGATGCGGCTCGCCGCGTTGATGGGCCTGCCGGTCGTCTACGTCATGACCCATGATTCGATCGGCCTCGGCGAGGACGGCCCGACCCACCAGCCGATCGAGCAGATCGCCTCGCTGCGCGCCATGCCGAACATGCGCGTGCTGCGTCCCGCCGATGCGATCGAGACCGCGGAAGCCTGGCAGATCGCGCTGGAGCGCACGAACGGGCCGACCGTGCTGGCGCTCTCGCGCCAGAACCTGGCGCCAGTCCGCACCGACGCCTCGGCGACGAACCGTTCGGCCAAGGGCGGCTACGAGCTGCTGGCGGCCGAGGGCGGCAAGGCGCAGGTCTCGCTCTTCGCCTCGGGCTCCGAGGTCGAGATCGCTGTCGCGGCCCGCAAGCTCCTGGCCGATAAGGGCATTCGTGCCCGCGTCGTCTCGGTGCCCTCGCTCGAGGCGCTGCTGGAGCAGGACGAGGCGACCAAGGCTGCGATCATCGGCGATGCCCCGATCAAGATCGCGGTCGAGGCGGCCGTGCGCTTCGGCTGGGACGGCGTGATCGGCGCCGATGGCGGCTTCGTCGGCATGTCCTCCTTCGGGGCGAGCGCGCCCTACAAGGAAGTCTACAAGCATTTCGGCATCACGCCGGAGGCGGTGGCCGAGGCCGCGATCAAGCGTCACAACGGCTGACGCGCCTCAAATTTTTAAGGCCTGCCCTTGCGTTCCGCCATGGTTTGGCCGATTTGCCCGCGTGAATGACGCCGGCTCATGCCGGTGAACGGCGAAGGAGAGGATTGAGATGACGGTCAAGGTGGCGATCAACGGCTTCGGCCGTATCGGGCGCAACGTTCTGCGCGCGATCATCGAGTCGAAGCGCAAGGACATCGAGGTCGTGGCGATCAACGATCTCGGTCCGGTCGAGACCAACGCCCATCTCTTCCGCTTCGACTCAGTGCATGGCCGCTTTCCCGGCACGGTCACCGTCTCCGGCGACACGATCGATGTCGGCCGCGGCCCGATCAAGGTGACCGCGATCCGCGATCCCAAGGATCTGCCGCACAAGGCGCTCGGCGTCGACATCGCGCTGGAATGCACCGGCATCTTCACGACCCGCGACAAGGCTGCGGCCCATCTCGCCGCCGGCGCCAAGCGCGTGCTGGTCTCGGCCCCCTGCGACGGCGCCGACCTGACGGTGGTCTACGGCGTCAACAACGAGGCCCTGACCAAGGACCACATCGTCGTCTCGAACGCCTCCTGCACGACCAACTGTCTCGCGCCGGTGGTCAAGGTGCTGCATGACGCCGTCGGCATCGACAAGGGCTTCATGACCACGATCCATGCCTATACCGGCGACCAGCCGACGCTGGACACGATGCACAAGGATCTCTACCGCGGCCGCGCCGCCGCCATGTCGATGATCCCGACCTCGACCGGCGCCGCCAAGGCGATCGGCCTCGTCATCCCCGAGCTCAAGGGCCGGCTCGACGGCACCTCGATCCGCGTGCCGACGCCGAACGTCTCGGTCGTCGACTTCAAGTTCATCTCGAAGCGCAAGACCACGGTCGAGAAGATCAACGACGCCATCATCAAGGCGAGCAAGCGCGGCGCCCTGAAGGGCATCCTCGCCGTCACCGACCAGCCGAACGTCTCGATCGACTTCAACCACGACCCGGCTTCGTCGACCTTCGCGCTCGACCAGACCAAGGTCATGGACGAGAAGTTCGTCCGCGTCCTGTCCTGGTACGACAATGAATGGGGCTTCTCGAACCGCATGAGCGACACCGCCGTCGCCATGGCGAAGCTGATCTGACCCATACTCCTGTTGCGGCCGCGCCTGACCGGTGCGGCCGCCTCCACGCCGCCTAGGAACGGACCGCGCAATGAACAAGATCGAGCCGACCGTCGCCACGTCGATCACGCCCCCCGAGACGGTCACCGTGCCGCCGGCCCCGAGCATGGCCGAGATCGCCGCTGCGCGCGCGACCGAGGCGAAGCCGATCGAGCCGCTCGCCCCGAGTGATCCGCGCAAGCTCGACCAACTCTCGCGCATCGAGGACAAGACGGCGCGCATCGAGGAGAAATTCGCGCGCTACGAGGCAGTGCTGACCCGCGCCGAGGCCTCGCTGGAGCGCAGCGCCCAGAAGGTCGACCTCGCCGCCGGCACCATGGACTTCGCCGGCCTGCGCGAGGAGCTCTCGGCCCTGCGCCAGCGCGTCAACGCCACCCCGCGCTTCGGCGCCTTGCTTCTCACCGGCATCGTCACGGCGGTACTGACCGTCATCCTGACGGTGCTCGTGCTGAAGAGCGGCGTTCCCGGCGTGCTGCCGCCGATCCTGCCGCGATGAGCTTCCGCCCGCCCGCCGATCTTGCGGACGGGCGTAGCGTTCGCTGGCGGGCGCTGGAAGGCGACGGGCTCGAGCATCTGACCTTGCGTGCGGAGGCGAGCGGCCTTCGCGCCGATGCCGTAATCGTCGGCGAGCGTGATGGCAGCCGCTTCGGTGCGCGCTATCGCATCGATTGCGACGCGGATTTCACGGCGCGTTCCTTCGAGATTGCGACGACAGACGGCCACGGGCTCGCCATGACCCGGCGCGACGGCGCCTGGCATGACAGCCAGCGCGGCCATCTGCCGGCTTTCGACGCCTGCGTCGACATCGACCTCTCCGCGACCCCCTTCACCAACACGCTGCCGATCCGCCGCTGCGCCTGGCAGCTCGGCCAGCAGCGGCGCATCGCCATGCTGTTCGTGCCGTTCGACAGCTTCGAGCCGTTCGTCACCGAGCAGATCTACACCTGCCTGACGCCGAGCCTCTTCCGGTTCGAGACGGCCGATGGCAGTTTCACCGCCGAGCTTCCGGTCGACGAGGACGGCCTCGTCATGGATTATCCCTGCCTGTTTCAACGCTTGTGAGAGAGTTCTCCATGCCTGCTTTCCGCACCCTCGACGACGCCGATCTCGCCGGCAAGCGCGTCCTCGTCCGCGTCGATCTCAACGTGCCGATGGAGGAGGGCAGGGTCACCGACACCACCCGCATCGACCGCATCCTGCCGACGATCCGCGAGATCGCGCAGAAGGGCGGCAAGGTCGTCCTGCTCGCGCATTTCGGCCGGCCGAAGGGGCGCGACGAGAAGAACAGCCTGCGACAGGTCGTACCGGCGCTGGCGCATGCGCTCGGCCAGCCGGTGATCTTCGTCGGCGACTGCATCGGCCAGGAGGCGCCGAAGGCGATCGCCGCCGCCAAGAACGGCGAGATCCTGCTGCTGGAGAACACCCGCTTCCACGCCGGCGACGAGAAGAACGACCCCGAGTTCGTCAAGGCGCTCGCCGCCAATGGCGACCTTTACGTCAACGACGCCTTCTCGGCTGCGCACCGTGCCCATGCCTCGACGGAGGGGCTGGCGCATCTGCTGCCGGCCTATGCCGGGCGCACCATGCAGGCCGAGCTCGAGGCTCTCTCGGCCGGGCTCGACAACCCGGCCCGGCCGGTGATGGCGATCGTCGGCGGCGCCAAGGTCTCGACCAAGCTCGAGTTGCTCGGCAATCTCGTGCAGAAGGTCGATGTGCTCGCCATCGGCGGCGGCATGGCCAACACCTTCCTCGCTGCCCGCGGCGTCAATGTCGGCAAGTCGCTCTGCGAGCATGACCTCGCCGAGACCGCCCGCGAGATCGAGGCCAAGGCCAAGGCGGCCGGCTGCGAGATCCTGCTGCCGGTCGACGCGCTGGTCGCCCGCGAGTTCAAGGCCCATCCGGGCCATCGCGTCGTCTCGATTGGAGAAGTCGAGGCAGACGAGATGATCCTCGATGCCGGTCCGCTCAGCGTCGCCGAGGTCGTGCTCAAGCTCAACACCGTGAAGACCGTGGTCTGGAACGGCCCGTTCGGCGCCTTCGAGCTGCCGCCCTTCGACACGGCGACGGTCGCGGTGGCCAAGGCGGCGGCGGAGCGCGTCCGCGAAGGCAAGCTCGTCGCTGTCGCCGGCGGCGGCGACACGGTTGCGGCGATGAACCATGCCGAGGTCGCCGAGGATCTCACTTACGTCTCGACCGCGGGCGGCGCCTTCCTTGAATGGATGGAAGGCAAGGCCCTGCCGGGCGTCGAGGCGCTGCGGAAGGGCTGAGCGGTGGCCACGACTTGCGGCCGTGGATGTTTATGCTATGTTCTCGTTACGGCATGATGGTTTCGTCGGAGCCAAGGTGCGATGAGCGAGAATGTTCAGACCGCGATGTTCGAGGTCCTGAAGAAGATTCAGGCGGATATTGCCTCGTTCCGAGCAGAGATGAACGAACGCTTTGGCCGCGTCGAGACGCGCTTTGAAGGGCTCGGCGATCTCGTTCGCAAACAGCGCCGCGACACGGCCGGCCTGCTCGTCATGGCGAAGGCCGTGACGGGCGACTTCGCCGAGCAGGTCGCGGCGATCGAGGAGCGTGTCAGGGTCCTCGAAGCGCGCGGGCGCTGATCGCATTCACTTTTTTGGCCGGTTTCGCTTTGCGTCCGCCACAGTTCGATTCTAAACCCTCCGGATAAAGCAGAGCCCAACCGGAGGATCATCGTGGCCCGCATCACGCTTCGCCAATTGCTCGACCATGCCGCCGAGAACGACTACGGCGTTCCGGCCTTCAACATCAACAACATGGAGCAGGCGCTCGCGATTATGGCGGCGGCGGACGCGACGGACGCGCCGGTGATCATCCAGGCCTCGCGCGGCGCGCGCTCCTATGCCAACGACATCATGCTCAAGCACATGATGGACGCGGTCACCGAGATCTATCCGCACATCCCGGTCTGCGTGCATCTCGACCATGGCAACGAGCCGGCGACCTGCATGACCGCGATCCAGGCCGGCTTCACCTCGGTGATGATGGACGGCTCGCTCAAGGCCGACGGCAAGACTCCGGGCGACTGGGACTACAATGTCGGCGTGACCAAGACCGTCACCGACATGGCCCATCTCGGCGGCATTTCGGTCGAGGGCGAGCTCGGCGTGCTCGGCTCGCTTGAATCAGGCGAGGGCGAGAAGGAGGACGGCCACGGCTTCGAGGGCAAGCTCAGCCACGACCAGCTCCTGACCAATCCGGACGAGGCGGTGAAGTTCGTCGCCGAGACCAAGGTCGATGCGCTGGCCATCGCCATGGGCACCTCGCACGGCGCCTACAAGTTCACCCGCAAGCCCGACGGCGCGATCCTGGCGATGCATGTCATCGAGGAGATCCACAAGAAGCTGCCGAACATGCATCTGGTCATGCACGGCTCCTCCTCGGTGCCGCAGGACCTGCAGGACGTGATCAACCAGTATGGCGGCAAGATGCCCCAGACCTGGGGCGTGCCGGTCGAGGAAATCCAGCGCGGCATCAAGCACGGCGTGCGCAAGATCAACATCGACACCGACAACCGGATGGCGATGACCGGCCAGATCCGCAAGATCCTGTCCGAGCACCCCGGCGAGTTCGATCCGCGCAAATACCTCAAGCCGGCGATGGAGGCGATGACCGCGCTCTGCAAGAAGCGGCTGGAGGAGTTCAACACCGCCGGCCAGGCCTCGAAGATCAAGCGCGTGATCACGCTCGCAGACATGGCCAGGCGCTACGCCAAGGGCGAGCTCGACCCGACCTTCGGCGCCAAGAAGGCGGCCTGATCAGCGATGCCGTCCCGGTCCTGTCTCAACCTGAACCGGGACGGCATTCGAGCATGAAAAAGGTGCTGTTCGTCTGCAGCCAGAACCGCCTGCGCAGCCCGACGGCTGAGCAGGTCTTTTCGATGCGGGCCGATCTCGAAGTCGCATCGGCAGGCACCAACAAGGATGCCGAAACTCCGCTCACTGCCGAGCTTGTTGCGTGGGCCGACATTATCTTCGTCATGGAGAAAGAGCACCGGAACAAGCTGCAGCGCCGCTTCAAAAAAGAACTTAGAGCGCGGCTGATCTGTCTCGACATACCGGATGACTACGAGTTCATGGATCCGGTACTGGTCAGCTTGCTTGAAAACCAAGTCGGCCGCCTTCTGCCCTAGCCGCATTGTGAGCTAGGCGCGGCCCCGGAGTCCGAATTCCGCGCGCGCCGAAGACCGATGGTTCCTGCTCTGGCTGAACGGCGGTAACTGCCTTCTCAGGCGACGCGGTTCTGCTTCGTCAGATTCTCGAAGGCTTCGGTCAGGGTCTCGGCCTGGCGGGTCAGCGCCTGGGCGAGGCCCAGCATCTCGCTGACGCCGATGCCGGCGGTCTGGGCGGATTCGTTGACGCTGGCGATGGCCTGCGCGACGTCCTGCGTCCCCTGCGAGGCGAAGCTGATGCTGCGGGCGATCTCCTGGGTCGCCGCCCGCTGTTCGTCGACCGAACTCGCGATCGTCAGGGTCGTCTGGTCCATCTCGCCGACAAAGCCGACGATGCTTTCGATCGCCTCGACTGCTTCCTGCGTCGCCGCCTGCATGGCCGGAACCTGGGCTGCGATCTCGTCGGTCGCCCTGGCCGTACGGGCAGAGAGCTGCTTCACCTCCTGGGCGACGACCGCGAAGCCCCGCCCGGCTTCGCCGGCCCGGGCCGCTTCGATGGTTGCGTTGAGCGCCAGAAGATTGGTCTGTTCGGCGATGTCGCGGATCAGGTCGACGACGGAGCCGATCGTCCGGGCGGATTGCGCGAGGCTCTTGACGATCGCTTCCGTTCGCAGCGCCGCATTGCTGGCATCGTGAGCCTTGGTCGTGGCGCGGGCGACTTCCTCGGAAATCTGGCTGAGCGAGATGGAGAGCTCCTCCGTCGCGCTGGCGACGCTGCCGACATTGTCGGAGGCTTCGTCGGATGCCCTGGCGGCGGCGACGGCCTGCACGCCGGTCTCCTTCACGACGCCGTTCATCGTGTGCGCCATGTCCTCGACGACACGGGCGCTGCCGGTCACGGTGCCGACGACGTCGCGGACCGTGACCTCGAAGGCCGAGATCTCGTGTTGGATGCGCCTGCGGCTTTGCTGTTGGACGTGCGTATAGGTTTCTAGCAGGAGCTCCAGGTCGAGTTGCACCGCCTTCTGCAGGGCGGCGCGCAATGCGATGCGCCGGTTGTATTCCTTGGCCTGCCAGAAGTGGCTGAGCTTGGCGAGGCCGTCGCGCAGCAGGCCGAGCTCAGCACCGATCGCGTTGCCGACGATGGCGTGGCAGATCGCGACGGCGTGGGCGGGAACGCCGTTGTCGTTGAAGGCACTGGCGAGAGCGTTCGCCGATTCCAGGTAGCCGTGATCGAGATCGCCGGAGACCAGCCTGATCCAGTGCGCGAGCCGCAGCTCGTGCACTTCGGGTCGTGTCATTGCGCTCAGGATTTCGGGCCAGGCCTCGAAATGCTCATGCAGCTCGGGCAACAGCACCGGCAGGCGCTCGCGTGCGAATTCGGTCTGCTGCTGCAGCAAGCCGATGTCGATGGCATCGATCCGGAAGGTCCGCAGGCGCGCCGCGTGCTCGGCAATGGCATTGGTCATGCGGGCAGTGTTCGGTTCCGCGGGTGGGCCTGGCTACGACATTGCGGGCAGTTCGCGAAGAAACGCTTAAGCATGAGGCTGGGCGCGAGTAGGCTGTAAACGCTGCCGTCGCGCTTGCCTCGCCACGAGCCGGCTGAGTATAAGCCGGCCGGCGCATAATCAGCGGAGATCAGGGCGTATGGCCGGCCATTCACAGTTCAAGAACATCATGCACCGCAAGGGCAAGCAGGACGCGGTGCGCTCCAAGCTGTTCTCGAAGCTGGCCCGTGAAATCACCGTCGCCGCCAAGATGGGCATGCCCGACCCGAACATGAATCCGCGCCTGCGCATGGCCGTGCTGGCGGCGCGGGCCGAGAACATGCCGAAGGACAATATCGAGCGCGCGATCAAGAAGGCGCTCGGCGGCGAGGGTGAGAACTATGACGAGGTCCGCTATGAGGGCTACGGCCCCGGCGGCACCGCGGTGATCGTCGAGGCGCTGACCGACAACCGCAACCGCACCGCCTCCGCCGTCCGCTCCTATTTCACCAAGTCCGGCGGAGCGATGGGCGAGAGCAACTCGGTCTCGTTCATGTTCAACCGCGTCGGCGAGATCAGCTACGCGCCGGAGGCGGGCGACGCCGACAAGGTGATGGAAGCGGCGATCGAGGCCGGCGCCGACGATGTGATCTCGGATGAGAACGGCCACACCATCCTGTGCGCCTTCGACGCCCTGAACGAGGTCTCGAAGGCGCTGGAAGCGTCGCTCGGCGCGCCCGCCTCGGCCAAGCCGGTCTGGCGGCCGACCACGACGACGCCGCTCGACGAGGACAAGGCGGCCTCGATGATGAAGCTGATGGAAGCGCTCGACAACGACGACGACGTCCAGAACGTCTTCGCCAATTTCGAGATCGCCGACGACATCATGGCCAAGCTCGGCGGCTGAGTTCGATCCATCGTCAGGCTCAGGTCGCGCCCGGGCCTGACGGTCTCCATTAGCGCCCGATCAGTGCATCCCAGAGCGGCAGGCTGACGAGCGCGCTGAGGAATATCGTCAGATAGGCGATGCGGCGGAAGGTCTGCTCGGAGGCGATGCCGAAGGCATGCGTCCCGAGCCACAGGCCCACGCCGTAGATCGCGAAGAGCGGCAGCGCCATCAGCACCGAGGCTAGGGTGATGATGCTCTTCAGCGCCAGGATCGCCCCGCTGACAAAGGTGCTGAGGCCGATATAGGTCTGGAGGTTGGCGCGGGTCTTGTGCCGGTCGTTGCGCTGGGCGCCGAGCCAGAACACGGCGAGCGGCATGCCGCCGATGCTGGCGAGGCCATTGCACAGGCCGGAGGCCGCACCGACCCCGAGAGAGAGCGGGATGCCGGGCTTGCCGTGATAGCGCCAGCCCGAGGCCATCAGGGCGACCGCCGCCAGCACGAGCAGTGCCAGGATCCAGCGCATGGTCTCCCGGTCGAGCCAGGTCAGCAGGGCGATGCCGACGGGCAGGGTGAGCGTTGCGGCGATCATCAGCGGGATGACCTCGCCCCATTCCGCCCGCTTCGCCGCTTTGAACCCGATGGGCAAAGCGAAGGGCATGTCGATCACCCAGATCAGACCGAGCGCCGCAACCGGTCCGAGCACGACCGAGGCTAGCGGCATGAACACCATGGCGAAGCCGAAGCCGGTGAAGCCGCGCACCAGCCCGCCGAGAAAGGTCGCGACGATCAGGATGGCGATGCCGTCGAGCGAGACACCGGGGAAGAGGGAAGCAAGGAGAGCTGTCATCGGAACGCCGGAGAAGGATTTTCTTTCCTTCACGCAAGGCGCGAGGCGATCAACCCCCGTTGCGGTGATGGCAGCGATGAGTGTCGTTCATCGTTGGCGTGGACTTGCCTCCCGGTCTGGTACTCGGCTCCTCCGCAGAACGTTGTCCTGAGCCGAGGCCCACGTCCGGCGAGGTGGTGGCGTTACCTTACGAAACTTTAATGGAGCTCATCACCTCGCGTTCATCTTGGCGGTCCTAGCGTCCTCCTGCCGCGCGACCTCCCGGAATGTCCCGCCAGGCCGACGCAGCGCCAACCCGGCCCCATAGGGGGATGACGATCATGACACGCACCAGATTTGCGCTCGCCGCCGGCCTTGCCGCGCTCACCGGCGGCTTCATGCTTCAGACATCGTCGCCGGCGCTCGCGCTGACGATGAAGGAGTGCAGCACCAAGTACAACGCCGCCAAGACTAGCAACACGCTCGGCGGGCAGTCCTGGAACGATTTCCGCAAGGCGCAATGCGGCGATGCCGCTGCGCCCGCCGCGGCGACCCCCGCAGCCACGGCCGCACCGGCTGCGACAACCCCGGCCAAGCCTGCCGCCGCTGCCGCGCCCGCGGCTCCGGCCAAGCCCGTGGCGAGCGCTCCCGCCGCTGCCGCCAAGCCCGTCGCGGCCGGCAATGTCGTGTTCCCGAGCAAGGTCGATCCGAAATACTCGACGCTCTCGGCCGGCAAGCAGCGCTTCAAGACTTGCAACGACCAGTACGACGCCAACAAGGCCAGTGGCGGCAATGGCGAGCTGAAGTGGATCCAGAAGGGTGGCGGCTATTACAGCCAGTGCAATGCCAAGCTGAAGGGTGCCTGAGCGCCAGTCTCGATCCGCATCGCAAAAGCGGGGCCGGGCTTCTGCTCGGTTCCCGTATCAATTGGCTGGATGCGCCGGAATGCGATCGGGCATAGCGTTCGCGCATGTCCGATCCGATTCGCATTCTCGGCCTCGACCCCGGTCTCAGGAAGACCGGCTGGGGCGTCGTCGTCAGCGAGGGCACCAAGCTCTCCTTCATCGCTTGCGGCGTGGTCGAAAGCGACGAGAAGCAGCCGCTCGCCGATCGTCTGAGGCAATTGCACGAGGGCATCGCCAGCGTGATCGCGCGGCATCAGCCGCAGGAGGTCGCGGTCGAGGAGACTTTCGTCAACCGCGACCCGCAATCGGCGCTGAAGCTCGGCCAGGCTCGCGGCATCGCTCTGGTCGTGCCGGCGCTGGCCGGGCTCGACGTCGCCGAATACGCCGCCAATCTGGTGAAGAAGACGGTGGTCGGCGTCGGCCATGCCGACAAGAAGCAGGTGCAGGCGATGATCCGCGTGCTCTTGCCCAAGGCCGAGACGCGCAGCGCCGATGCGGCGGACGCGCTCGCCGTGGCGATCTGCCATGCCCAGCACCGCGGCGCCCGGGCGCTGCTGGCGCAGTATCAACTGCGGAAGGCGTAACGCCGCCATTTTCGAACGCCGGTTGGGGAATGCGGGGCTGCCGCGTTCGATCCGATCTGGCGGCGGGCTACCACCATGCTAACAGGAGGCATGATCGGAAAGCTCAAGGGCCTCATCGATTCGTATGGCGAGGACCATGTCATCGTCGACGTGCAGGGCGTCGGCTATGTCGTGCAGTGCTCCTCGCGTACGCTGCAGCGCCTGCCGAAGGTCGGCGAGGCGGCGGCGCTGTCGATTGAGACGCATGTGCGCGAGGATGCGATCCGGCTCTATGGCTTCATGTCGGATAGCGAGCGCGACTGGTTCCGGCTGATGCAGATGGTGCAGGGCGTCGGCGCCAAGGTTGCGCTCGCCATCCTCTCGACGCTCGAGCCCGGCGCGCTCGCGACCGCGATCGCCAGCAACGACAAGGCGGCGGTGGCGCGCGCTCCCGGCGTCGGCCCCAAGCTCGCCCAGCGCATCTGCGCCGAGCTCAAGGACAAGGCTCCGGCCTTCGGCCATGTCGACCCGGCGCTCGCGCAGCTCTCCGGCGCGCTCGAGGACAAGAGGTTGCCGCAGCCGGTGGCGGACGCGGTCTCGGCGCTGACCAATCTCGGCTACCAGCAGGCACAGGCCGTCGCAGCGGTCGCGGCCGCCTCGCGCGAGGCGGGGGAGGGCGCCGGCACGGCGCAATTGATCCGGCTCGGCCTGAAGGAGCTGGCGAAGTGAGGAAGGGACCGACGGTGATCTTCCGGGAGATCGCCGACAAGTCGGCATTCCTCGCGTTGATGATGCGGCATTGGGGCTCGCATCGCATGGTGATCGGCCTGAAGCTCTACGATTGCGCCGAGCTGCCCCTGCTCGGCATGTTCACGGCCGAGGGTGAATTGCAGGCGGTGGCGAGCTGGGCGCGCGACGGCGAGATCGCGGTGCTCTGCGCCTTGCATTCCCTGAAAGAGGGGGAGGGCGCGGCCTCGCGCATGCTCGAAGCCGTGAAGGCGGCGGCGAAGGCAGCCGGCGCGCTCAAGCTCAGGGCGATGCTGACCAATGACAACATGCCGGCCCTGGCCTTCTACCAGAAGCACGGTTTCCGCTTCTCCGGGCTCTATATCGAGGCGATCGACGCCTATCGTTCGGTGATTCCGACGATCATCAAGACCGGCTACCAGGACATCCCGGTGCATGACGCGCTGGAGCTGGAGATCGAATTGTGAGTGAGCCGAAGCGTCCAGGCCTGATGACGGCGGACAGGCGAGACGACGACAGCGAGGCTTCGCTGCGGCCGCTTTCGCTCGCCGATTTCACAGGGCAGGCGGCGGCGCGCGCCAACCTCCAGGTCTTCATCAACGCCGCCCGCACGCGTGGCGACGCGCTCGACCATGTCCTGTTCGTCGGCCCGCCCGGCCTCGGCAAGACCACGCTGGCGCAGATCGTGGCGCGCGAGCTCGGCGTCAGTTTCCGCTCGACCTCCGGCCCTGTGATCGCCAAGGCCGGCGATCTTGCGGCGCAATTGACCAATCTCGAAGAGCGCGACGTGCTCTTCATCGACGAGATCCACCGCCTCAACCCGGCGGTGGAGGAGATCCTCTATCCGGCGATGGAGGACTACCAGCTCGACCTGATCATCGGCGAGGGGCCGGCGGCGCGCTCGGTCAAGATCGACCTGCCGAAGTTCACGCTGGTCGGCGCCACCACCCGCGCCGGCCTCTTGACGACGCCGCTGCGCGACCGCTTCGGCATCCCGATCCGCCTGCAGTTCTACACGGTCGAGGAATTGCAGGGCATCGTCGCGCGCGGGGCGCGGGTACTCGGCGTGCCGATGTCGGATGACGGCGCCAACGAGATCGCCAAGCGCTCGCGCGGGACGCCGCGCATCGCCGGGCGCCTGCTCAGGCGGGTGCGCGATTTCGCCATCGTCGACGGCGATGCGATCGTCACCCGCAAGGTCGCCGACAAGGCGCTCGGCCTGCTCGATGTCGACGCGATCGGCCTCGACCAGATGGACCGGCGCTATCTGACCACGGTTGCGATCAATTTCGGCGGCGGCCCGGTCGGGATCGAGACGATCGCCGCCTCGCTCTCCGAGCCGCGCGATGCGATCGAGGAGATCATCGAGCCCTTCCTGCTGCAGCAGGGCTTCATCCAGCGCACGCCGCGCGGCCGCCTTTTGACACCTCATGCCTTCCGGCATCTCGGCATGCCCGAGCCGAGCCGCGAGGGCGCGCAGTTCGGCCTGTTCGGCGACGACGGGGAGGAAGGGTGATGCGCAAGGCTCTCGCTCCGGCGCTTGGGATCATCGGGCTCGTCGCCGCATCGGCCATACCGGCCCGGGCCGACGACGCCACGCCGCGCGGACCGGTCGCCGATGCCTATGCGATCACGATCAAGACGCTCGCCGGGAAGGGGCAGCCGGCCTGGCGTCCGCCGCATCGCGACAAGCTGATGAGCCGGGAACTGGCCGCACTCTTCGCCCGCGACGACCTCTTCCAGAAGGAGAGCGGCGATATGGGGCAGATTGGCGCCGATCCCTTCCTCAACGGCCAGGACGGCGAGATCAAGAAGCTGAGCCTGGATACGATCCCCGTCGCGGCGGGCAAGGCGACGGTGGTGGCGAGCTTCCGCAGCTTCGGCAAGCCGGTGACGGTCCAGTTCAAGATGATCCGGGAAAACGGCGGCTGGCGCATCGACGACATCGTCGACCAGTTCGAGGGCAAGGATTATTCGATCCGCGCCGCGTTGTCGCAGCCCTACGACTGCGGCTCGTTCATGGGCAAGCCCTGCAAGCGCTGAGCGGAAGCCGAAGGTCGTTGCACAGGCTCGCGAGGTTGTCCGGCGGGCACGCCACGGTTTAGAACGCCCGCGCCATCTTGCTGAAGGACCGTCATGGCCGCCGCTCACGCGATTTCAGTCCGCGTCTATTACGAGGACACCGACTTTTCCGGCGTCGTCTACCACGCCTCCTATCTGCGCTTCATGGAGCGCGGCCGCACCGAGCTGATCCGCGATCTCGGCATCGAGCAGCGCGAGCTCTTCGACGGCGAGGCGGCGCTCGGCTTCGCCGTCCGGCGCATGCTGATCGATTTCATCAAGCCGGCGGTGATGGACGATCTCCTGACCGTGGAGACGAAGCCGACCTTCGCCCGGGGCGCCACCATGGAGCTCGACCAGCGCGTCCTGCGCGGCGAAGAGATCCTGGCGACGGCGCAGGTCAAGGTCGCCTGCGTCGGCGGCGGCAAGGCGCGGCGCATCCCTGACGTGCTGAGGCATCGGCTCGGCCTCGAAATCATCTGATCGCTCGTGCCGCCCGCTGGCATCGACGCTGGCGGATCGCCATGTTAGGGCCCGTAACATGAGCTGGAAACGCAACGAGCCCGAGCAGCCGCGGGGCTATCACCACGGCAACCTCAAGGAGGCGCTGGTGCGCGCCGCCCTCGGCCTGATCGGCGAGAAGGGGCCGAACGGCTTCACCTTCGCCGAGGCGGCGCGCATGGCCGGTGTCAGTCCGGCGGCGCCCTATCGGCATTATCGCGACCGCGACGAGCTGCTCGCCGATGTCGCGGTCCATGGCTTCGCCGCTTTCGAGGCGGCGCTCGCCAAGGCCTGGGACAATGGCAGACCCGATGCCGAGACGGCGTTTCATCGGCTCGGCCGGGCCTATCTCGCCTTCGCTCATGACCAGCCGGCCTTCTATTCGGCGATGTTCGAGGCGGGGGTGCCACTCGATGCCAGCCCCGAATTGCGCGCGGCCGCCGATCGCTCCTTCCAGCAACTGCGCCAGGCGGCGGAGACGCTGATCGCGGCGCTGCCGCAGGGCAAGCGTCCGCCGGCGCTGATGATGGCGCTGCATATCTGGGCGATGTCGCATGGCGTCGCCGCCCTGTTCGGCCGCGCCGATGCCGGCCGGCGACCCCTGCCGATGTCGGCTTCCGACCTGCTCGAAGCGGGAATGCTGATCTATCTCAAAGGCTTGGGCCTTCCGCCCGACCAGCCGGCCTGACGTCGTCCTGAAATTTTTCATCCGCCCGTCTTGAACAACTTGGCAGTTGCGTCCAGATATGTGAATGTGATTTACATTCACACGGTCGGCGAGGGCCGATCGGGAGGTTGGCCGGCAGCGGCATCCGCCGCTGCCCTTCGAGTTCGAGAGGGATCGATGCCGATCGTCGCGAAGCTTGACGAATATGGAAAGGGAGCCTGGATCGCCTTCGCGGTGCTCGGCTTCATCATCTTCTGGCCGCTGGGTCTGGCGACCCTGGCCTTTCTTTTCTGGAGTGGACGCATGGGACATGGTTGCGGACCGGCTCGCTACGAGCACCGGATGAATCGCCTGCAGGACAAGATGGAGCGCCTGCGCGAGCGCATGGGCGGCGCCCAGCACTGGGGTGGTCGCGGCGGCTTCGGCGGCGGCTGGGGGCGTGGCCCCTCGTCGAGCGGCAACCGCGCCTTCGACGAGTATCGTGACGAGACGCTGCGCCGTCTCGAGGACGAGCAGCGCGAATTCCATGACTTCCTCGGCCGGCTGCGCATGGCCAAGGACAAGGCCGAGTTCGACGAGTTCATGAACGAACGCCGCACCAATGGTGGTACCGGTACTGTCGAAAGCGCCTGATCGCCCCTTTTCAGAGCTATCGATCGTCGGCGGCCCGCTTCCTCACGGAAGCGGGCCGTTGGCGTTTTCGGGCGTCGTTCACGCCGTTCCGGCGGTGACTTTTCCTCCAGCCGGTGCAGCCTCTTGCCAGCGTAGCGCGAAGAGCCGCACGGCCGTCATAACGCGATATTAACCATGGAGGCTCTTAACCTTGACGCCGACTTAACGGGACACAAGGCCCTTTGGCGCACGGGACCACCGCCGTTTGGCCCATCTTTCGCCGAATTCAGCGGCAATTGGTGTCAATGGCATATCCCCGGAGCGCAGAAACGGGCGGCGGCGCGAGTCTCGCGGCGCGAAAGACAGGCTGCGCGGGGCCGAGCTCGGTTTCGCGCCCGCCAGATGGAAGGATGACAGGATGAACCCCGCCGTGGAGATCGCGCAGGCCGCGCCGCAGATCGACATGTCGTTCTGGACGCTGTTCTGGCACGCCCATATCGTCGTGAAGCTGGTGATGATGGGTTTGCTGGCCGCCTCGATCTGGTGCTGGTCGATCATCATCGACAAGACCTTGCTCTACCGCCGCACGCGCCAGGACATGGATGCGTTCGAGGAGGTGTTCTGGTCGGGCCGCTCGCTCGAGGAGCTCTATCGCGACCTCGCGAACCGGCCGGTCAACGACATGGCCGCCGTCTTCGTCGCGGCGATGCGCGAATGGAAGCGCTCCTTCGAGAATGGCGGGCGCTCGGTCGCCAGCCTGTCGGCGCGCATCGACAAGGTGCTCGACGTCACCATCCAGCGCGAGGCGGAGCGGCTCGAGTCCAAGCTGCTGGTGCTGTCGACCATCGCCTCGTCCGCGCCCTTCATCGGCCTGTTCGGCACGGTCTGGGGCATCATGACCTCGTTCACCGCGATCGCGGTCTCGAAGAACTCCTCGCTCGCCGTCGTCGCCCCCGGCATCGCCGAGGCGCTGTTCGCCACGGCGATCGGCCTGTTCGCCGCGATTCCCGCGCTGATGGCCTACAACAAGCTGCAGGCCGAGGTCGCCAAGGCGCAGAACCGGCTCGAGGCCTTCGCCGACGAATTCTCCGCGATCCTGTCGCGGCAGATCGACGAACGTCTGGCGGCGTGAGGGCGTAGACATGGGCATGTCAGCCGCAGCCGGCGGGAAAGCCGGGGGACGCCGCGGGCGCCGGCCACGTCGCCACGGAGCCATCGCCGAGATCAACATGACGCCGTTCATCGACGTCATGCTGGTGCTGCTGATCATCTTCATGGTCGCCGCGCCGCTGATCGCGACCGGCGTGCCGATCGACCTGCCGCAGACCGGCGCCAAGCCGATCAATGTCGACCAGAAGCCGATCACCATCGCCATCGACGAGAAGGGCCAGATCTATCTGCAGGACCAGCCGACGCTGGAGCCCGATCTGGTGCAGAAGCTGCAGGGCATCGCCAAGCAGGGCGCGGACGAGCGCATCTATGTGCGCGGTCACAAGCAGGTCGATTACGGCCGCGTCGCCTCGGTGATGGCGACCATCACCAGCGCTGGCTTCAAGCGCGTGGCGCTGGTCACCGAGCCGAATTCGCATTGAACGAGAAGGTGCCGTCGCGTTGATGGTTTCGCGTTCCGAACCGGGCTTGGCGGTTTCCGCCCTGGGCCACGCGACCGTTCTGGTCGCGGGGTTGCTGGCCTTTGCCGGCACGGTGCCCTTGCCCGAGCACCAGGAGGCGATCGCCGTCGAGGTGATCGATCCCTCGGCGTTGAACCAGGTCACCCGCGGCGAGCGCAAGGCCGAGAAGGTGCAGGAGCAGCCGCAGCAGCGGGCCGAGCGCCAGTCCGAGATCGTCGAGCGCAAGGAAGAGGGCGAGGCCAAGCAGGACACGCCGGCGCCCCCCTCGCGCCCGGCCGAGCTCAAGGTCGCCGAGGACAATGCCGCGGCGCCGATGCCGCCGGCCCGCCCTAATCTGCCCAAGCCGACGCCGCCGGCCGAGCCGGTGAAGCAGCCGCAGAAATCCGAGCAGGCCGCCGCCCGCGAGGAGCAGCAGCGCCGCGAGGAGCAGGCCAAGATCGCCGAGGAGGCCGAGCTCGAGCGCAAGGCCAAGCAGGCCGAGCAGGAGGCCAAGGCCGCCGCCAAGGCGAAGGCGGAAGCCGAAGCGCAGGCGCGCGCCGAGGCGGCCAAGGCCGCCAAGCAGAAGGCGGAGGCGGAAGCCAAGGCGAAGGCTGAGGCCGAGCAGAAGGCCAAGATCGCCGCCGAGGCGAAAGCGAAGCGCGAGGCGGAGGCCAAGGCCAAGCGCGAGGCCGAGATCGCCAAGAACTTCAACCCGAATGACATCGCCAAGCTGCTGCAATCGAAGGAGCAGTCGCAGTCCACCGGATCGAGCGCGCCGCAGATCAACCGGACCGCCTCGCTCGGCACCCAGACCGGCTCCTCGCAGAAGCTCTCGCCCTCGCTTCGGGCGCAGCTGATGGGCATCATTCAGGACCAGCTGCAGAAGTGCTGGAACGTGCCGATCGCGCTGCAGAGCGCTTCGAAGCCGGTGGTGCCGCAGGTGCGGATGAAGCTCAACACCGACGGCTCGCTGATCGGCCAGGCGAGCGTGACCAATTCCTCGCCCGATCCGCTCTTCCGGGTCGCGGCGGATTCGGCGCTGACGGCGACGCGCCGCTGCTCGCCGCTGCGCATTCCCGCGCAATTTGCCGCCTATTACGACGATTGGCGCGACGTCATCGTGAATTTCGACGCCAGGGACGTGTTGTGACCGCCATGGACCGCATTGATCATTCCATTTCTCGTCCCGTGGGCGCCACGTCCGGGTTGACCCGCCGCGGCGCACTCGCACTGGCCGGCTCCGGTCTCATCCTGCCGCAGCTGGTCGCACCGGCCCGGGCCGAGCTGGTGATCGATCTGCGCAAGGGCACCTTCCAGCCGATGCCGATCGCGGTCGCCGATTTCGCCGGCGAGGGTGGGGGGCTGGTCTCCGGCATCATCGCCAACAACCTGAAGCGCTGCGGCTATTTCGTGCCGATCGAGAAGGCGCGCCATCCCGAGAAGAACCCGCCCTTCGACGCGGCGCCGCAGTTCGAGGCCTGGAAGGCGGCCGGCGTGCAGGCGCTGGTGATCGGCCGGGTCTCGCGCGATGGCGGCCGGCTGCGGGCCGAGTTCCGGCTCTGGGACGTGGTCGCGGGCCAGCAGATCGACGGCCAGCAATACTTCACCGACCCGAACAATTCGCGCCGGGTCGGCCACATCATCTCCGATGCGATCTTCACCAAGATCACCGGCGTCGGTGGCTTCTTCGACACCCGCGTCGTCTTCGTCGACGAATCCGGCTCGAAGGAGGCCAGGCGCAAGCGCCTCGCCATCATGGACCAGGACGGCGCCAATGTGCGCTATCTGACCGGCGGCGAGACCTCGGTGGTGACGCCGCGCTATTCGCCGGTGGCCCAGGAGGTGACCTATATGGCGCAGCGCAGCGGCGAGCAGCCGCGCGTGCATGTGCTCAATATCGAGACCGGCCAGCGCCAGGTCGTCGGCAACTTCCCCGACATGACCACCAGCCCGCGCTTCTCGCCGAACGGCGCGCGCATTGCGCTCAGCCTGCAGCAGGGCGGCAACGCCAATCTCTATGCGATCGACATCGGCTCGCGCACGACGCAGCGCCTGACCTCGACCTCGGCGATCGACACCTCGCCCTCCTATTCGCCCGATGGCGCGCAGATCGTCTTCGAGAGCGATCGCGGCGGCTCGCAGCAGCTCTATGTGATGGGCGCCGGCGGCGGCGAGGGCAAGCGCATCTCCTTCGGTCAGGGCTCCTATTCGCAGCCCTCCTGGTCACCGCGTGGCGACCTCATCGCCTTCACCCGCCAGGGCGGCGGTACCTTCGCGATCGGCGTGATGAAGCCGGACGGCTCGGGCGAGCGCATCCTGACCGAGAGCTTCCACAACGAGGCGCCGAACTGGGCCCCGAACGGCCAGTACATCATGTTCTTCCGCGATCCCGGCGGACAATCCGGCGGGAAACTCTACATGGTGGACATCACCGGCCGGGTCGAGGTGCCGGTGCCGACGCCGTCCTTCGCCTCCGATCCGACCTGGTCGCCGCTGCTCACCGCGGCGCGCTGAACCGTGCCGGGCCCCGCCGGATCATCGGTGGAGCTGATGCAGGAATGCAACATCGCCGAACGGCCGGGCTCCCGGCCATATTTGGTTAACCATACGCCGCAATGCCGCCACTTCGCCTTGTTTTGGCAAGGTCTCGTTTAGGTTGACACTTCATTGATGGTGGACCGCGTGACGCCGCCCGGCGCGCTCCGCGTCCGAAATTCGGAGAGAATTGACATGCTCGCCTCCTTTGCCGCCAGCGCCCGCACGGTGCGTCTCGCCGCCGCCCTCCTGGGCGCGCTCGCTCTCGGCGCCTGCGCCAAGGACCAGAATGCCGACGGCTTCGGCGCCGGTGGCGCCGCCACCCCCGGCAGCGCCCAGGACTTCGTCGTGAACGTCGGCGATCGCGTCTTCTTCGAGACCGACTCGACCGATCTGACGCCGACGGCGGTCGCGACGCTCGACAAGCAGTCGCAGTGGCTGCAGCGCTATCCGCGCTACACCTTCACCATCGAAGGCCATGCCGACGAGCGCGGCACCCGCGAATACAACTATTCGCTCGGCGCCCGCCGCGCCCAGACGGTCCGCGATTATCTCGCCACGCGCGGCATCCCCGGCAACCGCATCCGCACCATCTCCTACGGCAAGGAGCGGCCGGTCGCGGTCTGCAACGACATCTCCTGCTGGTCGCAGAACCGCCGCGCCGTGACGGTGCTCGACGGGGCCGGCGGCGTCTGACCCAGGCGCTCGATAAAAGCTTGACGCAGCCGGCGCTTACCGCAAGGAAAGCGCCGGCTTTTCCATATTTTGGCCGCGGTATTCGCGTGTGATAAAGTCAATTCCCGGGGCGATGCGGTTTGCCTGACATGAACTTTGCGACGATTTCGATCTCGAGCCTGAAGCGGCTCTCGCTGCGGCACGCCCTGCTTGCCGGTTTTTCGCTGCTGGCGATCGGGTTGATCCAGCCCGCCGCGGCGCAGGATGCGGCCGATCTCGTGGTGCGCACGGGCCGGCTCGAAAACCAGCTGCGCCAGCTCTCCGGCCAGATCGAGCAATTGCAGTTCGAGAACCGGCGCCTGACCGAACAGCTGCGCAAGATGCAGGAAGATGTCGACTTCCGCCTTTCGGAACGCGGCGGCCAGCGTGGCGGCGCCGCTCCGGCGCCGCAGGCGACCCGTCCGACCGCTCCTCCGGCTGCGCCCGCGACGCCCGGCCGCGAGCGCCGTGGCGACGCCTTCGATCCGGCCGGACAGCCCGGCGCCGCCGGCGCGCCGCGCCAGCTCGGCCAGGTGATCGAGGAGGAATTCGCGGGCGATCAGGGGCAGGGTCCGATGGATCTCTCCCGCGTCGGTCGTCCCGTGCCTGATGGGGCGCTGCCGCAGGCCGCGCCGCGCGGCCAGAGCGTCGCGGCGACCGGTCAGGCGGGCAGCCCGCGCGATCTCTACGACGTCGCCTACGCCCATGTGCTGCGCAAGGAATACGAGCGCGCCGAGATGAGCTTCCGCGAGTTCCTGCAGAGCTATCCGCGCGATCGCCTTGCCGCCGATGCGACCTTCTGGCTCGGCGAGAGCTATTTCCAGCGCCAGCGCTATCGCGAGGCGGCCGAGCAGTTCCTCAAGATCTCGCGCGACTATCCCAAGGCCGGCAAGGGCCCGGACAGCCTGCTCAAGCTCGGCATGTCTCTGAACGGGCTCGGCGCGCGTGACCAGGCCTGCGCCACCTTCGCCAAGGTCGGCGTCGACTATCCCGCCGCGTCCAATGCGGTGCGCCAGGGTGTCGAGCGCGAGCAGCGGCGCGCCCGCTGCGCTTGACCGCCGGCCCCACAGAGCCTGCCGAACCCGAACCCCTGACGGCGGCGCAGGCCGCCGTTCTCTTCGGCCTGCTGGCCGGCGAGGAGGCGCTGGTCGTCGCCGTCTCCGGCGGGCCGGATTCCGTCGCGCTTCTCGCGCTTCTGGCCGAATGGGCCGGCCCCGGTCGCCCGCGGCTCCTGGCGGTCACCGTCGACCACGGCCTGCGGCCCGAGGCGGCGCAGGAGGCGCTGATGGTCGGCGCGCTTTGTGCCCGGTTCGGCGTCGATCATCGCATCAGGCGCTGGTCGGGCCACAAACCGCAGACCGGGGTGCAGGAGAAGGCGCGCACGGCGCGCTACGCCCTGCTGGCGGAGGAGGCGAGGGCGTTCGGCGCCGCGGTGATCGTCACCGCCCATACCCTGGACGACCAGGCCGAGACCTTGCTGATGCGTATGGCAGCCGGCTCCGGCCTCGCCGGTTTGGCCGGGATGGCGCCGCGCAGCACCGTGAACGGGATCGTGCTGGCAAGGCCGCTGCTCGGCGTCGAGAAATCGAGGCTCGTCGCGACCTGCGGGGCACGCGGGCTCTCCTTCGCGCGCGACCCCTCCAATGACGACCCGCGCTATACCCGCATCCGCTGGCGCGGCCTGCTGCCGGAGCTGGCTGAGGCCGGGTTGAGCGCCGGGCGGCTCGGCCTGCTCGCCGGCCGGCTCGCCCGAGCCGACGAAGCCCTGGATCGGCTCGCGGTTCGCGCGCTCGCGACCTTGCCGGCGGGCGACGAGGCGGGACGGCGCTGGTTCGATTTCGCCCGGCTCTGCCTGGAGCCCGAGGAGATCATCATCCGCGGCCTGGCGATCGTGCTGACCGCGGCGCAGGATGGCGACGAGGAGGCCGACGTGCCGCTGCGTCTGGCGCGGCTGGAGGACTGCGCGCAGGCCCTGATCGTCGCGGCGCGCGAGGGCAGGGCACTGCGCCGGACTCTCGGTGGCTTTCGGCTCTTGCTTGCTGGTGACGGCGTGCTGACGCTGATGCGCGAAGGCAGGAGGCGCCGAGGTGTTCACCCTGCGACGGTATAACCCGAAGAACGGCCACGCTTCCCTTGGCAAGGGGGCATGGCGGCCCTAGATTAGGCAGCGAAAACCACAGGCTCGCGCGGCAATTCCGCCGGCGAGCGGATCGGAACCATAATGAATCCGAACTTCCGCAATTTCGCCCTCTGGGTGGTGATCTTCCTGCTGGTCCTGGCGCTGGTCACCTTGTTCCAGAGCCCGAGCCAGCGCGCGAGCACCAACGAAATTCCTTTCAGCCAGCTGATCAACGAGTCCGAGGCCGGCCGCGTCGCCAATGTGGTGGTCGCGGGGCCGGAGATTTCCGGCACGTTCTCGGATGGCCGCAGCTTCGTGTCCTACGCGCCATACAACGATCCGCAGCTCGTCAGGACGCTTGCCCAGAAGGGCGTGCAGGTCTCCGCGCGTGCCCCGTCCGAAGGTACGCCCTGGTTCATGGCGCTGCTCGTCAATTCGCTGCCTTTCGTGATCTTCATCGGCCTGTGGATCTTCATGTCCCGCCAGATGCAGAACGGCGCCGGCCGGGCGATGGGCTTCGGCAAGTCCAAGGCCAAGCTCCTCACCGAGGCGCATGGCCGCGTCACTTTCGAGGACGTCGCCGGCATCGACGAGGCCAAGGAAGACCTGCAGGAGATCGTCGAGTTCCTGCGCGATCCGCAGAAGTTCCAGCGCCTGGGCGGGCGGATTCCGCGCGGCGTGCTGCTGGTCGGCCCTCCCGGCACCGGCAAGACCTTGACCGCGCGCGCCGTCGCCGGCGAGGCGAACGTGCCGTTCTTCACCATCTCCGGCTCGGACTTCGTCGAGATGTTCGTCGGCGTCGGCGCCAGCCGCGTGCGCGACATGTTCGAGCAGGCCAAGAAGAACGCGCCCTGCATCATCTTCATCGACGAGATCGACGCGGTCGGCCGTCATCGCGGCGCCGGCCTCGGCGGCGGCAATGACGAGCGCGAGCAGACGCTGAACCAGCTCCTGGTCGAGATGGACGGCTTCGAGCCGAACGAGGGCGTGATCATCATCGCCGCGACCAACCGGCCCGATGTGCTCGATCCGGCGCTGCTGCGTCCCGGTCGCTTCGACCGCCAGATCGTCGTGCCGAACCCGGATGTCGCTGGCCGCGAGAAGATCCTGCGCGTGCATGTGCGCAAGGTGCCGCTCGCTCCGGATGTCGACCTCAAGGTGCTGGCCCGCGGCACGCCCGGCTTCTCCGGCGCCGACCTGATGAACCTCGTCAACGAGGCCGCCTTGCTGGCCGCCCGCCGTGGCAAGCGCATGGTGACCCACCTCGAATTCGAGGACGCCAAGGACAAGGTCATGATGGGCGCCGAGCGCAAGTCGATGGCGATGTCCGAGGAGGAGAAGAAGCTGACCGCTTATCACGAGGCCGGTCATGCCATCGTCGGCCTCTATGTCCCGGCGGGCATCCCGGTCCACAAGGCGACGATCATCCCGCGCGGCCGCGCGCTCGGCATGGTCAAGTTCCTGCCCGAGGGCGACCGCTACTCGATGAAGTTCAAGGAGTTCACCTCGCAGCTCGCGGTCGCCATGGGCGGGCGCGTCGCGGAGGAGATCACCTTCGGCAAGGAGAACATCACCTCCGGCGCCACCGGCGACATCCAGCAGGCGACCAAGATGGCCAAGGCCATGGTCACCCAGATGGGCTACTCGGATGAGCTCGGCCTGGTCGCCTATGGCGATCAGCAGGAGGAGGTCTTCCTGGGCATGTCGATGGGCCGCACGCAGAACCTGTCGGAAGCCACTGCGCAGAAGATCGACAGCGAGGTCCGCCGGCTGGTCCACCAAGGCTATGTCGACGCCAAGGAGATCCTCAGCAAGCACCATGACGAGTTCGTCGCGGTGGCAGAGGCGCTGCTCGAATACGAGACGCTGACCGGCGACGAGATCCGCGACCTGATCGCCGGCAAGCGCCCCTCGCGCGACGCCGACGACACGCCGCACGCTCCGCGCGGCTCGGCCGTGCCGAGCGCCGGCAAGGGCCGCAAGCGCGGCGAGCCGGATGCCGGCTTCGAGCCGCAGCCGCAGGCCTGAGTCCTGGCGGCAGGCCATCAAGAAGATCAGGGGCGGCCTTCGGGCCGCCCTTTCTGTTGTCCTGTCCCCGCAATTCACGCAGGACGGCGCTACCGGTGCTTGACGGATACGGTCCGACACAATTTGTGAGAAGCTGAGCGGGCGAAGAGCCTGTATGAGCTGACAAAACAACCGATCGGACCAGGTTCCGAGGAAATCCCAGATGACACGGAAATACTTCGGCACCGACGGCATTCGCGGGCGCGCCAACGGCGTGATCACGCCGGACCTCGCCTTGCGGGTGGGGCAGGCGACCGGCATCGCCTTCCGCCGCGGCGATCACCGCCATCGCGTGGTGATCGGCAAGGATACAAGGCTCTCGGGCTACATGATCGAGACCGCGCTGATCGCCGGCTTCACCTCGGTCGGCATGGACGTGCTGCAGCTCGGCCCGATGCCGACACCGGCGGTGGCGATGCTGACCCGCTCGATGCGCGCCGATCTCGGCGTGATGATCTCGGCTTCGCACAACGCCTATGAAGACAACGGCATCAAGCTGTTCGGGCCGGACGGCTACAAGCTCAACGACGAGGTCGAGGCGGAGATCACCCGGCTGATCGATTCCGATCTCGGCAAGCAGCTTTCCTCCTCGGCGATGCTCGGCCGGGCCAAGCGCATCGACAGCGCCCATGCCCGCTATATCGAGTTCGCCAAGCGGACCCTGCCGCGCAATCTCGGCCTGGACGGCCTGCGCATCGTGCTCGATTGCGCTAATGGCGCCGGCTACAAGGTCGCACCCGAGGCGCTCTGGGAGCTCGGCGCCGAGGTCATCACCATCGGCGACGAGCCAGACGGCTTCAACATCAACAGGGACGTGGGCTCGACCAAGCCGGAGGCGCTGTCGAACAAGGTGCGCGAATTGCGCGCTGATCTCGGCATCGCGCTCGACGGCGATGCCGACCGCGTCCTGATCGTCGACGAGCATGGCCAGGTCGTCGATGGCGACCAATTGATGGGCGTGATCGCCCGGAGCTGGCAGGAGGACGGGCGGCTTTCCGCGCCGGGCATCGTCGCCACCGTGATGTCGAATCTCGGCCTCGAGCGCTATCTGGCGGGCCTCGGCCTGTCGCTGGCGCGCACCGCGGTCGGCGACCGCTATGTGCTGGAGCACATGCGCGCCAACGGCTTCAACCTCGGCGGCGAGCAGTCCGGCCACATCATCCTCTCCGACTATGGCACGACCGGCGACGGCCTGGTCGCGGCGTTGCAATTGCTCGCCGTGGTCAAGCGGCAGGAGAGGCCGGTTTCCGAGGTCTGCCACTGCTTCGAGCCGCTGCCGCAGATCCTCAAGAACGTCCGCTACAAGCAGGGCCGCCCGCTGGAGGAGAAGCCGGTGGTCAGCGCCATCAAGGCGGCCGAGCAGTTGCTCGGCGAGAGCGGACGTCTGGTGATCCGCCCCTCCGGCACCGAGCCGGTGATCCGCGTCATGGCCGAGGGCGATGACCGCGACCTCGTCATGCGCGCCGTCGACGAGGTGGTCGAAGCGGTGACCAAGGCCGCGGCCTGAAGCAGCGCCCTCGCTCTGCGCGGGAAGGCGCTCAATATCGAAACGCGATGATCAAGCCTCTGCGAAAGTCTTCGCAGAGGCTTGATCTGTCGGTGCTGGCAAAGCAGCGGTTTACGGATCGATAGGGTTAGTTTTTAGGGTTAAGTCTCGTTTAAGAAATCCGTGGCAGGGTTTCCCCATCGGTAACTCGCGCGCGCTTTGAGTTCGGGTGCGCGCAAACTCGAAGGGACCTGCCATGGGCAGCCTGAAAACCCTCGCGCTCGCCGGCGCCATGGCCGTGAGCGCGTCCGCCATCGCCCAGGCAGCAGATTTTCCGATGGCCCAGCCCGCACCCCCGCCACCGCCGGAACTGCGCGGCACGATCTCGTCGGGCGTCTATCTGCGCGGCGACATCGGCGTCGGCGTCACCAATTACGGCGACTACAGCCAGGCGGAAGTGGGCCAGTTCGGCGGAACCTTCATCACCAAGGAAGACCGGTCGAACTCCTACTTCGCCGGCGCTGGTATCGGCTATCGCTTCAACAACTGGTTCCGTGTCGACGGTACGCTGGAGTACCGCGGTGGTGCGACGATCGGCGCCACCGACGTGGTGTTCAATCCCTTCATCGGTGGCAACCAGACCAACACCTACAAGGGCAATCTTTCGTCCATGGTCGCCCTGTTCAACGCCTATGTCGATCTCGGCACCTGGAACTGCCTGACACCCTATATCGGCGCCGGTATCGGCTATGCGACCAACCGCATCAACGGCCTGACCGACCAGGGCCTGCAGTTCACCGGCGCCGGCACGCTGGGCACGGCCAGCAATGGCGACAGGTCGGGAGTGGCCTGGGCGCTGATGGCCGGCGTCGGCTACGAGGTGAACAAGAACCTCACGCTCGAAGTCGGCTATCGCTACCTCAATCTCGGCGATGCCCAGTCGGGCCGCATCCGCAACGCCTTCCTGAACGAGACCTACTCGCCGCTGAAGGTCAAGGACATCGACAGCCACGATTTCCGCATCGGCATGCGCTGGAACTTCGGCGACCCGGATTGCTGCGGCCCGGTCGAGCGCCCGGTCACCTACGCGCCGGCTCCGGTCGTCCGCAAATACTGACGATCTTGCCGCATCGGCACGGATTTCAACGGCGCGGTCTTTGGACCGCGCCGTTCGCTTTTGGCAGGATGCGCCTCGCGCAAGGAGCGCGCGATTTTGCAGAACGCCGCAATTGCGATGGCCAGGATTACCCAAGGTTAAGTTTGGCGGAAAGATCGACCCGCTCGAGCCGGACCGTTCACGGGCATTTAAACCACGTCCTGCTTGGCTGGCGGTTGCAAGGGGGATTTCCGGATGACGTTCAGCCGCTTGGCCCGATGGGCCTGTGTGCTCGCCGCGATGGTCGCTGGCTGGAGCGCGCCCGCCTCGGCGGCGGAGGCTTTGCCGCAACCGGGAGCGACCTCGGTCTGCGACGGGTTCGACGACGCGCCGACCGACGCCTTCGGCTTCACCGACAGCTCGGGCATCGCCGATCTCGGCGGCGGCAGCCTCGGCTTGACGATGGGCGGCAATGCCGGCGTTCGCCAGGGGCGCTCGCTCAGCCGCGGCGCCACCTTGCTCGGCTCCTACGGCATCCTGCCTTGCCTCGAGATCGGCGCCTCGCTGTTCGGTGGCACGACGCGCTCGGTCATCGCCCGTGACCGTCTCAAGGACAGGAGCCACGGTGCGGGCCTCGAAATGCGCTATCGCCTGCTCAACCACCGCGACCATGGTTTCGGTCTGACGCTCGGCATGGATGTCGGCGCCGAGCGCAATGACGACCGCCAGACGGGCCGCTTCGACAGCTACAATACCGGCTTGCGGGCGCTGGCCGACCGCGTCCTGATCCCCGAAACGCTCTATGCCGCCTTCAATCTCTCGCACAACATGGTCTGGAACGGGACCGAGCCGTTCTCGCGCTCCTCGACTTTCGGGGTCGGAGCGGCCCTGGCCTGGCAGTTCACCGAGGGCGTCTTCCTGAGCGGCGAGGTCCGGCATCTGCGCCAGCAGAACTCGCTCGGCTTCGGCAATCATGCCGGCCACGCCACCTTCGTCGGGCCGGGCCTCTATTGGCAGGCGACCGAGCGACTGGCGCTGTCGATCGCCTACAACATCCAGGTCACTGGCCATGAACGCGGCCATCCTGGTCCGCTCGACCTGACCAATTTCAGCCGCCACCTCGTCCAGGTCGATATCGGCTGGACCTTCTAGGCGCCTGCGGCGCGGCGCGTTGACATCGGCCTCGGCGCTGCCCTAAATCTGGGAGTCTAATACTCCACCCCAGTATCGGGCGATGCCGCATACTCCCGAAGAGAAGAAGCGCGCGGTCACGCGGCTGCGCCGTATTCGCGGGCAGGCCGATGCCCTGATCCTCGCGGTCGAGCGCGGCGAGGATTGCGGCGCGCTGCTGCAGCAGCTCTCGGCCCTGCGCGGCGCCGCGACCGGGCTGATGGCCGAAGTGCTGGAAAGCCATCTGCGCGAGACGATGCTGGCGGGTTTGCCGACCGGCGCGCCGCAACCGGACGAAGCGGACGAGATCGCGCGGACCATGCGCGTCGTCCGCACCTATCTCAAATGATCTCCGCGACATCAGCAGAAGGAAACGCCCGATGAAGACACGTGCCGCCGTGGCCTGGGAGGCCGGCAAGCCGCTGACAATCGAGACCATCGAGATCGGCGGGCCGAAGGCCGGCGAGGTGCTGGTCGAGGTGATGGCGACCGGCATCTGCCATACCGACGCCTATACGCTGTCGGGCCTGGATTCCGAGGGCAAGTTCCCGGCGATCCTCGGCCATGAGGGCGCGGGCATCGTGCGCGAGGTCGGCGCCGGCGTCACAACGCTTAAAGCCGGCGACCATGTCATCCCGCTCTACACGCCGGAATGCCGCAGCTGTAAGTCCTGCCTGTCGCGCCGGACCAATCTCTGCACCTCGATCCGC
>Ga0209025_1000652_pt1 | contig 60620 bp, 56 predicted proteins | sample AraplaMF_Col_mLB_FD_184256 | JGI IMG/M metagenome (GOLD analysis project Ga0209025, IMG submission 184256) | Arabidopsis root microbial communities from the University of North Carolina, USA - plate scrape MF_Col_mLB (SPAdes) (version 2) | ecosystem: Host-associated > Plants > Roots > Endosphere... | reverse complement strand
CCGTGCCGAAGACGTGGGCCTGCTGAAGGTGCGCTCGACCTCGGGCGAGATGGTGCCGCTGGCCGCGCTGATGAAGGTCAACTCGACCTTCGGTCCGGAACGCGCCATGCGCTACAACGGCTACCTGGCCGCCGACATCAACGGCGGCCCGGCACCCGGCTACTCGTCGGGCCAGGCGCAGGACGCGATCACCAAGATCGCGGCCGAGACGCTGCCCAAGGGCGTGAGCTTCGAGTGGACCGAGCTGACCTACCAGGAGATCCTGGCCGGCAACTCCGCCTTCCTCGTGTTCCCGCTGGCGATCCTGCTGGTGTTCCTGGTGCTGGCCGCGCAGTACGAGAGCCTGACCCTGCCGATCGCGATCATCCTGATCGTGCCGATGGGCATCATGGCCGCGATGGCGGGCGTGTGGATCTCGGGAGGCGACAACAACGTCTTCACGCAGATCGGGCTGATCGTGCTGGTGGGGCTCAGTGCGAAGAACGCGATCCTGATCGTGGAGTTCGCCCGCGAGCTCGAGTTCGCCGGGCGAACGCCGATCCAGGCCGCGATCGAGGCCAGCCGGCTGCGCCTGCGCCCGATCCTGATGACCTCGCTGGCCTTCGTCATGGGCGTGCTGCCCCTGGTGCTGTCGACCGGCGCGGGCTCGGAGATGCGCAAGGCGATGGGCGTGGCGGTGTTCGCCGGGATGATCGGCGTGACGGCCTTCGGGCTGTTCCTGACGCCGGTGTTCTACGTGCTGATGCGCCGCATCGCGGGCAACCGGCCGCTGAAGCTGCACGGCGAGGTGCCGCATGGCGAGGACTTCGTGTCGGGCGACCATCCGGCGCCGGCCTCGGGCGGATCGCACGGCGGATCGGGCGGCGGCCATGGCGGCGGCCTGCATCCGGTGCCGGCCTCGCCGCGGACCTCGCATGAATGACGAACGAACCACAGAACAAGAAGGAAGCTCGATCATGAACTTCAAGCTCTCATCCCTCTCGGCGCCGCTGCGCGCGGCCGTGCTGCCCCTGGTGGCGGCGCTGGCCCTGGCCGGCTGCGCGAGCGTGCCCTCGGGCCTGCCCGAGACCCCGGCCGCGGCCCAGTTCAAGGAGCAGGGCGCCACGCCGCCCGCCGGCTGGACCCGCGCCGTGCCTTCCGAGGGCGCCGCGCGCGGCGCCTGGTGGCAGGCCTTCAACGATCCGGTCCTGAACGAGCTCATCGCCAAGGCCGAGGTCAGCAACAACAACATCCAGGGCGCGGCGGCGCGGCTGGCCGAGGCCCGCGCCATCGCGCGCAGCGTCAACGCCGACCGGCTGCCGCAGGTGGGCCTGAGCGCCGGCGCCAACCGCGGCGCCGGCCTCGACAAGGCCACGGCCAGCACCTCGCCGGCCACCATGACCAATGCCGGCGCCACCTTCTCGTACGAGCTCGACCTGTTCGGCCGCCTCTCGCGCGCCAGCGACGCGGCGCGGCTCGACGCGGCCGGCCGCGAGGCGCTGCTGCAGAGCACGCGCCTGGCGGTGCAGGCCGAGGTGGCGCAGACCTACCTCACGCTGCGCGCTCTCGATGCCGAGCGCGTGCTGGTGCGCGAGCAGGTCGAGGCCTACCGCGACACGCTGCGCCTGTCGCAGCGCCGCCAGCAGGCCGGCGACATCGCCGAGCTCGACGTGGCGCGCGTGCAGACCGAGGTCTCGTCGACCGAGTCGGACGCGCTGGCGATCGATCGCCAGCGGGCCCAGGTCGAGCATGCGCTCGCGGTGCTGGTGGGCGATTCGGCCTCGAGCTTCGGCGTGCGGCCGGCCGACTGGACCACCGCGCTGCCCGCGATCCCGCCCGGTGTGCCGGCCACGGTGCTGACGCGCCGGCCCGACGTGTCGGCCGCGCAGAACGCGGTGTTCGCGGCCCAGTCGCGCGTGGGCGTGGCGCAGGCCGCGTGGTTCCCCGACATCTCGCTGACCGGCGCGGCCGGCTATGCCTCGCCCGAGATCGGCGACCTGTTCAAGTGGTCGGCCCGCTCGTGGGGCGTGGGCGCGCTGCTGTCGCTGCCGATCTTCGACGGCGGTCGCCGCGAGGCCGGGCTGCAGAGCGCCAATGCGCAGCTCGACGGCGCGCTGGCCGGCTACCGCAACCAGGTGCTGGTGGCCTTCCAGGAGGTCGAGGACCAGCTGTCGTCGATCCGCATCCTGCAGGAGCAGTCGGGCGTGCAGGCCACGGCCGTGGCCTCGGCCGCGCGCGCGACCAGCCTGTCGGACACGCGCTACCGCAACGGCTACATCAGCCAGCTCGACCTGCTCGACGCGCGCCGCAGCGAGCTGCGCAACCGTCGTCAGGCGCTGCAGGTGAAGTCGGCGCAGTACCAGGCGGCCGTGGGACTGATCCGCGCCATCGGCGGCGGCTGGGAAGTGCCGGGCGCGGTGGCCTCGGGCGACGGCGCCCCGCGCGGCCCGCAAAGCTGAGCGAGCTTCGCGTCGTCCTCACGCGCCCCGCTTCGGCCAGCGGTGGCGCGTGCCGCCCGAACGGCGGTCGGCCTTCTCGGACACCATGCCCTGGGCGCTGAGCGCGCCGCCGCGCTGCTCGAGCCGCTGCAGGCACTGCAGCAGGATCTCGATGTGCGCGGGCTCCAGGCCATCGAGCAGGCCGGTGTTGAGGTCGGCGATGCGCGGGAACAGCTCGTCGTAGAGCTGCCGCCCCGCGGGGCTCAGCCGCACATGCACCTCGCGGCGGTCCTCGGCGTCGCGGCGCCGTTCCACCAGCTGCTTCTCGACCAGGCTGCGCAGCCCGCGCGAGGTGCGCACGCGGTCCAGGTTCAATTGCTCCGACAGTGCCGAGGGCGTGATCTCGCCGGTCTGCGCGAGCGTGCCGATCATTCCCCATTCGCGGCGCGTGATGCCGAAGCCGCCCTCGACCAGGCGCGTGGCCATGCCGGCACCGGCGCGCGCCGCGCGCGAGAGCCGGTAGAGCAGCAGGTCGTCGAGGGAGCGGGGCGCGAGCAGCGCGGCCGCGTCGGGAAAGGCTTGCAGGGAAGAAGAGCTCACGGAGGCGCGGGATGTGGCGGCGCCGCCGCGGCGCCCGATGATGGATTAGATCAACTATTTGTTACCTGCATATAAACAGCGTAACAAAAGCCGGCCACCAGCCGCCGGCGTGAGGAGATCCCCCGTGCCCTTTTTCCCTTCCCGGCGACGACTCGCCGCCTGCTGCCTCGCGCTCGCGATCGGCGGCATCCTGGCGCCCGCGCAGGCGCAGAACCTCGACAGCCCGCTGACGCTGGTCGTCGGCTATGCGCCCGGCGGCAGCACCGACCGCATCGCGCGCCTGATCGCCGAGCGCCTCGGCCCCAAGCTCGGCGTGGCGGTCACGGTCGAGAACCGCGCGGGCGAGGGCGGCCGGCTCGCGGCCAAGCAGCTGCGGCGTGCGGCCGCGAACGAGAACGTGCTGATGCTCGGCAACCCCGCCGTGATGGTGGTGGCGCCGCTGGTGATCAAGGACGCGGGCTACGACCCCGACAAGGACTTCGTGCCCGTCACCCAGGTCAGCAGCTACGACTTCGCGCTGGCCGTGGGGCAGAAGCTGCAGCTCGACCGCGCCATGTTCCTGGTGGGCCGGCTCTGGGCCCATCCCGAGGAGGCGGTCTTCGGCGTGCCCGCCACCGGCAGCCTGCCGCACTTCTTCGGCCTGATGGTGGGCGATGCGCTGAGCGTGCAGCCGCAGATCAAGGGTTACGGCGGCTCGGCGCCGCTGGCGGCCGACCTGACCGGCGGCTCGCTGCCGATCGCCATCGACACGCTGGACTCGCTCTATGCGCAGCACGTGGCCGGCAAGATCCGCATCCTGGCCGTGTCGGGCAAGAAGCGCGCGAGCTTCGCGCCCTCGCTGCCGACCTTCCGCGAGGCCGGCATGAAGATCGACGCCGACGGCTGGAACACCTTCTTCGCGCCGAGCAGCATGCCGCCGGCCAGGGTGCAGCTGCTGGCCGCGAAGATCCGCGAGGTGATGCAGGACCCGGGGCTGCAGAAGGCGGCCGATGCGCTCTACATCACGCCGGTGGTCAGCAGCAACGCCGAGACGGTGCAGATGCTCAAGGCCTACCGGCAGCAGTGGGAGCCCGTCGTGCGGCGCTCGGGCTTCGCGCCCTGAGCGCGCGCAGGTTCAGGTGTCGGGATCGGACGTCCGCGCGGCGCTGATCTTCTGCAGCTCCGCCACGCCCATCACCAGCGCGTTCGAGTAGCTGGCCTCGGCGCGCGCGGCGCGGCGGTAGACGCGGTAGTCGAGCACCTCGGCCTTGCCGCTGTCCAGCGCCTCGAGCAGCACCCAGTGGAAGCGGTCCGGTTCGGGTTCTTCGACGGTGAGGGCCAGGTCGTTGAGGGCGGGCATGGGGCGTGGTCGCGGGTGCTGTGACGGAGAAGCCGGGTATACGGAGGAATCGCCGAACCGGATGCAGCCCGTGGGTTCGCAGGCCCGGTTGCGTGACGGAAGCCGCATTCCGGTGTTGCGTTTCGGGCACCCGCGCGCGCTCAACGACAATCCCGCCATGAATTTCCAGGCAGCGGCGGCGCCGGCGAGCGCGCGAGAGCACACCGGCGGGGCGCGTTGCGTGATGGTGCTGGGCACGACCAGCGGAGCCGGCAAGAGCTGGATCGCGACCGCGCTGTGCCGCTGGTATGCGCGCCAGGGACTCAAGGTGGCGCCCTACAAGGCGCAGAACATGAGCAACAACGCGCGCGTGGTCGAGGGCGGCGAGATCGGCAGCGCCCAGTACTTCCAGGCCCTCGCGGCGCGCGCGCGGCCCGAGGTGCGCATGAACCCGCTGCTGCTCAAGCCCGAGCGCGACACCCACAGCCAGGTGGTGCTGATGGGGCAGGTCGACGAGACCCTGTCGGCGCTGCCGTGGCGCGGCCGCAGCGAGCGTGTGTGGCCGCAGCTCGCGCGCGCGCTCGACGAGTTGCGCGCCGAGAACGACGTGGTCGTGATCGAGGGCGCCGGCTCGCCGGCCGAGATCAACCTGATGGCCAGCGACATCGTCAACCTGCGCATCGCGCGCCATGCCCGGGCGCGCTGCCTGCTGGCCACCGACATCGACCGCGGCGGCGCCTTCGCCCATCTCTACGGCACCTGGGCGCTGCTGCCCGAGGCCGACCGCGCGCTGCTCGCGGGCTTCGTGCTCAACAAGTTCAGGGGCGATGCCTCGCTGCTCGCGCCCGCGCCCGAGCAGCTGCGCGCGATGACCGGCGTGCCCGTGGTCGCGACCCTGCCGATGTGGTGGCAGCACGGCTTGCCCGAGGAGGACGGCGTGTTCGACGACCGCAGCCGGTCCTCGGGCGCGGTGACGCGCACCGTCGCCGTGATCGCCTATCCGCGCCTCAGCAACCTCGACGAGTTCCAGCCGCTGAAGAACGTGCCCGGCGTGCGCTTGGTCTGGGCGCGCGCACCGGCCGACGTGGCCGGCGCCGACTGGATCGTGCTGCCCGGCTCCAAGCACACCAGCGGCGACCTGGCCTGGCTGCGCGCGCAGGGGCTCGACCGCGCGGTGGCCGAGCATGCGGCGCGCGGTGGCGCGGTGCTCGGCGTCTGCGGCGGGCTGCAGATGCTCGGCGAGGCGCTGGTCGATCCGCACGGCATCGACGGCAACGCGCCCGGGCTGGGTCTGCTGCCGCTGGTGACGGTGTTCGAGCGCGACAAGACCGTGCGCCGCCGCGAGGCCGCCTTCGGCACGCTGACGGGCGCCTGGGCCGCGCTGTCGAACGTGGCCGTGGCCGGCTACGAGATCCACCATGGCCAGACCGCGGCCCATCCGCAGATGGCCGGCGACGGCGGCGCGGTGATGCCCGAGGGGCTGGCCTGGCAGAACGCGCGCGGCAACGTGCTCGGCCTCTATCTGCACGGGCTGTTCGAGGACCCCGCGGCGCTGCAGGCGCTGTTCGGCGTCGCGGTGCCCACGCTCGACGCCACCTTCGACGGCCTGGCCGACTTCATCGACAACCACTTCGACGCCGGCGTGCTCGCCGGCCTGATCGCATGACCCACGACGACCTTCTTCCCGCGGTGCCCGACATCGCCGACGCCGCGCTCGCGGCCCGGCTGCAGGCCGCGCTCGACAACAAGACCAAGCCGCTGGGCGCGCTCGGCCGGCTCGAGGCGCTGGCACTGCGCCTGGGCACCATCCTCGGCACCGACTCGCCGGCGCTCGAGGCGCCGCAGATGCTGGTCTGCGCGGCCGACCACGGGCTGGCGGCGCGCGGCGTCTCGGCCTATCCGAGCGACGTGACCTGGCAGATGGTCGAGAACTTCCTGGCCGGCGGCGCCGCCGTCAGCGTGCTCGCGCGCCAGCACGGCCTGGCGCTGACCGTGGCCGACTGCGGCGTGCGGCGCGACTTCCAGCCGCGGCCCGGCCTGGTGCAGCGGCGCATCGCGCCCGGCACCTCCGACGCCTCGGCCGGTCCCGCGATGAGCGCCGCGCAGTGCGCGCAGGCCATCGCCAACGGCCGCGAGATCGTGCGCGCGCTGCCGGGCAATGCGCTGCTGCTCGGCGAGATGGGCATCGGCAACAGCTCGGCCGCCGCGCTGCTGCTCGCGCGCCTGGCCGACATCGACATCGACCGCTGCACCGGCGCCGGCACCGGGCTCGACGCCGACGGGCTGACGCGCAAGCGCGCCGTGCTGCGCGAGGTGCTGGCGCTGCATGCGGATGTCACCGCGCCGCTCGACGCGCTGGCCGCGCTCGGCGGCTTCGAGATCGCGACCCTGGTCGGCGCGGTGCTGCAGGCGGCCGAGGAACGGCGCGTGATCGTGCTCGACGGTTTCATCGCGAGCGCCGCCGTGCTGGTGGCGCAGGCGCTGCGCCCGCATGTGGCGCAGCGCTGCGTGGCGGCCCATGTCTCGGCCGAGCCGGGCCATGCGCTGCTGCTCGAGCGCTTGCGGCTCGAGCCGCTGCTGAACCTGAGCCTGCGCCTGGGCGAGGGCTCGGGCGGCGCGCTGGCCTGGCCGCTGCTCGAATCGGCCTGCCGCATCGTGCGCGAGATGGCGAGCTTCGAATCGGCCGGCGTCTCGCGCAAGGACGCCTGAGATCGATGAGCGGCCTGCGGCACTTCCTGCTCGCGCTGCAGTTCTTCACCCGCGTGCCGGTCACGGGCCGGCTCGCGGCCTGGGTCGGCTACAGCCCGCAGATGCTGCGCGCGAGCGCGGCGCACCTGCCGGGCATCGGCTGGCTGGCCGGCAGCGTGGCGGCGCTGGTGTTCGTGGGCGTGGCGATGGGCCTGCCGGGCCTGGCGGGCGCGTTCGCGGCGGCGGTCCTGAGCACGGTCGCGACCGTGATGCTGACCGGCGCCTTCCACGAGGACGGCCTGGCCGACGTGGCCGACGGCCTGGGCGGTTCGGCCGACCGGGCGCGCGCGCTAGAGATCATGAAGGACTCGCGCATCGGTGCCTTCGGCGCGATCGCGCTGGTGCTGGCGCTGGGCCTCAAGTGCGCGCTGATCGCGGTGCTGGCCGGCGGCGGGCTGCATGCGGTGGCCGCGGCCATCGTCGGCGCGCACGTGCTGTCGCGGCTCGCGCCGCTCGGTCTGATCCGCTGGCTGCCCTATGTGGGCGACAGCGGCGCGAGCAAGGCCAAGCCGCTGGCCGATGCGATCAGCGGCGGCGCGCTGGCGATCGGCGTGCTGTGGACGCTGCCCGCGCTGGCGTTGCTGGCGCTGTCGCACGGCGCGGTGCATGCGCTGGCGGCGCTGCTCGCGGCGGCGCTGGCGGCGTTGTGGATGTCGCGGCTCTTCCGGCGCCGGCTGCAGGGCTTCACGGGCGACGGCCTCGGCGCCACGCAGCAGGTCTGCGAGATCGCGATCTACCTCGCGCTGGCGTGGCGGGCATGAGCACGCGCAGGCTCTGGCTGCTGCGGCATGCGCCGGTGATCGCCGAGGCGGGACTGTGCTACGGCGCGAGCGACCTCGAGGCCGAGGCCGAGGCCACGCGCGCGGCCGCCGAGCGCATCGCTCGAGAGTTGCCGCCGGGACTCGCCGTGCTGTCGTCGCCGCTGCGGCGCTGCGCCATGCTGGCCGGTGCGATCGCCGCGCTGCGGCCCGACCTCGCCGTGCAGCACGATGCGCGCATCGCCGAGATGGATTTCGGCGCCTGGGAAGGGCAGTCCTGGTCGGCCATCGCGCGCGCCGAGCTCGATGCCTGGACCGCCGACTTCGCCGACACCCGAGCCGGTGCGCATGGCGAGAGCGTGCGTGCCTTCATGGCGCGCGTGGCCGGCGCCTACGACGAATGGAGAGCCGGGCAGGGCGATGCGCTGTGGGTCGCGCATGCGGGCGTGCTGCGCGCCGTGTCGCTGCTGCACGCGGGCACGCGCTGTCCGCGCGATGCCACCGAGTGGCCGTCGACGCCGCTGCCCTTCGGCGGCTGGCAGGTGGTCGAGCTCCGGCCGGCCTGATGCGGCTTCAGCGCTTGGGCGCCGGCGTCTTCGGCTTGTAGTCGCAGTAGGTCGACACCGCGCAGTCCCAGCAGCGCGGCGTGCGCGCCACGCAGACATAGCGCCCGTGCAGGATCAGCCAGTGGTGCGCATGCAGCCGGTACTCGAGCGGCACGCGCTTCTCGAGCTTGAGCTCGACCTCGAGCGGCGTCTTGCCCGGTGCCAGCCCGGTGCGGTTGCCGACGCGGAAGATGTGGGTGTCGACCGCGATCGTGGCCTCGCCGAACGCCACGTTGAGCACCACGTTGGCAGTCTTGCGGCCCACGCCGGGCAGCGCCTCGAGTTCGGCGCGGGTGCGTGGCACCTCGCCGCCGTGCTGCTCGACCAGCATGCGGCAGGCCTCGATCAGGTGCTTGGCCTTGCTGCGGTACAGGCCGATGGTCTTGATGTAGCCCTCGAGGCCCTCGACGCCGAGGTCGAAGATCGCCTGCGGCGTGTTGGCCACGGGGAACAGCTTGCGCGTCGCCTTGTTCACGCCCACGTCGGTGGCCTGCGCCGACAGCAGCACCGCGGCCAGCAGCTCGAAGGGCGTGCTGTATTCGAGTTCGGTCTCGGGCGTGGGGTTGGCGGCCTGCAGGACGGCGAAGAAGGGCGCGATGTTTTCTTTTTTCATGGGGCGGGACAAAGGCAGGCGCAATATATCGCTGAAACGGGAATGACCTACGCAACTTAATTTCCCGCGGCTTTCGCCACAATGGCGGCCAGAAAGTGAGACTGACCATGCAATTCGCCTCCCGCCTCGACAACGTCGAAACCTCCGCCATCCGCGAACTCTTCAAGCTGCTGGGCAAGCCCGGCATCATCAGCTTCGCGGGCGGCTTCCCCGACAGCGCGATGTTCGACGTCGAGGGCCTCAAGGAGGCGAGCCAGAAGGTGCTGGCCGAGGAGGCCGGTGGTGCGCTGCAGTACGGCGCCACCGAAGGCTACGAGCCGCTGCGCGCGCAGCTCAGCGCTTTCATGAAGACCAAGGGCGTCGAGGTCGACCCCGGCGGCCTGATCGTCACCACCGGCAGCCAGCAGGCGCTCGATCTGCTGGGCAAGACCATGATCTCGCCCGGCGACAAGGTGATCGTCGAGGGCCCGACCTTCCTGGCCACCATCCAGTGCTTCCGCCTCTACGGCGCCCAGCTCATCAGCGCGCCGATCGACGCCAACGGCGTGAAGACCGACGAGCTCGAGAAGCTGATCGCCGAGCACAAGCCCAAGTTCGTCTACCTGATCCCCACCTTCGGCAACCCCAGCGGCGCGATGCTGAGCCTGGAACGCCGCAAGAAGGTGCTCGAGCTGGCCGTGAAGTACCAGACCTTGATCGTCGAGGACGATCCCTACGGCGACCTGTACTTCGGCGAGGCACCGCCGCCCTCGATCATGGCGCTGAGCAAGGACGTGCCCGGCAGCCGCGAGTTGCTCGCGCACTGCGGCAGCCTCAGCAAGGTGCTGAGCCCGGGCCTGCGCATCGGCTGGATGATCGCGCCGGCCGAACTGCTGGCCAAGGCCACCATGTGCAAGCAGTTCAGCGACGCCCACACCAGCACCTTCTCGCAGGCCACCGCGGCCCAGTACCTCAAGAGCGGCCGCATGCCGGCCACGCTGGCGCACGTGCGCGAGGTCTACGGCCAGCGCGCCAAGGCCATGGGCCAGGCGCTGCAGCGCGAGCTCGGCGACGCGGTGAGCTTCACCCAGCCCAACGGCGGCCTGTTCTTCTGGGCCCGCCTCACGGGCGCCAACGGCAAGCTGGCCAATGCCAACGAACTCGCCAAGCGCGCGATCGAGAAGCTCGTGGCCTTCGTGCCCGGCGCGCCGTTCTATGCCGAGAACCCCGACGTGGCGACCCTGCGCCTGAGCTTCGCGACCGCCGACGTGGCGAAGATCGAAGAGGGCGTCAAGCGCCTCGGCCAGGCGCTGTAGAGCCCGGTCGTTGTCAGGGCGAGCGGTGCAGCCGGGGCGCCGCGAGCAGCGCCAGGTTGTCCGCGATGGCCGCATCCACGTTCGGATAGCGGCCTTTCATCTTCGAGAGCGTCATGATGGTCTGCAGCGCCTTCAGGTCCTTGACCGAGGGCGCGACCTTGATCTGCGCGATGGCCGCGGCGGGATTGCCGCCGTTGATCAATGCCATCACCTTGCTTGCGCAGTCGTTCGCGCGCGCCATGTCTTTCACCTGCTTTCCGTTGAGCCGCCGACTGTACACAGTGGCACGGCGGGGCATTGGTTACCATCACCCATGAGAAAAACCTTCCAGCTTCAGGTCGAGGGCAAGCACCCCGACCGCCACCTCGAAGCCACCAAGCACGAAATCCGCAAGTACATCAAGCGCGAGCGCGGCCATGCACTGCCGGCGGGCGCCGATTTCTGGGACTTCGATTGCCGCTTCGGCAGCACCGCCGACAACGCCGAGACGATCCACCTGTCGGCCATCACCGCCAGCATCGACCACGTGGTGGCCGAGGGCGGCAAGCAGTTCTACCTCGAGATCCTCGCGCGGCCCGCGACGCGCAAGCCGCGGCCCGCGGGCGAGGCCGCTCCGTCCGACGAGGACGGCGACGACGACAACTGATCAGGCCAGCGCCTGCGCCAGCCGCAGGCCGTGCCGCTGCTCCACTTCCTGGAGCGAACGCGCGATCGACGGGTGCAGCCGCACCCCGTCCCTCGATTGCGCCTCCCGACGCTTCAACCCGCCTTCGCCCGGCAGCCGCACCGGCTTCGCCGGATCGATGGGCGCATTGCCGCGGCAGCGCTCGGCGACCTCGTCCATCTGCCTCAGGAAGGCCGCCTTGCCGCCGAAGGCATGCAGGTCGTGCAGCGTGAGGTGCACGGTCGCGCCCCAGCCCTCGGGCGGGTCGGCGCGGCCATGGCCGGCGAGGCCGCCGGTCAGCGCCTCCACCAGCAGCGCCATGCCGTAGCCCTTGTGGCCATGGCTCAGGCCGCCCACCGGCAGCAGGGTGCCGGGCGGGCTGTCGAACAGCACCTGCGGATCGTTCGAGGGCCGGCCCTGCGCATCGATCAGCCACTGCTCGGCGAAGGTCTCGCCGGCCGCGCGCTTGCGGTTGCTCATGCCGTTGGTGGTGATCGAGGCCGAGATGTCGACCATCACGCCGCCCTGTGTGAGCCCGAAGCCCAGCGCCAGCGGGTTGGGCGTGAACACCGCCTGCGTGCCGCCGAAGGGCGCGACGCTCGCGGTGTTCGGGTCGGAGCAGGCCAGCAGCATCAGCATGTCCTCCTGCAGCGCGCGCAGCATGTAGACCGCGAGGCAGGCGATGTGGTGGCTGCGGCGGATCACCAGCGAGGCGGTGCCGAGTTCGCGGGCGCGCGGGACCAGCAGGTCGAGGCCCTGTTCCATGAGCCAGGGGCCGGGCAGGCGCCGGCCGTCCCACAGGACGGCGGCGGGGCGGTCCGACAGCACCTCGGGCGTGCCCTCGCGCGCCATGCCGCCGGCCTCGAGCTCCTTCGCGTAGCCCGCGAGCAGCGCGAGGCCGTGGGTGTCGTGGCCCAGCAGGTCGCCCTCGACCAGCGTGCGCGCCACGCTCGCTGCCATCGGCGCGGCGAGGCCGCATTGCTGCAGCAGGGCATCGGCATAGGCGACCAGCGCCGGCGCGTTGTAGAGGGGGGCTTCGGGCGAGGAGGCGGCTTGGTTCATGCCGCCATTCTGGGTCACTCGGGCTTGATGTTGGCGATGGCCGCGATCTTGCGGAAGCGCGCGATCTCCTCGAGATGGAAGCGCTGCATCTTCTCGGGCGGGTAGGGCATGAGCTCGGCGCCCGACTTGCGCACGAAGGCGCGTGCGTCCTCGGTGGCCAGTGTCTTCTGCAGCGCCTCGGCGAGTTTGGCGGTGACGTCGTCGGGCGTCTGCGAGCGCACGTAGAACGACACCCAGCTGTACTGCACGTACTCGTTGAAGCCCTTCTCGCGGATGGTCGGCACGCTGGGCAGGTCGGGGTTGCGCGCCTCGCCCGAGACCGCGAGCGGGCGCAGCTTGCCGCCCTTGATCAGCGGCATCGCGCCGCCGAGGTCGACCAGCGCGAAGTCGAGCTGGTTGCCGATCACGTCGGTCATGATCGGCGCCTGTCCCTTGTAGGGCACGTTGGTGAAGTCGCCGCCGGCCACGTTGGCGAGCCAGGCCGCGGCGAGCTGGTAGCCCGCGGAGTAGGTGCCGACGGTGAGCGACTTGGTCTTGCTGGCGGCCAGCAGCGCCTCGATGCTCGCGAACGGCGAATCGTTCGAGACCACCACCACGTTCATGCCGCGCGTCAGGCCCGACACCGGCTTGTAGTCCTTCACCGAGTCGTAGCCCAGGTCCTTGATGGTCAGCGGGTTCACGGCCATCGGCGAGTTGCTCGCTAGCAGCAGCATGTAGCCGTCGGCCGGCGCGTTCTTCACCTGCTGCAGCGCGATGATGCCGTTGGCGCCCGGCTTGTTCTCGACCACCACCGCCTGGCCGAGCTGCGTGGCGAGCTGGTCGCCGAAGTAGCGCGCCGAGTTGTCGGAGCCGCTGCCCGGCGTGAACGGCACCACGATCTTGATCGGCCGCGTCGGGAAGGCCGTGCCCTGCGCGAAGGCCGGTCCCGCCACCGCCGCGCCCGCCGTTCCCGCCAATGCCAGCAACAGCCGGCGCCTGCTTGTCTCCATCTTTTTTGCTCCTGAGTTCGTGACTGAACCGGTCATTCGCCGACCTGCCCGGGCTTCGGGCTGGCCAAATAATAATACATATGTGCTTTTAAAAAACATGTATCTGTTATATCTTTGAAAAAGAACAGCCAGACAGGAGTCCCATGAGCACCGCAGCGAATCCGTCCGACCTCTCGATCCACCGCGCCGGCCACACGGCCACGGTGGAGATGTGCCGGCCGCCCCACAACTTCTTCGACCTCGCGCTGATCTCGGCGCTGGCCGAGGCCTTCGAATCGCTGCAGGCCGACCCGGCATGCCGCGCCATCGTGCTGGCGGCGCAGGGGCGCTCCTTCTGCGCGGGCGCCGATTTCTCGTCGCCCACGCCCGCGGCCGGCGAGCGGCGCGACCCGGGCGAGCTCTACCGGCAGGCGATCCGGCTGTTCGCGGTGACCAAGCCGGTGATCGCGGCGGTGCACGGGCCGGCCGTGGGCGGCGGGCTCGGGCTTGCGCTGGTGGCCGATTTCCGCGTCGCGTGCGCCGAGGCGCGCTTCAGCGCCAACTTCGCGCGCCTGGGCTTCCATCCGGGCTTCGCGTTGAGCCACACGCTGCCGCGCCTGGTCGGCGCGCAGCAGGCCGCGCTGCTGCTCTACACCGGCCGCCGCATCGACGGCGCCGAGGCACTGCGCATCGGCCTGGTCGACGAGCTGGCGCCGCAGGATCAGGTGCGCGAGCGCGCCCAGGCATTGGCCGAGGAGATCGCGATCTCGGCGCCGATCGCGGTCGAGTCGACGCGCGCGAGCCTGCGCGCCGGGCTGGTCGAGGCGGTGCGCGCCGCGGTCGAGCGCGAGGCCGGCGAGCAGCGCCAGCACTTCCAGACCCAGGACTTCCGCGAGGGCGTGGCCGCGATGGCGCAGCGCCGCGATCCCGTCTTCGGACGCCACTGAGCCGCGCCGGAGCACGCCATGATCGATTTCGCACTCGATGAAGAACTCGCGCTGGTGGCCGAGACGGCCCAGCGTTTTTCCGACCAGCAACTGCTGCCCTCGCAGCGCGCCTTCGAGGCGCAGCGCGCGCTGCCCGAGGCCCTGCGGCGCGAGGCGGCCCAGATCGGTTTCGACCGCATCGACTGGCCCGAGTCCGCGGGCGGTGCCGGCCTCGGCGCGCTCGCGCGCATGCTGGTGACCGAGCGGCTCGCGGCCGGCTGCCCCGGCGCGGCGCTTGGGCTGCAGCCGATCGGCGCGGTCGCGCAGGCACTGCTGGCATTTGGCGGCGAGGCGGCATTGCAGCGCCATCTGCAGCCGCTGCTGGCGCGGCCCGATGCGCGCGCGGCGCTGGTGTTCGATGCGCGCGGCCAATGGACGAGCGACGGCGATGCGCTGAGCGGCCAGGCGGCCTGGCTGCCGACCGACCGCATCGACCTGCTCGCGGTGCTGAGCCGCGACGGGCTGCGCCTGGTCACGCAGGGCATCGTGCTCACCGAAGTGCCCGGTGCCGGACTGCGCGCCGCGGGCGCGAGCGAGCTGCGCGTGGACCGCGCACCGGTCGAGGCCGCGTGGACCGACCCCGCGGCCGCCGCGCTCGCGCTGGCCCATGCGCGCGTGCAGCTCGCGGCGCTGCTGGTCGGCCAGATGCATGCGGCGGCCGACTACTCGCGCCGCTACGCGCTCGAGCGTGTCGCCTTCGGCAAGCCGATCGCGCACCACCAGGCACTGGCCTTCCTGATCGTCGACATGCACAGCGCGGTGGATGCCGCGCGTCAGCTGCTGCACGAGGCCGCCTGGCGGCTCGATGCCGGCCGGCCCGCGTGCGAGGCCGCGGCCACGGCGCTGATCGAGGCGATCGAGAACGCGGTCTTCATCGGCGCCAACGCGGTGCAGATCCTAGGCGGCGCGGGCTTCATGCGCGACTACCCCGTCGAGAAGCAGCTGCGCGAGCTGCGCGCGCTGGGCCTGCTGCTCGGCGGCGCCGATGCCGCGCGCGACGACGCGCTGCCGGCCGCGATCGCCGCGCCGATCGACTTTCTTGCCACCACCGACGCAACGACCCAGGGAGCCTGAGATGGATTTTTCGATCAGCGCGGACGACCAGTCCCGCCTGCAGAACCTGCGCCGCCTCGGACGCGACGAGATGCGGCCCGCGGGCTGGCGCGCCGACCGCGCGGGCGCGCCGCTGCCGGTGGACGACCCCTTCTTCGTGCGCATGCTGGCCGAGGGCTTCGGCCGCACGCGCTGGCGCGCAGCCGACGCGGCACCCGACGGCACGGATGCGCCCGCGCCCAACAAGGCCGGCTCGGCCGTGGCCCAGGTGCTGCTGGCCGAGGAGGGCGCCTACTGGGACCGCGGCATCGGTGTCGCGCTGCCGGGCCCGGGCCTGGGCGAACCGCCGATCCTCTCGATGGGCACGCCCGAGCAGAAGCAGCGCTTTCTCTCGCCCTTCGTGAATCCGCAGCGCCCGATCTGGGGCGCCTTCGCGATGACCGAGCCCTCGGGCGGTTCCGACGTGGCCAACATCAAGACCCGCGCGCGGCGCGACGGCGACCACTGGGTGCTCGACGGCGCGAAGTCCTTCTCGGGCAACTCGGGCCGCGCCGAATGGACCGTGGTGTTCGCCACCATCGATCCGGCGCTGGGCCGCGCGGGCCACCGCGCCTTCGTGGTCGAGCGCGGCACGCCGGGCTTCGGCGACTTCCGCATCGAGAAGAAGATGGGCCTGAAGGCCTACGAGTCGACCTCCTTCTTCCTCTCGGGCTGCCGCGTGCCGGCGGCCAACCTGCTCGGCGGCGAGGCCTACTACGAGCAGCGCTCGGGCGGCTTCAAAGGCGCGATGAACACCTTCAACGCGGGCCGTCCGGCCATCGCCGGCATGGCGGTGGGCATCGGCCGCGCCGCGCTCGACGAGGCCGCGGCCTTCATGCAGGCCCAGGGCCTGGCCTCCGACCTGCGGCTGCGCGACCGGCTCGAGCGCTCGCGTCGCAAGCTCAAGGCCGCGCTGCTGATGGCGCTGCGCGCCGCCTGGCTGGCCGACCGGCGCCAGCCCAACATGCTCGAGGCCTCGGCCTCGAAGGCGCTCGCGCCGCCGGCCGCCTTCGAGGCCACGAGCTTTGCGATGGAGGTGCTGGGCCTGGCGGGCGGCCGTGGCGACCACCTGATCGAGAAGCTGTTTCGCGACGTGAAGGCGCTCGACATCGTCGAGGGCACCGGCCAGATCCAGCGCGTGGTGATGGCGCGGCATCTCGTGGGCCTGCCCAACTGAATCCCTCTTCTTTCTTCTCTATGACCGATACGACTTCCAACGCGCCCTCGGGCCCCCTCAAGGGCATCCGCGTGCTCGACCTCACGGCCGTGGTGCTCGGCCCGCTGGCCACCCAGATGCTGGCCGACTACGGCGCCGACGTGATCAAGGTCGAGCCGCCCGAGGGCGACATGATGCGCGCCAACGGCATCTCGCAGAACCCGGGCATGAGCTCGATCTTCCTGGCCGTGAACCGCAACAAGCGCTCGCTCGCGGTCGACCTCAAGTCGCCCGAGGGCGTGGCCGCGCTGCGCGCGCTGATCCCGCAGGTGGACGTGGTGGTGCACAACATGCGCGTGGCCGCGGTCGAGCGCCTCGGGCTCGGCTACGAGGCGGTGGCGAAGCTCAATCCCAGGGTGGTGTATTGCGCCGCCACCGGCTTCGGCCAGGACGGCCCGCACCGCGACAAGCCGGCCTTCGACGACATCATCCAGGCCGCCTGCGGGCTGGTGGGCGTGGGCTCGGCGGGGCGCGAGCAGCCCGACTACACGCCCAGCCTGATCGCCGACAAGACCACCGGCCTCGCGGTCTGCAACGCGGTGCTGGCCGCGCTGCTGCACCGCGAGCGCAGCGGTCGGGGCCAGTACGTCGAGGTGCCGATGCTCGAGACCATGGCGGCCTTCGTGCTGGCCGAGCACATGGGCGGCATGACCTTCCAGGGTTCGGCGGTGAAGGCCGGCTATCCGCGGCTGCTCGAGGGCGGGCGCAAGCCGGCGCGCACGCGCGACGGCTGGATCAGCATGCTGCCCTACACGGAACGCCACTGGCAGGCCTTCTTCGTCGAGGTCGGCCAGCCCGAGCTGGCCGAGCGCTACAGCATCGCCAACCGGCAGGAGCGCAATGCGCAGGTGCGCGCGCTCTACGGCCACCTGCGCGAGCTGTCGCCGCTGAAGACCACGGCCGAGTGGATGGCGCTGTGCGAGAAGCTCGACATCCCGGCCACGCCGATCTATGCGCTCGACGACCTGCCCGCGCATCCGCACCTGAAGGCCGTGGGCCTGTTCGAGGACGCGCAGCATCCGACCGAAGGGCCGATCCGCCAGCTGCGGCCCACGGCGCGCTTCTCGGCCACGCCGACCCGCGTGTACCGCCAGGCGCCCACGGTGGGGCAGCACACCAGCGAGATCCTGCGCGAGGCCGGCCTCGGCGAGGAAGCCATCGCGCGACTCAAGGCCAGCCGCGCGGTGGCGGGCGAGTGAGGGACGGGGCATGAACTTCGAACTCGACGACGAGCACCGCATGCTCAAGGACCTGGTCGCGCGCTTCGTGCGCGACGAGCTGCTGCCGCTGGAGCCGGCGGTGCTGAGGCGCGAAGCCGAGGGCGGGCAACTGATGCTGATGCCCGAGGAGCACGAGCGGCTCGACGCGCTCTCGCGCGAGCTCGGGCTCTGGGGGCTCGACGCGCCGGCGGAACTCGGCGGCTCCGACCTGCCGGTGACGGCGATGGTGGGCGTCAACGAGGAGCTCGGCAAGACCATCGTGCCCTACGACCTGCCGCCCGATTCGCCGAACCTGCGCATGCTGCTGAAGACGGCCGACGCGGCGCAGACCGAGCGCTACCTCGCGCCCTATGCGCGCGGCGAGACGGTCTCGGCGATCGCCATCTCCGAGCCCGGCGCGGGCGCCGATCCGTCGGCGATGGGCACGCGCGCCGAGCGCGACGCGCAGGGCAACTGGGTGCTCAACGGCCGCAAGATCTGGATCAGCCGCGCCGCGCGCGCCGACTGGACCATCGTGATGGCCGTGACCGACAAGGCGCTCGGCTCGCGCGGCGGCATCTCGGCCTTCATCGTCGACAAGGACACGCCGGGCTTCATCGTCGAGCGCCGCATCCCGATGCTCGGCGGCGTGTCGACCTACGAGGTGGTGCTGCAGGACTGCCGCGTCGGCGCCAGCCAGCTGCTGGGCCAGGAAGGGCAGGGCTTCGCGCCGATGCAGGCGCGGCTGTCGAGCCGGCGCGTGCAGATGGCCGCCTGGTGCATCGGCCGCGCCCAGCGCGCGCTCGACATGGTCTGCGAGTACGCGCCGATGCGAAAGACCTTCGGCGCGCTGCTGTCCGACCGCCAGAGCGTGCAATGGGGCGTGGCCGATGCCGCCACCCGCATCCACGCCTGCCGCCTCATGACCTACGAGGCCGCCGCGCGCATCGACCGCGGCGAGGAGGCGCGCTCGCAGGTCTCGATGATCAAGGTCTACGCCACCGAGATGGCCTGGGAGGTGATCGACATGGCGATGCAGGTCTTCGGCGCCATGGGCATGACCAAGGAAATGCCGCTGCAGCAGATGGCCAACGAGACCCGGCTGATGCGCATCTACGAAGGACCCAGCGAAGTGCACCGCTGGGTGGTGGCGCGCGAGCTCTTGGGCTCGCGGCGCTGAAGACAGGAAACCAGGAGACGACCCCATGAATGATTTCTCTCGCGACCGCCGCCGGCTGCTGCTCGGCACCGGCGCGGCGCTGGCCGGTGCCGCGAGCCTGCCCGGCCGCGCGCAGGCGCAGGCTTTTCCTTCGCACGCCATGCGCTTCATCGTGCCGTTCCCGCCCGGCAGCGGCACCGACATCACGGCGCGGCTGTTCGCCAAGAGCATCGGCGATCTGTCTGGCCAGGCGGTGACGGTGGAGAACAAGCCCGGCGGCAACGGCTTCATCGGCGTGCAGACCGCGCTGAATCCGCCGCACGACGGCCACACGGTGTTCATCGGCAGCAACTCGACGCTGACCACCAATGCCGCCACCTTCCGCAAGCTGCCCTACGACCCGATCGCCGACTTCGCGCCGATCACGCTGCTGTCGCGCGGTGCCTGCCTGGTCATCGTGCCGGCCGCCTCGGCCCACCGCTCGCTGGCCGACCTCGTGGCCGACGCGCGCAAGCGGCCGGGCAAGCTCAACTACGCGAGCGGCTCCATGTCGTACACGCTCTATTCGGAGTGGTTCAACGAGATGGCGAAGATCAAGACCGCCGGCATCAACTACAAGGGCGCGGGCGAGGCCGTCAACGCGGTGCTCACGGGCGAGGTCGATTTCGCGGTGGTCGACGCCACCGGCGCCAACGAGCTCGCGCGCTCGGGCCGGGTGCGGGCGCTGGCCTTCACCGCGCCCAAGCGCTCGATCGTGCTGACCGAAGTGCCCACCGTCGGCGAGGCCGGCTATCCAGACTACCTCGCGTTCAACTGGGTCGCGGCCGCCGTGAGTTCGAAGGCGCCGCCGGCCGCGCTCGAGCAGCTCGGCGCGCTGTTCGCCAAGGCCGCGCAGACGTCCGAGATCCAGGCCTACTACCGCAAGCAGGGCACCGAACTGATCATGTCCTCGGCGCCCGAACTGCGCCGTTACCAGGCCGAGGAGATCGAGCGCTGGAAGCGGCTGATGGGCATCACTGGCATCGAGTTGCAGTAGCATCGCGCGCGGTCCGGCCCGGGCGGTCGAGCGCGCAACATGCCGGCTGGGACCGCGGAGAACATGAAGTGGAGCAATCGGTCATCAAGACGGCGGGGCGGGTGTTTCAGGTGCTCGAGTACCTGCGGGAGGTGCGGCGGCCGGTGACGGTGCGCGAGATCTCCGAGCGGCTCGGCTACCCGCTGTCGAGCGCGCAGGTGCTGCTCAAGAGCGTCGCCACGCTGGGCTACCTGCGCTACGACTCCTCGCTGCGCGCCTACCTCGCCACGCCGCGCCTGGCCTCGATCGGCGACTGGGTGATGGATTCGATGTTCCAGGGCGGGCAACTGCTCACCGTGCTCGGCGACATCGCGCGCGAGACCGGCTTCACCGCCATCCTCGCGGTCGAGAACGACATCTACGCGCAGTACGTGCACGTGATCTTCGGCAGCCGCGCGATCCAGTTCAACGTGCAGCCCGGCACGCGCCGGCTGCTGTGCATGTCGGGCACCGGCTGGGCGCTGCTCGCGGCCAGCAGCGACGACCACGTGGCGCGCACCATCCATCGCAGCAATGCGCGCCTCAAGCCCGGCGGCCAGGACGTCGATGCCGACTACGTGAAGGCGCGCGTGCAGGAGACGCGCGAGCGCGGCTATGCGTTCTCGCGCGGCGTGGTCACCGAGGGCATCGGCATCATCGCGCTGGGCTCGGCCTCGAGCGCGTCGGGCGCGCGCTTCGCGGTCGGCGTGGGCGGCCTGGTGGAGCAGCTCGAGCGCGCGGCCGACACCGTGGTGCCGTCGATGCGCGAGCGGCTGCTGGGCACCGCTGCCAGGTCGCCGGCGGCCGGCAGCCCGGCCTGATCGGTCAGGGCCGGACGACCTCGAGCAGGCGGTCGAGCCCGCCTTCGTCGATCGCCACCATCGCCTGCTCGCGTACCTTGGGCTTGGCGTGGTAGGCCACCGACAGCCCGGCCTCGCCCATCATCGGCAGGTCGTTGGCGCCGTCGCCCACCGCGATGCATTCCTGCGCCGAGATGCCCATCAGCGAGGCCACCTCGAGCAGGGTGCGGCGCTTCTCGGCGCCGTCGCAGATGTCGCCCCAGCTCTGCATCGCGACCTGGCCCGTGAGCTGGCCGTCGGCCTCGTCGAGCAGGTTGGAGCGCGCGAAGTCGATGCCCAGGCGTTCCTTCACGCGGTTGGCAAAGAAGGTGAAGCCGCCCGAGACCAGCAGCACCTTGAGGCCGGCCGCCTTGCAGGCCGCCACCAGTTCGGCTGCGCCGGGGTTGAGCTTCAGCCGTTCGTCGTAGACCTGCTGCAGCGCGCCGACCGGCACGCCTTTCAGCAGCGCGACGCGGCGGCGCAGGCTCTCCTTGAAGTCCTTGATCTCGCCACGCATCGTGGCCTCGGTGATCGCGGCCACCTCGGCCTTCTTGCCGACGGCATCGGCGATCTCGTCGATGCACTCGATGCTGATCAGCGTCGAGTCCATGTCGAAGGCGATGAGCTTGAAGTCCTGGAGGGCGAGCGGCGGCGTGAAGCGCTGGAGGACGAGGCCGGGGGAGAGTTGTGGGTCGGTGGACGTCATGTGTTGCTGGCGAGCTTCTGAGAGTCTGCGTATTTCCGCCTTGGCGCGTTGCGCGAGCCATTCGCCGATCGACATGTTCGATTGCGCTGCGGCAACTGCCGCCAAGGCGAATAGATCTTCGTCAATTTCAATCGTGATTTCGCCCATGTCGTTCCTTCGGGATGGGCTGAAGATTCTAGGAGCCCCGGCCGTTCGCTCCTTGGTTCAAACAGGGGTGACTGCGGCATTGTTGACAATGGGCTGCCCCAGGCTGCGCAACACATCGCGCACCATCTGCGCCCGATCCTTCGGCTCCTTGAGCTCGCGCTCGATGCGCAGCTTCTCGTTGCCGGCCAGCTTGATGTGCTTGTTCTTCTGGATCAGGTGGATGATCGCCATCGAATCGACCGGCGGATCCTTCTTGAAGGTGATGTTGATGACGCCGGGCGCCGCGTCGACCTTGACCACGCCGTAGGGACGCGCGAGCACGCGCAGGCGGTGGGTGTCGATCAGGGTCTGGGCCTGCGGCGGCAGCTTGCCGAAGCGGTCGACGATCTCCTCCAGCAGGGTGTCGATCTGGTCGGGGTTCTTCGCGGTGGCGAGCTTCTTGTAGAACGACAGCCGCAGGTGCACGTCGCCGCAGTAGTCGTCGGGCAGCAGGGCGGGGGCGTGCAGGTTGATCTCGGTCGTGACCGACAGCGGCGACAGCAGGTCGGGCTCCTGCCCGGCCTTGAGCGAGCGCACGGCCTCGCTGAGCATCTCGTTGTAGAGCTGGAAGCCGATCTCCATCATGTTGCCGCTCTGGTTCTCGCCGAGCACCTCGCCGGTGCCGCGGATCTCGAGGTCGTGCATCGCGAGGTAGAAGCCCGAGCCCAGCTCCTCCATCTGCTGGATCGCGTCGAGCCGCTGCGCCGCATGCTTGGTCAGGCCCTCGGTGTCGGGCACCATGAGGTAGGCATAGGCCTGGTGGTGCGAACGGCCGACGCGTCCGCGCAGCTGGTGCAGCTGCGCCAGGCCGAACTTGTCGGCGCGGCTCATCACGATGGTATTGGCGGTCGGCACGTCGATGCCGGTCTCGATGATGGTCGAGCACAGCAGCAGGTTGTAGCGCTGGGCCACGAAGTCGCGCATCACGCGCTCGAGCTCGCGCTCGGGCATCTGGCCGTGGGCGACGGCGATGCGCGCCTCGGGCAGGATCTCCTCGAGCTTCTGGCGCCGGTTCTCGATGGTCTCGACCTCGTTGTGCAGGAAGTAGACCTGGCCGCCGCGCTTGAGCTCGCGCAGCACGGCCTCGCGGATCACGCCAGTGCCCTCGTTGCGAACGAAGGTCTTGATCGCGAGCCGGCGCTGCGGCGCGGTGGCGATCACGCTGAGGTCGCGCAAGCCCTCGAGCGCCATGCCCAGCGTGCGCGGGATCGGCGTGGCGGTGAGCGTGAGCACGTCGACCTCGGCGCGCAGCGCCTTCATCGCTTCTTTATGGCGCACGCCGAAGCGGTGCTCCTCGTCGATGATCAGCAGCCCGAGGTTCTTGAACTTGACCGATTCCGAGAGCAGCTTGTGGGTGCCGACCACGATGTCGACGGTGCCCTCGGCCAGCCCCCTGGCGGCGGTCGTCACTTCCTTGGCCGAACGGAAGCGGCTCATCTCGGCCACCTTCACCGGCCACTTGGCGAAGCGGTCGACCAGCGTCTGGTAGTGCTGCTCGGCCAGCAGCGTGGTGGGCGCGAGGAAGGCCACCTGCTTGCCGCCGGTGACCGCGATGAAGGCGGCGCGCAGCGCGACCTCGGTCTTGCCGAAGCCGACGTCGCCGCAGACCAGGCGGTCCATCGGCTGCGGCGAGATCATGTCCTGCACCACGGCATGGATCGCGGCCTTCTGGTCGGCGGTTTCCTGGAAGCCGAAGTCGTTGGCGAACACCTCGTAGTCGGCCGGCGAATAGCGGAAGGCATGGCCCTCGCGCGCGGCGCGTCGTGCGTAGATGTTGAGCAGTTCGGCGGCCGAGTCGCGCACCTGCTCGGCGGCCTTGCGCTTGGCCTTGTCCCACTGGCCCGAGCCGAGCTTGTGCAGCGGCGCCTCGTCGGCGCTGACGCCGGTGTAGCGGCTCACCAGGTGCAGCTGGCTCACGGGCACGTAGAGCGTGGCCTTGTCGGCGTACTCCAGGTGCAGCATCTCCTGCAGCAGCGGCTTGCCCTCGGCATCGGTGCCCTGGCCCAGGTCCATGTGGATCAGGCCGCGGTAGCGGCCGATGCCGTGCGCGGAGTGCACCACCGGGTCGCCCACGTTGAGCTCGGACAGGTCCTTGATCAGCGCCTCGACGTCGCTGACCTGCTCCTGCTTCTTGTTGCGGCGCCGGCCGGTGCTGCCGGTGGCGAACAGCTCGGTCTCGGTGACGAAGTCGATGCCCTGTTCGCGCCAGGCGAAACCGGCCGCCAGTGCGGCGGTGGCGATGCCGATCTTCTCGTCGGCCGCGGCCTCGAACTCGGCCAGCGAATCGAAGGCCGGCGGGCTCACGCCGCTGGCGCGCAGGAAGTCGAGCAGGCTCTCGCGCCGGCCGTCGCTCTCCGCGATCATCAGCACGCGGTGCGGCGTGGCGGCGATGTGGGCCTTGAGCCGCACCAGCGGATCGTCGGCGCCGCGCACCACCGAGAAGGCGGGCAGGGTGTCGAACTCGGCGAAGGGCGCAGCGTCGGCGGTCGAGCGGATCGACAGCTGCGCATGCGGCTTCACGCGCTGGTAGAACTGCTCGGCGTTGAGGAACAGCGCCTCGGGCGGCAGCGCCGGGCGCTCGGGGTCGCCCCGCACCAGGCGGTAGCGCTCGCCGGTGTCCTGCCAGAAGTGCTGGAACGCGGGCTCGAGCTCGCCATGCAGCACCACGGTGGTGTCGGGGCCCAGGTAGTCGAACACGGTCGCCGTCTCGTCGAAGAACAGCGGCAGGTAGTACTCGATGCCGGCGGTGGCGACGCCGTTGCCCATGTCCTTGTAGATGCGGCTCTTGGTCGGGTCGCCCTCGAGCAGCTCGCGCCAGCGGCCGCGAAAGCGCGCGCGCGCGTCGTCGTCCATCGGGAACTCGCGGCCCGGCAGCAGCCGCACCTCGGGCACCGGGTAGAGGCTGCGCTGGGTGTCGGGATCGAAGGTGCGGATCGAGTCGATCTCGTCGTCGAACAGATCGACGCGGTAGGGCACCGGCGAGCCCATCGGGAACAGGTCGATCAGGCCGCCGCGCACCGCGTACTCGCCCGGGCTCACCACCTGCGTGACGTGGGTGTAGCCGGCGAGCGTGAGCTGCGCCTTGAGCTTGGCGTCCTGCAGCTTCTGCCTGGTCTTGAAATGGAAGGTGTAGCCCGCGAGGAAGGACGGCGGCGCGAGCCGGTAGAGCGCGGTGGTGGCGGGCACCAGCACCACGTCGGCTTCCTTCTGGCTGATGCGCCACAGGGTGGCCAGGCGCTCGCTGATCAGGTCCTGGTGCGGCGAGAAGCTGTCGTAGGGCAGCGTCTCCCAGTCGGGGAACAGGGCGCAGCGCAGCTCGGGCGCGAAGAAGGCGATCTCGTCGATCAGGCGCTGGGCGTCGTTGGCATCGGCCGTGAACATGGCCGTGGCGCGGCCCGCGGACTTTTCGCGCCGCGCGAGCTGGGCCAGCAGCAGCGCATCGGCCGACAGCGGAGGGCGCGGCAGCGTGAAGCGCTTGCCCGCCGTGAGGTGGGGGAGGTCCATAAAGGCTTGCTGGAAATGCACAACACCCCGCGCCGACTGGCGAGGGGTGTGCAATGGGGTCGATTCTAGAATGGCGGCCCTTCTTCTGCTTGTCGGCGCACCGGCCGACCGTCCGCCCCGCCATGTCTTCCTCCCGCCTCTTCGTGCTGATCCCGTGCGCCGGTTCCGGCCACCGTGCCGGCCATGCGCAGTCCCCGCAGCCGAAGCAGTACCGGCGGGTGGCCGGGGCGCCGATGGTGGCGCACACGCTCGAGGCCTTCCGCGCGCTGGTCGGGCGCTTCGCCGGCATCGCGCTGGTGGTGGCGCCCGAGGACCGCGACGTGGACGCCGCGCTGCCGCTCTTTCCTCAGCAGGACGAGCACCTGCTGCGCGTGGGCGGCGTGACGCGCGCGGCCTCGGTGCGCAACGGCCTGCTGGCGCTGCGGCAGAAGGGCGCCGGCGCGCACGACTGGGTGCTGGTGCACGACGCGGCGCGCTGCCTCGTGACGCCGAGCCAGATCGAGGCGCTGATCGCGGCCTGCGAGCACGATGCCGTCGGCGGCCTGCTGGCGCACCGGCTGGCCGACACGCTCAAGGTGTCGACGGCCGACAGCCGCGTGGCGCAGACCCTGCCGCGCGCCGACAAGTGGCTCGCGCAGACGCCGCAGATGTTCCGCATCGGCATCCTGCTCGACGCGCTCGAGCGCGCCGGCGACGCGGTGACCGACGAGGCCGGCGCGATCGAGGCGGTCGGGCTGGCGCCGCTGCTGGTGCCGGGGAGCGCGCAGAACTTCAAGGTCACCTACCCCGAGGACTTCGCGCTGGCCGAGGCGCTGCTGCTGGCGCGCAAGAAGGTGCTCGCATGAGCGCGGCCTTCAACATCCGCGTCGGCGAGGGCTGGGACGTGCATCAGCTGGTGGCGGGGCGCAAGCTGATCCTAGGCGGCGTCGAGGTGCCGCATGTCACGGGCCTGCTCGGCCACTCCGATGCCGACGTGCTGCTGCATGCGATCACCGACGCGTTGCTCGGCGGCGCGGGCCTGGGCGACATCGGCCGGCATTTTCCGGACACCGATGCGCAGTTCCGCGGCGCCGATTCGGCCGTGCTGCTGGCCGAAGCCGCACGCCGCGTGCGCGCCGAGGGCTGGCAGATCGGCAACGTCGACAGCACCGTGATCGCGCAGGCGCCGAAGCTGGCGCCGCACATCCCGGCCATGCGCGAGCGCATCGCGCAGACGCTGGGCATCGCGGGCGAGCAGGTCAACGTGAAGGCCAAGACGGCCGAGAAGCTGGGCCCGGTGGGCGAGGGCCGCGCGATGGAAGCGCGCGCCGTGGTGCTGCTGCACCGCTGAGCGCGCGGTTCTTTTCTTTCAGATCTTGCGGACCGGCGGCTGCACCGGCCGCGGCGGCGCCGGCATCGCGCGCGGCATGCGGATGTGCGCCGCGAGGCCGCGTCCCGGCGTGCTGGTGAGCGCGAAGGTGCCGCCCATGCGCTCGATGTTCTTCGCCACGATCGACAGGCCCAGGCCCGCGCCCGCGGCCGAGGTGCGCGCCGCGTCGCCGCGGAAGAAGGGCTTGGTGAGCTGCGCGAGCTGGGCCGGCTCCACGCCGGCGCCGCGGTCGCGCACCTTGATCAGCACCGCGTCGTTGCTCGCCTGCGCCTGGATCACCACGTCGGCGACGCCGGTGGCGGGCGTCTTGCCGTAGCGCCGTGCGTTCTCGACCAGGTTGGAGATCACCCGCGTGAGCTCGACCTCGTCGCCCATCACGCGCAGGTCGGGCGGCACGTCGACCGTGATGCTCATCTCCTCGTAGTCCTGCACGGCGTAGGTGCAGGAGTCGACCACGTCGCGCAGCAGCACCGGCTTGGGATCGACATGGTCGGGCCGCGCGTAGTCGAGGAACTTGTCGATGATCGCGTCGAGCTGCGCGATGTCGGCCGCCATGTGGTCGCGCGCATCCTCGTCGGCCACGCTCATCTCGGTTTCAAGGCGCAGCCGCGCGAGCGGCGTGCGCAGGTCGTGCGAGATGCCGGCCAGCATGATCGCGCGGTCCTGCTCGATCTTGGCGAGCTGGTCGGCCATGCGGTTGAAGCCGATGTTGACCGCGCGGATCTCGTTGGTGCGCGCGCGTTCGTCGAGCCGGTGCGCCTCGTACTCGCCCTCGCGCACCTGCATGGTGGCGCGCGAGAGCTGCTTGAGCGGCAGGTTGATGAGCCGCGTGATCAGCGCCGCGCCCGCGAGCGACAGCGCCATGGCGGTGCTGAGCCAGACCAGCCAGGTGCGCCCGCCCACGCGGCTGAAGCGCGTGGGGTCGAGCAGCAGCCAGTAGGTGTCGCTCTCGATCGTGAAGCCGATCCACAGGCCGGCCTCGTCGTTGACGCGGCTGGCCACCGTGGTGCCGGCGCCGAGCTGATCGATCAGCTCCTCGGTCACGCGCTGGTCGAGCGCGCCACTGGTGTAGGGCTGCACGCGGTCGTTGGGCTCGCGCGGCAGGATGCGCACGCCTTCCTGGTCGGCCAGCGTCTTGATCAGCGACACGCGCGTGATCGCGTCCGAGTACACCAGCGCCGCGCGCGTGAGGTTCACGAGCGAGGCGATCTGGTGCGCGGTCTGGATCGCGCGCGGTTCGTATTCGAGCGAACGGAAGGTCTGCAGCCAGGCGACGGTGCAGCCGATCAGCAGGAGGGCGAGCAGGAAGAAGGTGCGCCAGAAGAGACTGAAGCCGAGCTTGAGCCCGGGACGCCGGTCACGCTGCGCCGAGCCCTCGAGCGGGCTCGGCATCGTGACCTGGGCGCCGTCCTCCTGGGGACTTTCTCTTCCGGAGGGGAGGCCGATGGCCACCGCTGGTGCCGCGTCAGGCCGTGCCGTCCGGCACGAAGACGTAGCCCACGCCCCACACCGTCTGGATGTAGCGCGGTGCCGCGGCGTCGGACTCGACCAGCTTGCGCAGGCGTGAGATCTGCACGTCGAGGCTGCGGTCGAAGGGCTCGAATTCGCGGCCGCGCGCGAGCTGGGCCAGCTTCTCGCGCGACAGCGGCTGGCGCGGGTGGCGCACCAGCGCCTTGAGCATCGCGAACTCGCCGGTGGTCAGCGAGAGTTCCTCGCCGTCCTTCTTGAGCGTGCGCGAGCCGAGGTCGAAGGTGAAGGGACCGAAGGTGACGGTCTCGTTCTCGGTCGAGGGCGCGCCGGGCGCCTCGAGCGGCGGACGGCGGCGCAGCACGGCGTGCACGCGCGCCAGCAGTTCGCGCGGATTGAAGGGCTTGCCGAGGTAGTCGTCGGCGCCGACCTCGAGGCCGACGATGCGGTCGACGTCCTCGCCCTTGGCGGTGAGCATGATGATCGGCGTGCGGTCGTTGGCGGCACGCAGGCGGCGGCAGATCGACAGCCCGTCTTCGCCGGGCATCATCAGGTCGAGCACGATCAGGTCGACCGTGTCGCGCAACAGGATGCGGTTGAGCGCCTTGCCGTCCTCGGCCACGATCACTTCGAAACCTTCCTGGGTCAGGTAGCGGCGAAGCAGGTCGCGGATGCGGGCGTCATCGTCGACGATCACGATCTTGTCGGTGCGAGCGGGAACTTGAGTCATTTCTACAACGTCGAATTTGTAACAGCGCCGATTCTGAAGGCGTTGGAAGCCGGTTGAACCGGATTTGCTTTGAGACTGACACTAAGTTACAAAACTTGCGACCGCTCGCGGTCCAGTCATCCGGTGTAAGCGTGGCGGTGGCACAGTGCCTCTGCCCTATGACTTTTGCGCAGAGACTTCTTCCATCCGCCGCACCCCTGCTTCTGCTCGCGTGTGCCTGTATGCCGTCGATTTCGGCGGCCGAATTCCTTCGGGTGGCCGAGGGGCGCCGCAACGACCTGCGGTCCGCGGTGGCCGCGCACCGCGCCGCGCAGCGCGACGAGATGCGCCGCGGCGAAGCCATCGCGGGACGGCGTCTCACGCCGGCCGAGCTCTACGAGTTGCGCCAGCAGGTGCGCGGTCAATGGGCCGCGCCGGGCATCCCCGGGCATTCGGCAGAATCGCAGCCGGCCGAGCGCATCGTGCCGGCACCGATGCCGGCCGCGCGGCTCCTGCCCGCGCCGCGCAGCCAGCGACCTTGAGCGCAGCGCGCGAGCCACGGCTCGCGCCGCGAGGGCGGGTGCACCGAGCATCCGTCTTCTTCTCGTACGTCGTCGACGTACCTACAACCTGGGAGAGCCATCTTGAAAAAAACCATCACCTTGATCGCGGCGTGCGCCGCATGGGCCGGCATGGCCGGCGCGGCCATGGCGCAGAACACCGTCATGGCGCCGCCGCAGAACGTGCTGCAGCTCAGCGCCAACGGAACCGTCGAGGTGCAGCAGGACCTGCTGAGCATGACGCTCGTGACCACGCGCGACGGCACCGATGCCGGCAGCGTGCAGACGCAGCTGAAGGCCGCGCTCGACGCGGCGCTGACCGAGGCGCGCAAGAACGCGCAGGCCGGCCAGCTCGACGTGCGCACCGGCAACTTCAGCCTGTCGCCGCGCTACACGCGCGAGGGCAAGATCAACGGCTGGCAGGGCACGGCCGAGCTCGTGCTCGAGGGCCGCGACTTCCCGCGCATCGCCCAGACGGCCGGCCGCATCACGACCTTGACCGTCGGCAACGTGGGCTTCGGCCTGAGCCGCGAGCAGCGCGCCAAGACCGAGGCCGAGGCGCAGACGCTCGCGATCGACGCCTTCAAGCAGAAGGCGACCGAGCTGTCGAAGAACTTCGGCTTCGCGGGCTACACGCTGCGCGAGGTCTCGGTGAATGCGAACGACGGCGGGCCGATCCGCCCGCGCATGATGGCGGCCGCGGCCAAGTCCTTCTCGGCCGACGCGCAGGTGCCGATCGAGGCGGGCAAGACCAGCGTGGTGGTCAACGTCTCGGGATCGGTGCAGCTCAAGTAAGGGCCGCGGGGCGGGGCGCCTGGCGCGCTCCGCCCGTGTTTTCTCTTATTGCGCGGTCCAGCCGCCGTCCATCTGCCAGGCCACGCCGCGCACCTGGTCGGCCGCGGGCGAGCACAGGAACACGGCGAGCCCGCCGAGCTGTTCCACCGTGGTGAACTGCAGCGAGGGCTGCTTCTCGCCCAGCAGGTCGTTCTGCGCCTGCGTGGCGCTGATGCCTTCGCGCGCCGCGCGGTCGTCGATCTGCTTTTGCACCAGCTGCGTCAGCACCCAGCCCGGGCAGATCGCGTTGCTCGTGATGCCGGTGGTCGCGGTCTCGAGCGCCACCGACTTCGTGAAGCCGACGATGCCGTGCTTGGCCGCCACATAGGCCGATTTCTGGGCCGAGGCCACCAGGCCGTGGGCCGAGGCGATGTTGATGACGCGGCCCCAGTTGGCTTCGCGCATCGCGGGAATCGCCAGCCGCGTGGTGTGGAAGGCGCTCGTGAGGTTGATCGCGATGATCGCGTCCCAGCGTTCGGGCGGGAAGTCCTCGACCTTGGCCACGTGCTGGATGCCGGCGTTGTTGACCAGGATGTCGACGCGGCCGAATCGGTCGGCCGCGAACTTCATCATGTCCTCGATCTGGTCGGGCTTGCTCATGTCGGCGCCGTGGTATTCGGCGCGCACGCCGAGTGCGGCGATCTGCGCCTTGGGCGCCTCGGCGTCGCCGAAGCCGTTGAGCACGATGTTCGCGCCCTGCTGGGCGAGGGCGCTGGCGATGGCGAGCCCGATGCCGCTGGTGGACCCCGTGACAAGAGCGGTTTTGCCTTTGAGCATGAAGATGAATCTCCGGATGAATTAGGATGCGACGAGAAGATTATCCGCACCAGAACGGCCCTGTTTCCATGACCGAACCGACGCTTCACCACGTGGCGTGCAACGACACCCACGGCGGCCACCGCATGGCCTATTGGCAGTGGGGCGACGCGGGCAGCCCTCACCTGGTGCTCTGCGTGCACGGCCTGACCCGGCAGGGCCGCGATTTCGACGCGCTGGCCCGTGCACTGGTGGCGCGCGCCGAAGGCCGGGTGCGGGTGGTCTGCCCCGACGTGGCCGGCCGCGGCGCCAGCGACTGGCTGCGCGACCCGGCGGCCTATCAGGTGCCGCTGTACGCGGGCGACATGGTGGCGCTGCTCGCGCAGCTCCATGGGCAGCATCCGGTCCAGACGCTCGACTACGTGGGCACCAGCATGGGCGGCCTGATCGGCTTCGTGCTGGCCGGCCACAAGGAACTGCCGCTGCCGGCACCGGTGCGGCGCTTCGTCGTCAACGACGTCGGCCCGACCATCGAGGCGGCGGCGATCCAGCGCATCGCGGCCTACGTGGGGCAGGGCGGTCGCTACGACAACCTGCAGCAGGCGGCCGACGCGCTGTGGGCGATCTCCACCAGCTTCGGTCCGCACACGCCCGAGCAGTGGCTCGACCTCACGCGGCCCATGGTCGTGCCGGCCTCGCAGCGCAGCGCCGATGGCGCGGCCAAGGTCGACGCACCGGCCGGTGCGGACGGCCCCTGGATGCTGCACTACGACCCGGCGCTCGCGGTCGGCCTGCGCGCCATCACCCCCGAGGCCGCGGCACAGGGCGGCGCCATCATGTGGGGCCTCTACGACGCGATCACGGCGCGCGTGCTCGTCACGCGCGGCGCCCAGTCCGATCTGCTGTCGCGCGAGACCGCCATCGCGATGACGCAGCGCGGCCCGCATGCGGCGCTGATCGAGTTCGAGGGCGTCGGCCATGCGCCGACCTTCGTCGATCCCGCGCAGGCCGCGGTGGTCGCGGACTTCCTGTTCGATTGAGGGCAGCGTGAAGCGCGAGTCTTCCAGCCTCCAGGGGATGCCCGCTTCGGACGGCATCGTCGTCGACTATCCGCTGTCGGCCGCCACCGCCGAGCGTTCGCCGGTGATGGAGAACATGCTCGCGCGTGCGCGCGCCTTCGCCGAGCCGCTGATCGTCGACGAACTGCTCGACACCGGCGAGAACGCGCTGGCGCATGCCGACGCGGTGGCCGCCATCGTCAAGAAGATGGGCGGCTCCGAGGCCATGCAGGGCGCGAGCTACCTGGTCTATGCCTGTTCGCATCTCAACCGTCCGCAGGAAGTCATCGCCAAGGTCTTCGGCGACAACTTCGCGGCGCTGGCGGTGGAAACCACCAAGCTCGTGCGCGTGCAGGAGCAGGCCCGCGCGGCGGCGCGCGCGCATCAGAACGAGGGCGCGGGCGCCCAGACCGAGAACGTGCGCAAGATGCTGCTGGCGTTCTCGCGCGACCTGCGCGTGGTCATGCTGCGTCTGGCCTCGCGCCTGCAGACGCTGCGCTACGCGGCCGCCAGCAAGCAGCCCGTGCCCGAGGGCGTGGCGCGCGAGTCGCTGCAGGTGTTCGCGCCGCTCGCCAACCGGCTCGGGATCTGGCAGGTCAAGTGGGAGATCGAGGACCTCTCGTTCCGCTTCCTCGAGCCCGAAACCTACAAGCTGATCGCGCGCCTGCTCGACGAGAAGCGCATCGAGCGCGAGAGCTACGTCGAGCAGTTGCGCTCGCGGCTCGAGGGCGAGCTGCATGCCGAGGGCATCCGTGCCACGGTGCAGGGGCGGCCGAAGAACATCTACAGCATCGTCAAGAAGATGCGCGGCAAGTCGCTCGACTTCGCGCAGGTGTTCGACATCCTCGCGCTGCGCGTGGTGGTGCCCGACGTGAAGGACTGCTACGCGGCGCTGGCCTGGGTGCATTCGCACTTCCAGCCGATCGACGAGGAGTTCGACGACTACATCGCGCGGCCCAAGCCCAACGGCTACCAGTCGCTGCACACGGTGGTGCGCGCGCTGGTCGACGGCCAGGTGGGCAAGCCGATCGAGATCCAGATCCGCACCGAGGAAATGCACGACCACGCCGAGCATGGCGTCGCGGCGCACTGGGCCTACAAGGAAGCGGGCCACAAGGGTTATGCGGGCGTGTGGGCCAGCGGCGAGTACGACGCCAAGATCGCGGTGCTGCGCCAGCTGCTGGCGTGGGAACGCGACCTGTCGGGTGGCCTGCAGGGCCAGGGCCTGTTCGATGACCGCATCTACGTGCTGACGCCGGACGCGGCGATCGTCGAGCTGCCGCAGGGCGCGACGCCGGTCGACTTCGCCTACACCGTGCACACCACGCTGGGCCACCGCTGCCGCGGCGCGCGCGTCGACGGGGCGATGGTGCCGCTGAACACGCCGCTGTCGAACGGGCAGACGGTGGAGGTCATCGCGGCCAAGGAAGGCGGCCCGTCGCGCGACTGGCTCAACGCGGAGCTCGGCTATCTCGCGAGCCATCGCGCGCGCGCCAAGGTGCGCGCCTGGTTCAATGCCCAGATCACGCACGAGACGGTGGCGCGCGGCCGCGAGGCGGTCGAGAAGCTGCTGCAGCGCGAAGGCCGCACGGCCATGCGGCTCGAGGACCTCGCATCGCAACTGGGTTTCAAGTCGGCGGACCAATTGTTCGAAGTGGTCGGCAAGGACGAGTTCTCGCTGCGGAACATCGAGACGCTGCTGCGTCCGCCCGAACCGCCGGCGAATCCCGACGACGGCGTGCAGATCAAGAAGCCGCGTGCCAGCGAGAAATCGGGCAAGGGCGGCGTGCTGGTGGTCGGTGTCTCCTCGCTGATGACGCAGCTCGCGAAGTGCTGCAAGCCGGCACCGCCCGATGCCATCGCGGGCTTCGTCACGCGCGGCCACGGCGTGAGCGTGCACCGCGTGGACTGCAGCAACTTCCGCACGATGGCCTCGCGCGACGGCGAGCGCGTGATCGACGTGGAGTGGGGCTCTACCAAGGGCGAGGCGCCGGTCTATGCGGTCGACGTCGCCGTGGAAGCGGCCGACCGGCAGGGCCTGCTGCGCGATATCTCCGATGTCTTCGCGCGCGAGAAGATGAACGTGATCGGCGTGCAGACGCAGTCGGTCAAGGGCACGGCATGGATGACCTTCACCGTGGAGATCGCCGACGCGGCGCGTCTCGCGCAGGTGCTCAACGTGGTCACGGCGGTGGCCGGCGTGCGATCCGCGCGACGTCGATGAAAAAGCGGCGGCGGGTCCGGAAACCGCCATTTCTCCTGCTATACTTTCAGCTTCTCGAAACAATCGCAGGCGCGTAGCTCAGCTGGTTAGAGCACCACCTTGACATGGTGGGGGTCGTTGGTTCGAGTCCAATCGCGCCTACCAAATCTCCCTCTGAAGAAGACCAGTCTTCAGGCCCAACGGGAGATTTCGGGGAGATTCCTCTCCCCCTTGCAGTGAAGCCCGAAGCTTCATCTCCTGTCTCTTCATCCCATCCGTGATTCTGACGTGACGTCGATGCGTCCTTCGTGGATCAGGGTTGGGGCGCTCGAGGCGGGCTGTGGCTGACGGGGCGAAAGAGGATCCTACCCGTGGGTAGAATCTTTTTCGCATAGCTGCCTGGGTCCGACCGGGCGCCATTCCCTGGATCGGCCATTCGCCGGACGGAAGGACCAGCCCTTCGGCTGGGTTCCTATCGTGGCAATCGCCCATTCGGATGTCCGCCACGGGCAACCACCGGGCCATTTTCTTGTGCTAACTTGGCTGCCGTGCAGAGCCTTTTTTCTTTTCATTTCCCCTCGGGGATCATCCGATGAGCGCGCGATCGATCGTGGTGGATCGCGAGCGCGCGCAGGCGCGTTTGGCCGCGCTGATGAAGCAGGCGCCGATCGAGTTCGCGCGCGCCGTCTACGGCATCAACGACCGCGCGGGCGGGCGCCTCGACACCATGGCCGCGCGCGAGGTCGAGCGCGCGGCGCGGCAGGGCATGCCGGTCACGCAGGAGCGCGCCGAGCAGCGCGCCCGCGCCTACCTGCCGACAGTCGGCCACGAGCATTGCCCGCGTTGCTGGGTGGTCTACGGGCACAAGAGCCCGTTGCGTTTCCGCGAGGAGAGCGCGGAGCGGCCCGAATCGGCCGCCTGCGCGGCCTGCGGCGCCGAATACGCCACCGCCGCGGAGTGAAGGCGCGACCGCCGGTCGCGCGCGGTCAGGGTAAACCTTGTCGCGATGCAGCAAAACCGCTCCCTAGAATCATCCGATGACATGGGCGTCCATGTGAAGGAGTCCGCAGTGCAGAGCAAGAAGTCCGGGGTCAAGCCGGTACAGCGTGTGATCAAGAAGTACCCGAACCGAAGGCTCTACGACACCGAGACGTCCACCTACATCACGCTGACCGAGGTCAAGCAACTGGTGATCGAGCGCGCCCAGTTCGTGGTGCGCGATGCCAAGACCGGCGACGACCTCACGCGCAGCATCCTGCTGCAGATCATTCTCGAAGAAGAGGCGGGCGGTGCGCCGATGTTCACCGAGCAGGTGCTGGCCAACATCATCCGTTTCTACGGCCAGGCCATGCAGAGCTACATGGCGCCCTACCTCGAGAAGAACATCCAGGCCATGACCGAGGTGCAGGCGCAGCTCGCCGAAAAAGCCGAGGGCCTGACGCCCGAGATGTGGTCGCGCTTCATGAGCATGCAGTCGCCGATGCTTCAGGGCCTGATGGGCAACTACGTGGAGCAATCGAAGAACGTGTTCCTGCAGATGCAGGAGCAGATGCAGAAAAGCACCGAGCAGGTATTGGGCGCCTTTGGCATCAAGCGTCCCTGAAATACCTGTCGTCCCAGATAGCTGGGACAATAGGAGGCTATGAGCGAAGTTGCCTCCCACGAAAGAACAGCCACGATGGCCGCCCCCAAGGTCGGTTTCGTGAGCCTGGGCTGTCCCAAAGCCCTTACCGATTCCGAATTGATCCTCACGCAGCTGAGCGCCGAGGGCTACCAGACCGCCAAGTCCTTCGAGGGCGCCGACCTGGTGATCGTCAACACCTGCGGCTTCATCGACGATGCCGTCCGGGAAAGTCTGGACACCATCGGCGAGGCGCTGGCCGAGAACGGCCGGGTGATCGTCACCGGCTGCCTGGGCGCCAAGACCGGCGACCAGGGCGGCAACCTGGTCAAGCAGATGCACCCCAGCGTGCTGGCCGTCACCGGTCCGCATGCCACCCAGGAGGTGATGGATGCGGTGCACGCCAACCTGCCGAAGCCGCACGATCCCTTCGTCGACCTCGTGCCCAACAGCTTCGGCGTGGCGGGCCTCAAGCTCACGCCGCGCCACTATGCCTATCTGAAGATCAGCGAGGGCTGCAACCACCGCTGCACTTTCTGCATCATTCCCTCGATGCGCGGCGACCTCGTGTCGCGGCCTGTGGGCGATGTGCTGAGCGAGGCGAAGGCGCTGTTCGAGGGCGGCGTGAAGGAACTGCTGGTGATCAGCCAGGACACCTCGGCCTATGGCGTGGACGTCAAGTACCGCACCGGGTTCTGGGACGGCAAGCCGGTCAAGACCCGCATGCTCGAGCTGGTGCGCACGCTCGGCGAGATCGCCGAGCCCTATGGCGCCTGGGTGCGGTTGCACTACGTCTATCCCTATCCGAGCGTGGACGAGGTCATTCCCCTGATGGCCAGCGGCAAGGTGCTGCCTTACCTCGACGTGCCGCTGCAGCACAGCCATCCCGATGTGCTGCGCCGCATGAAGCGTCCGGCCAGTGGCGAAAAGAACCTCGAGCGCATCGCGCGCTGGCGCGAGGTATGCCCGGAGCTCGTGATCCGCAGCACCTTCATCGCCGGTTTCCCGGGCGAGACGGAAGAGGAATTCGAGCACCTGCTCGACTTCATCCGCGAAGCGCGCATCGATCGCGCGGGCTGCTTTGCCTACAGCCCGGTCGAGGGCGCCACCGCCAACGACATTCCCGGCATGCTGCCCGAGGCCGAGCGCGAAGCACGTCGCGCGCGCTTCATGGAGGTGGCCGAGGCTGTGTCGATCGCCAAGCTGCAGGAGCGCGTGGGCGCCACGATGCAGGTGCTGGTCGACTCCGCGCCGGCGATGGGCCGCAAGGGCGGCGTGGGACGCACCTACGCCGACGCGCCCGAGATCGACGGCACCGTGCGGCTGCTGCCGCCCGAGAAGATCAGCAAGACGCTCAAGGTGGGGGAGTTCACGCGCGCGCGCATCGTGGGCGCCGAAGGGCACGACCTGATCGCGCTGCCGATCTGACGTCCGCCTGATGATTCGAACGGACAAGAAAAAAGCCACCGTGAAACGGTGGCTTCGTTCGAAGAATCTCAAGAACCTTTCGAAGGTGCTCTTGGATCTGGTGCCCAGAAGAGGACTCGAACCTCCACGATGTTACTCGCTAGTACCTGAAACTAGTGCGTCTACCAATTCCGCCATCTGGGCTTTTCAGGAAAGCCTACGAGTATATCAAATCAAAAACGATTTTCTCGCGGGCTCGCAATTTTGTGCGCACGATGATGCGTTCACGACACAGGCATCGATGCGCGGACTGACCGCGCGCGCGCCGACGTCGATGACGACCATGATCGGAGCGGGCAAGAAAAAAGCCACCGGAGGCCGGTGGCTTGAATCGAAAGACTTGGTGAGAGTCTATTTAAACTTGGTGCCCAGAAGAGGACTCGAACCTCCACGATGTTACTCGCTAGTACCTGAAACTAGTGCGTCTACCAATTCCGCCATCTGGGCCCGCATACTTGCCGAAGCAGGTACGCTTTGAATTTCAGGAAAGAAGGAGATCATATCAAAAATAATGTCACTTCCAGCGGCTTGCTGGATGAATTCGAAGGCTCTGTTCAGGGCCATCGCGACGGACATGGCTTCGTGCAACGCGACGACGGCGAAGCCGACATCTATCTGCCCCCCAACGAGATGCGCGCGGTCCTGCACAAGGACCGGGTCAAGGCGCGCGTGGTGCGGCTCGACCGCCGCGGTCGTCCCGAGGGGCGCGTGGTCGAGATCATCGAGCGCCCCGAGCAGCCGATCATCGGCCGCCTGCTGCACGAGGGCGGTATCTGGCTCGTGGCACCGGAGGACAAGCGCTACGGCCAGGACGTGCTGATTCCCAAGGGTGCGACCGGTCCCGCCAAGGTGGGGCAGGTGGTCGTGGTGCAGCTCACCGAGCCGCCCGCGCTCTTCGGCCAGCCCGTGGGCCGGGTGAAGGAAGTGCTCGGCGAGATCGACGACCCCGGCATGGAGATCGAGATCGCGGTGCGCAAGTACGGCGTGCCGCACGAGTTCTCCGAAGCGTGCCTGGCCGAGGCCAAGGCGCTGCCCGAGAAGGTGCGCCCGGCCGACAAGAAGGGCCGCGTCGACCTCACCGACGTGCCGCTGGTCACGATCGACGGCGAGGACGCGCGCGACTTCGACGACGCCGTGTACTGCGAGCCCGCGAAGGTCGGCCGCGGCAAGGGCTGGCGCCTCCTGGTTGCGATTGCGGACGTCAGCGCCTACGTGAGCACCGGCTCGGCGATCGACATCGATGCCTACGACCGCGCCACCAGCGTGTACTTCCCGCGCCGCGTGATCCCGATGCTGCCCGAGAAGCTCTCGAACGGCCTGTGCTCGCTGAACCCCGAGGTCGAGCGCCTGTGCATGGTCTGCGACATGCTGGTCGCGGCCGATGGCGAAATCTACGCCTACCAGTTCTATCCGGCCGTGATGTTCAGCCACGCGCGCTTCACGTACACCGAGGTGGCTGCCATCCTCGGCAACACGCGCGGTCCCGAGGCGGCCAAGCGCAAGGAGCGCGTCAAGGACCTGCTGAACCTCGCCGACGTCTACAAGGCCCTGCTCAAGCAGCGCGGCAAGCGCGGCGCGGTCGACTTCGAGACCACCGAGACGCAGATCATCTGCGACGACGCCGGCCGCATCGAGAAGATCGTGCCGCGCACCCGCAACGAGGCGCACCGCCTGATCGAGGAAGCGATGCTCGCGGCCAACGTCTGCAGCGCCGACTTCATCGCCGAGGGCAAGCACCCGGGCCTGTACCGCGTGCACGAGGGCCCGACGCCCGAGAAGAAGGAGATCCTGCGCGGCTACCTGAAGGCGATGGGCGTGGGCCTGAGCATCACCGACGATCCGGCGCCCGGCGAGTTCCAGGCCATCGCCGAGGCGACCAAGGAGCGCCCCGACGCGCAGCAGATCCACACCATGCTGCTGCGCTCGATGCAGCAGGCGATCTACACGCCGATCAACAGCGGCCACTTCGGCCTGGCCTACGAGGCCTACACGCACTTCACGAGCCCGATCCGGCGCTATCCCGACCTGCTGGTGCACCGCGTGATCAAGGCCATCCTCGGCAAGACGCGCTACCAGTTGCCGATGCTGCCGACGCCGGGCGAGGCGCATGCCAAGCTCGCCAAGCGGCTGGCCTCGCGCGTGAAGGCGCCGACCACCAAGCCGCAGAAGGCCACGGTCGCGCCGACCAAGGAAGTGCAGGCCTGGGAGGCCGCCGGGCTGCACTGCAGCGCCAATGAGCGCCGCGCCGACGAGGCCAGCCGCGACGTCGAGGCCTGGCTCAAGTGCAAGTACATGCGCGAGCACCTCGGCGAGGAATACGGCGGCGTGGTCACCGCGGCCACCACCTTCGGCATCTTCGTCACGCTCGATGCGATGTACGTCGAGGGCCTGGTGCACATCACCGAGCTCGGCGGCGAATACTTCAAGTTCGACGAGATGCGCCAGGAGCTGCGCGGCGAGCGCACCGGCATCCGCTATGCCATCGGCACGCGGGTGCGGGTGCAGGTCAGCCGCGTCGACCTCGACGGCCGCAAGATCGACTTCCGCCTGGTGCGCGAAGGCGAGGAGCTGACCGCGCGCGCCATGAAGGACAAGGGTGCCGCGGCCGGCGGCGTGCCGGTCAAGGCCTCGGCCAAGCGCGGTGCGCGCCAGAAGGCCGAGGCGCCGAGCGGCGGCGCCCGCGCCGGACGGGAGCCGGCCGCTAGCGGCCCGCAGTCCGCGATGCAGGCCTTCAAGTCGGCGGTCAAGAAGGCCGCCAACAAGATGAAGGGGCGCAAGACGCGCCGCGGCTGAGTGCCCCTTTCATCCATCACATCCATTCCATTCGAATCCATGAACACGCCGAGAAGGAGACAACGGGCATGAGTACAGAGAAGAACAAGGGCATCGCAATCGTCACGGGCGCCGGCACCGGCATCGGCCGCGCCGCGGCGCTGGCCCTTTTGGGCGACGGCTGGAGCGTGGCCCTGGCGGGCCGCCGCCTCGAGCCGCTCGAGCAGGTGGCCGAGGAATCGGGCGCCGGTGCGCGCGCCTTCGCGGTGCCCACCGACGTGGCCAGTGCGGAATCGGTGCAGGCGCTGTTCGGCGCCACCGTCGAGCGCTTCGGTCGCGTCGACCTGCTGTTCAACAACGCGGGCGTCGGCAACCCGCCCGGTTCCTTCGAGGACTGGACGCCCGAGCAATGGCGCGGCGTGGTCGACATCAACCTCAACGGGATGTTCTTCTGCATCCAGCAGGCCTTCCGCACGATGAAGGCGCAGACGCCGAAGGGCGGCCGCATCATCAACAACGGCTCGATCTCGGCCACCGCGCCGCGGCCGAACTCGGCCGCCTACACGGCGACCAAGCATGCAGTCGAGGGCCTGACGAAGACCGCGTCGCTCGACGGGCGCAAGCACGACATCGCGGTGGGCCAGATCGACGTCGGCAACGCGATGACGGAGCTGGCCGCGCGCATGGCCAAGGGCGTGCCGCAGGCCAATGGCGAGCTCGCGGTGGAGCCGCTGATCGACGTGAAGATCGTCGGCCAGTCGGTGCTCTACATGGCGAACCTGCCGCTCGAGGCCAACGTGCTGTTCCACACGGTGATGGCGACGAAGATGCCCTTCGTCGGCCGCGGCTAGAAGCCCGTCAGCGCGGCGACTGGCGCGCGAGCGCGCCGGCCGTCAGCGGCGGCGCGTCGGCCGGCCAGCGGTCGGCCAGGTCGCCGTGGTGCCAGGCTGCTTGCCAGGCCGCTTCGAATGCTTCATGGCCCGCCGCCAGGCCCGCGCCGACCATGCCGGCCAGCACGTCGCCGGTGCCGGCGCTCGCGAGGCGGGCGTTGCCGGTCGGATTGAGGACGGGCACCGTGCCCTCGTCGTCGGCGACGATCGTTCCCGAACCCTTGAGCACCACCACGGCGCCCGTCTGCGCCGCCAGCCGGCGCGCGGCCGCCAGACGATCGGCCTGCACCTCGCCGGCCGTGCCGCCGAGCAGGCGCGCCGCCTCGAGCGGATGCGGCGTCAGCACTGTGGGCCGGCCGCGCTTCGTGCGCGCCTTCAACTGGGTCTGCAGACCGTCGTCGCTCGCGATCGCGTTGAGCGCATCGGCATCGAGCACCAGCGCGCGGGCCGTCGACAACACGCGCGGCAGCAGCTCGCGCACCGCGGTGCCGCCACCACAACCGCAGACCACGGCCATCGCCGAGAGATCGAGCGAACGCGCGTCGCGCAGCATCAGTTCGGGCTGCGCGAGGTCGACCGGCGCCGCGCCGGGATCGAGCAGCCCGACGAAGGTGCGGCCCGCGCCCGCATGCAGCGCGGCGGAGCCCGCCAGCAGCGCCGCGCCGGCCATGCCCGATGCGCCGCCGATCACGGCCACGTCGCCATAGCTGCCCTTGTGGGAGGCGTGGGCGCGCGGGGCCAAAGATGGGGCGCCCGGCAGGCGCGCCGCCGGCGTTTCGTTCGTCGTGGCACAGCCGAGGTCGTCGAACCAGATCTCTCCGGCCGCGTCTCGGCCCTGGGACGTGAAGAGACCAGGCTTCAGGCTCAGCAGGCTCAGGCAGATGCGCCGCGATGCCGCGCTCTGCCCGATCAGCTCGCCAAGCGGGTGTGTTCCGGTGTCCGCATTCAGCCCCGATGGCACATCCACCGCGAGCACGGGATGCGTCTCGCCATGCATGCGGCGCAGCCACTCGGCCATCGCGCCTTGCGGCGGCCGGCTGGCGCCGATGCCGAGCAAGGCATCGATCGCGAGTTCGTAGCGCGCGGGCGGCTCCGAAGCGAAGGCCACGCCCGCGTCGCGAGCTCGCTGCAGCGAGGCCTTCGCATCGGCGGGCAGGCGGGCCTCGTCACCCGCGAAGCTGACAACGGCCTCGAATCCGCGCTGCCTCAGTTGTGCGGCCGCCTCGAAACCGTCGCCGCCGTTGTTGCCCGGCCCGCAGGCCACCCAGACCGTGCGCGCATGCGGCGCGATCGCCATCGCGAGCCGTGCCACCGCCAGCCCGGCGCGCCGCATCAGCGCGTGGGCGGGCAGGGCGGCCGCGGCGGCCTGCTCGATGCGGCGCGTGGCGGCGAGGTCGAACAGGTCGGCTGCGGTGGCGGAGGTGATGCGGTGCATCGGTCGATTCTGCCCCTGCCTATGATCGCGCGATGAAACGCCTCGGGATCCTCGGCTGGCTGATCGCGCTGCTGTTCGCGTGGTTCGCGGCCTTCGTCTTCACCGGCATGGTGCTGGACGAAGGGCTGCCCTGGGCCTTGGGGTGGCTGGCCGTCGTCTGGGCCGTGTTCTTGCTGGCCGAATCGTTGCGCTGGGTGTCGCTGCGCGACCTGGCCTGGGCCGCGAGCGTGGGGTGGGGCTTCGGGCTGATCCGCTGGCTCGATCCCATGGTCGACGGCTCCGTGGGCGCGTGGCGCTGGCTGCTGATGGCCGCCGACCTGCTGTGCTTGGCGGTGTGCGTGCTGGTCGCGCCCGCGTTGCTGTCCGGGCTGGCGCGGCGCCTGCGACCGCCGGAGCCGCCGCCCTTGCCGGTGGAGCAGCCGGCCGCGCATCCGCGCCAGTGGGGCCCGAAGGACGAGGCCTGAGCCTCAGCTTCCGAGCCGCTCGACGCCCAGGCCTTCGAGGTCCACGCCCGGGTCCTGCCCGGCGATCAGGTCGGCCACCACGCGCGCGCTGCCGCACGACAGTGCCCAGCCGCTGGAACCGTGGCCCAGGTTGAGCCACACGCCCGGGATGCCGCTCGCGCCGAGCACCGGCGGCCCGTCGGGCAGCATCGGCCTTGCGCCTTTCCACTGCTGCACGCCCGACTGCAGGGTGGCCGCGCCCGGAAACCAGTCCTGCAGCACCTTGTAGAGGGTGAGGATCGCGGGCTGGCTCAAGGTGTCGGCCGAGCCGCCGATCTCGGCGCTGCCGGCCACGCGTACGCGCTGGCCGAGGCGCGAGATCGCGACCTTGTAACGCTCGTCCATGATCGCGCTGCGCGGTGCATTGAGCGGCTCGCGCACCGGCGCGCTCACCGAATGCCCGTAGACCGGCGCCATCGGGATCCGCAGGCCGAGCGGGCGCAGCAGCGAGGCCGAGCCGAGTCCGGCGCAGACCACCACCGCATCGAAGCGCAGCGCATCGGAGCCGCTGGCCAGCGACACCGAGGTGGGCGCGGCGCGGCTCAGCGGCGCGATGTCGCAGTTGAAATGGAACTGCGCGCCGAGCGCCTCGGCCTCCCACTTGAGCAGCAGCGCGAACTGGCGGCAGTTCGCGACCTCGTCCTCGGGCAGGTGGATCGCGCCGGCCAGCGGCGTGTCGGGATTGAGGGCCGGCTCGATCAGTCGGGCCTCGTCGGCGTCGACTTCGCGGAACACGCTGCCCGCGCCGCGCAGCACTTCGAGCCCGGCCTGGACCAGTTTGCGCTCGCGCTTGGAGCGCAGCAGCACCAGGTAGCCGTCGCTGCGTTCATAGCTGAGCTCGCGGGCCTCGCTCACCTCGTGCAGCCGGGTGCGGCTGTAGAAGGCCAGGCGCTGCATGCGCGCGCGGTTCGCGAGGTAGGTCTCGAGCTTGCAGGCCTTCTGCCAGCGCGACATCCAGCCCAGGTCGCGCGACGACAGCGGCCAGCGCAGCTTGATGGCACCGTGCGACGACAGCAGCGAGCGCAACACCTTGAGGCGCATGCCGGGCGCCGCCCAGGGCGTGACGTAGCCGGGCGCGACCACGCCGGCATTGGCGAAGCTGGCTTCCTCGGCGGCGGCGCCCCGGCGCTCGAAAACGGCCACTTCATGGCCGTCGGACGCCAGCTCCCAGGCGGTGGTGACACCGATGATGCCGGCGCCCACGATCGCGATTTTCATTGAGATTCAGGATAAGAAAGAGTGCTGACGCCCATCTGACGAGGGTGCCTAGCTATTGTTTTTGCAGCAGCCACGCGGCCTCGTCGCGCAGCGCAGCATGCCAGAGCATGGGCGCCCCGGGGCGTTCTCCCGGCGCTGGACGGGGCTTCAGGCGCGTGCATCCGCCGAACGGCGTTCGGCGGCGGGGCGGGAGGTGGGGCGTCGGGGACTGGCAAGGCGTGCAGGGCAGAGGTGTCTGAGGCGCGTGCTATACTCTTTGGGTTTCGCTCACGCGGTGCTTTGCCTGTCAAGGGGAGAGTGCCACGCAGAAGAAACACATTCGCAAACCAGCCCAATCAAGGTGTTGCGACTTCGCTGATGCAGCGTGGCCGGCCAGGCCGGCATGCAGTGTCCAGCGGAGTGCAAAAACGGGCTGGATTTTAGACCCAACCTTCGGAGTAACTTCAATGTCCGTCACCATGCGCGAAATGCTGGAAGCCGGTGTCCATTTCGGTCACCAAACCCGCTTCTGGAACCCCAAGATGGCCCCGTTCATCTTCGGTCATCGCAACAAGATCCACATCATCAACCTGGAAAAGTCGCTTCCGATGTTCCAGGATGCGGCCAAGTACGCCAAGCAGCTGACGGCCAACCGCGGCACGATCCTGATGGTCGGCACGAAGCGCCAAGCGCGCGAAATCGTCGCCACCGAAGCTCGCCGCGCCGGCGTGCCCTTCGTCGACACCCGCTGGCTCGGCGGCATGCTGACCAACTTCAAGACCGTCAAGACCTCGATCAAGCGTCTGAAGGACATGAAGGCCCAGCAGGAAGCCGGCCTCGACAGCCTGAGCAAGAAAGAGCAGCTCACCTTCACCCGTGAAATCGAGAAGCTCGAGAAGGACATCGGCGGCATCCAGGACATGACCGCGCTGCCCGATGCCATCTTCGTGATCGACGTGGGCTTCCACAAGATCGCCGTGGCCGAAGCCAAGAAGCTCGGCATTCCGCTGATCGGTGTGGTGGACTCCAACCACTCGCCCGAAGGCATCGACTACGTGATCCCCGGCAACGACGACTCGTCGAAGGCCGTCACGCTGTACGCCCGCGGCATCGCCGACGCGATCATCGAAGGCCGCAACAGTGCGACCAGCGACGTGGTCAAGGCCATCGCCGAAGGTAGCGACGAATTCGTCGAAGTCGAAGAAAGCGCTTCGGCCTGAGCTGCGCGTCCCCGCGCCTGAAGAAGGGGCTTCGTTGCCCCTTTTTTTTAATCTGATTTTCTGAATACGGAGAGAAACAATGGTTGCAATCACCGCAAGCATGGTCGGCGAACTGCGCGCCAAGACCGACGCGCCGATGATGGAGTGCAAGAAGGCTCTGACCGAGGCCGACGGCAACATGGAAAAGGCCGAAGAGCTGCTGCGCATCAAGCTCGGCAACAAGGCTGGCAAGGCATCGAGCCGCATCACCGCCGAAGGCGTGGTGGCTGCCTATGTCGACGACGCCGCCGGCGCGATGATCGAGATCAACTGCGAAACCGACTTCGTCACCAAGAACGACAGCTTCCTGGCCCTGGCCAATGCCGCCGCCAAGCTGGTCGCGCAGAACAACCCGGCCGACATCGCCGCGCTGGGTGCGCTGGCCTACGAGCAGGACGGCTTCGGCCCCACGCTCGAGGACGTGCGCAAGGGCCTGGTCGGCAAGATCGGCGAGAACATGAGCTTCCGCCGCTTCAAGCGCTTCGCCGGCAACGGCAAGCTGGCTTCGTACCTGCACGGCACGCGCATCGGCGTGGTGGTCGAGTTCGAAGGTGACGATGCCGCCGCCAAGGACGTCGCGATGCACATCGCCGCCATGAAGCCGGTGTCGGTTGCCGCGTCGGACGTGCCGGCCGAGCTGATCGAGAAGGAACGCGCCGTGGCCGCGGGCAAGGCGGAAGAAGACCGCAAGACCGCCGAAGCCGAGGGCAAGAAACCGCAACCCGCCGACATCGTTGCCAAGCGCATCGAGGGCGGCGTGCAGAAGTTCCTCAAGGAAGTCTCGCTGCACAACCAGCCGTTCGTGAAGAACGACAAGCAGACCGTCGAACAGATGCTCAAGTCCGTCAACACCACCGTCAAGGGCTTCACCCTGTACGTGGTCGGCGAAGGCATCGAGAAGAAGGTCGACGACTTCGCCGCCGAAGTCGCGGCCCAGGTCGCAGCCGCCAAGGCCGCTGCCTGAGACCGTCCCCCGCCAGAAGGCGACAGCGTGCCGGTGCATGCTGTCGCCTTTTCACCGCCAAGCTCTACACTCGCCCCCGCTCACTCTTAAAGGAAATTGCCCATGTCTGATCCCCGCCCAGCCCACAAGCGAATCTTGTTGAAGCTGTCGGGAGAGGCACTGATGGGCGACGACGCCTTCGGCATCAACCGCGCCACCATCGTCCGCATGGTCGCGGAAGTGGCCGAGGTCGTGAACATGGGCGTCGAGGTGGCGGTCGTGATCGGTGGCGGCAACATCTTCCGCGGCGTCGCGGGCGGTTCGGTCGGCATGGACCGCGCCACGGCCGACTACATGGGCATGCTGGCCACGGTGATGAACTCGCTGGCGCTGGCCGATGCCATGAACAAGCAGGGGCTGGTGGCGCGCGTGATGTCCGCCATCGCCATCGAGCAGGTGGTCGAGCCCTACGTGCGGCCCAAGGCGCTGCAGTACCTCGAGGAGGGCAAGGTCGTGGTGTTCGCCGCGGGCACCGGCAACCCCTTCTTCACCACCGACACCGCCGCGGCGCTGCGCGGCGCCGAGATCGGCGCCGAGCTGGTGCTCAAGGCGACCAAGGTCGACGGCGTCTACAGCGCCGACCCGAAGACCCATCCCGACGCGACGCGCTACGCCAGCCTGACCTTCGATCAGGCCATCGCGCAGAATCTCGGCATCATGGACGCGGCAGCCTTCGCGCTGTGCCGCGACCAGAAGCTGCCGATCAAGGTGTTCTCGATCTTCAAGAACGGCGCGCTCAAGCGCGTCGTCATGGGCGAGGACGAGGGCACGCTGGTGCATGCCTAGGAGTATTTGAGAATGACCATTGCCGATATTCGCAGCACGACCGACGCGAAGATGAACCAGTCGATCGCTGCCTTCCAGAACAACCTCACCAAGATCCGCACCGGCCGTGCCAACGCCGCGCTGCTCGACTCGATCCATGTCGAGTACTACGGCTCGCAGGTGCCGCTGAGCCAGGTGGCCAACGTGTCGGTGCTCGACTCGCGCACGCTGAGCGTGCAGCCCTGGGAAAAGGGCATGGGCGCCAAGATCGAGAAGGCCATCCGCGAGAGCGACCTGGGTCTCAACCCGGCCTCGATGGGCGAGCTGATCCGCGTGCCGCTGCCCGCCATGAGCGAAGAGCGTCGCCGCGAAATGACCAAGCTGGTGCGCAACGAAGGCGAGAGCGCCAAGGTCGCGACGCGCAACCTGCGCCGCGACGCCAACGAATCGGTCAAGAAGCTGGTCAAGGACAAGCTGGCTTCGGAAGACGACCAGAAGCGCGCCGAAGCCGAGATCCAGAAGGTGACCGACCGCCACATCGCGGAGATCGATCGCCTGATCGCGGCCAAGGAAGCGGAGATCATGGCCGTTTGAGGCTGCCCATGGCCGCCTCCACGCCGCAGACCATTCCGCACCACATCGCCATCGTCATGGATGGCAATGGCCGCTGGGCCACGCGGCGCTTCCTGCCCCGCGTGGCAGGGCACAAGCAGGGCGTGGAGTCGCTGCGGCGCTGCGTCAAGGCCTGCGTCGACCGCGGCGTTCGGGTGCTGACCGTGTTCGCCTTCTCCTCGGAGAACTGGAACCGCCCGCCCGAGGAGGTCTCGGGCCTCATGGACCTGATGGTCGGCGCGCTGGCGCGCGAGGTGCCCAAGCTCGGCCGCGACGGCGTGCAGCTGCGCTTCGTCGGCGAGCGCGGCGGCCTGTCGCCGAAGATGGTGAAGGGCCTGGTCGACGCCGAGAACGCCACCGCGATGAACGATCGCCTGGTGCTCAACGTGTGCTTCAACTACGGTGGCCGCTGGGACATCGCCCAGGCCGCCGCCAAGCTGGCCGAGCGCGGCGAGCCGCTGACCGAGCTCAACCTCGACCGCGCGATGGCGCTCGCCCACGTGCCCGATCCCGACCTGTTCATCCGCACCGGCGGCGAGCAGCGACTGTCGAACTTCCTGCTCTGGCAGAGCGCCTATGCCGAGCTGTTCTTCAGCGACAAGCTCTGGCCCGAGTTCGACGAGGCCGCGCTCGACGAGGGCATTTCCGCCTTCCAGAACCGCGAACGCCGCTTCGGCAAGACATCGGCGCAGGTCTCGACCAGCGCCAGACCCCGCCAGACGGCCTGAATCTCTCTTTCCCGGACGAACCCCGCTGCATGCTCAAGCAACGCATCCTCACGGCGATCGTCCTGCTGGCGATCCTTCTGCCGGCGCTTTTCTATCCTTCCTACGTTCCCTTCGGCTGCGTGATGCTGGTTTTGATCGGCGCCGCGGCCTGGGAGTGGGGGCGCCTCAACGGCTATGGCCAGCGGGTGTCGGTGTTCCTCGGCCTCGAGATGGTGGTGCTGTGCGCGCTCTCTTGGTGGCTCGGGCTGCTCGAGCGGCCGCTGCTGCTGCTGTGGACGCTCGCCAGCGCGGCCTGGGTGCTCGGCGGCGCGGCGCTGCTGCGCGCGGCGGTGCCGGGCTGGCCCAAGGTGCCGCGCGGCATCCGTCTCGTGGGCGGCTTGCTGGCGCTGTGGGTGGCCTGGCTGGCCGCAGTGCAGGCGCGCCTGATCGGCATCAACTTCCTGCTCTCGATCCTGGTGCTGGTCTGGGTTGCCGACGTCTTCGCCTATTTCGCCGGCCGCGCCTTCGGCCTCAAGTTCACGCGGCGCAAGCTCGCGCCCGCGATCAGTCCCGGCAAGAGCTGGGAAGGCGTCTGGGGCGGCATGGCGGGCGTGGTGGTGCTGGCGCTGGCCTGGGTCTGGGCCGATGCCTCGGCGCAGGCCACGGTGGCCAGCCTCTACAGCCGGCTGGCGGCGCGCGGCTGGTGGCTGCTGCTGCTCGGCGTGGTCTTCCTGGCGGCGATGAGCGTGGTCGGTGACCTGGTCGAGTCGCTGATCAAGCGCAGCGCGGGCGCCAAGGACAGCAGCCGGCTGCTGCCCGGCCACGGCGGGGTGCTCGATCGGGTGGATGCCCTCTTGCCCACGCTCCCCATTGCAATGATGCTGGCTTTTCTGTGAACACTTCCCCCCGACAACGCGTGACGGTGCTCGGCTCGACCGGTTCGGTCGGCGTCAGCACGCTCGACGTGATCGCGCGCCATCCCGAGCGCTTCGAGGTCTTCGCGCTCTCGGCCGCCACCAAGGTCGACGAGATGCTCGCGCAGTGCGCGCGCTTCTCGCCGCGCTTCGCGGTGATGGCGAGCGAGGCCCATGCGGCCGCGCTGGCCGAGAAGCTCCAGCACAACAACCTGCCGACCCGGGTCCTGTCCGGCGCCGGTGCTATCGAAGAGATAGCGTCGCACGAGGAGGTCGATGCCGTGATGGCCGCCATCGTCGGCGCCGCGGGCCTGGGGCCCTGCCTGGCGGCCGCGCGCGCCGGAAAGCGCCTGCTGCTCGCCAACAAGGAGGCACTGGTGGTCGGCGGCGACCTGTTCATGCGCACGGTGCGCGAGGGCGGTGCGACGCTGCTGCCGATCGACAGCGAGCATTCGGCCATCTTCCAGTCGCTGCCCGAGGACCCGTCCACCTGGGCGCGGCGCATCGACAAGATCATCCTCACGGCCTCGGGCGGCCCGTTTCGCACCCGCGCGCCCGAGACCCTCGCTTCCGTCACCCCCGAGCAGGCCTGCGCCCATCCCAACTGGGTCATGGGGCGCAAGATCTCGGTCGACTCGGCCACCATGATGAACAAGGCCCTCGAGGTGATCGAGGCGCGGCACCTGTTCGGCGTGGCGCCCGAGCAGATCGAGGTGGTGATCCATCCGCAGAGCGTGGTCCATTCGATGGTGCAGTTCACCGACGCATCGATCCTCGCCCAGCTCGGCACGCCCGACATGCGGGTGCCGATCGCCGTCGGCCTGGCCTGGCCCGAGCGCATCGAGAGCGGAGCGGCGCGGCTGGACTTCCGCCAATTGGCCGATCTGAGCTTCCATGCGCCCGACGCGGCGCTCTTCCCGGGCCTGGACCTGGCCTGGCAGGCGCTGCGCGCGGTGCCCGGCACCACGGCCGTGCTGAATGCCGCCAACGAGGTCGCGGTCGAGGCCTTCCTGGCGCGCCGGCTGCGCTTCGATCGCATTCATGCGGTCAACATGGAAACTTTGGAGGCGGTCGCGCCCTCCAAGCCGGCGTCGCTGGCCGATCTGCTGGCCCTCGACGCCAGCGCCCGCGCTGCCGCGAATGCCGCGGCGCTGCGTCTGTCCGCCTGACGCCTCGCGCGCCACCGATTCCAAGAAGCAAGGTTCCGGATGCTCACCCTCGTTGCATTCATCGTCGCGCTCGGCCTGCTGATCACCGTCCACGAGTACGGCCACTACCGGGTCGCGGTTGCCTGCGGCGTCAAGGTCAAGCGCTTCGGCGTGGCCACGCTGCCATTCGGCAGTCACGACAGCCCCTCGCTGCTCGGCCGCATCCTGTGGCGCGTCAGCAAACCGGTCTACGCCTGGAAGCCGCGGCGCCAGCATCCGGGCCAGGACACCGAATTCGCCATCGGCCTGTTTCCCTTCGGCGGTTACGTGCAGATGCTCGACGAGCGCGAGGCCCCGGTGGCGCCCGAAGAGCGCCATCGCGCCTTCAACACCCAGCCGCTGCGCTCGCGCGCCGCCATCGTCGCGGCCGGTCCGATCGCCAACCTGCTGATGGCGGTGGCGCTCTACACGGTCGTGAACTGGATCGGCGTGCAGGAGCCGGTGGCGACGCTGGCGCGGCCGGTGTCGGCCTCGCTGGCCGAGCAGGCCGGGCTGCGCGGCGGCGAGCACATCGCCCGCGCCGGCTTCGAGGGCGACGAGCTGACCGAGGTCCAGTCCTTCGAGGACCTGCGCTGGCGCATGACCCGTGGCGCGCTCGACGGCCACGACCTCACGCTCGAGGTGGCGGGGCAGGGCGGCCAGCCGGCCCGCACGCTCGTGCTGCCCCTGAGCCGCATCGAGGTCAAGGATGCCGATGCCCAGATGTTCCGCAAGATCGGCGTGCTCGCGCCCATGACCCGTCCCGAGATCGGCGAGGTGATGGCCGGCGGCGCCGGCGAGCGTTCGGGCCTGCGCCGCGGCGACCTGGTGCGCGCGATCGGCGACACCGCCATCGTCGACGGCCAGCAGCTGCGCGAGGCGATCCGCGCCTCGGTCAAGGACGGCAAGGCGCTCGCGCTGCCCTGGCAGATCGAGCGCGAGGGCCGCGCGCAGACGATCGAGGTCACGCCCGAGGTGCGCGAGGAGGGCGGCCTGACGGTCGGCCGCATCGGCGCCTACGTGGGCGCGCCGCCCGACATGGTGACCGTGCGGCAGGGTCCGGTCGACGGCGTCTGGCGCGGCGTGGTCCGCACCTGGGAGGTGTCGGCGCTGACCGTGCGCATGATGGCCAAGATGGTCATCGGCCAGGCCTCGATCAAGAATCTCAGCGGCCCGATCACCATTGCCGATTACGCCGGCAAGTCCGCCAGCCTCGGCCTCACGCAGTACCTGGTGTTCCTCGCGCTCATCAGCGTGAGCCTGGGCGTGCTCAATCTGCTCCCGCTGCCGGTCCTCGATGGGGGGCACCTGATGTATTATCTTTGGGAGGGCCTGACCGGTAAAAGCGTCTCCGACGTCTGGATGGACTGGCTTCAGCGCGGTGGCGTTGCCCTGCTCCTGGTCATGATGTCGATTGCCTTGTTCAACGACACATCGCGGCTCTTTGGTTAACTATCTTGCCGGCCCTTTCCGCGCCGGATCAATTCACAGATGAACAAAAACTTCAGTCGCTTTCGCCTGCGTAGCGTTGCCGCACTGGTGGCCAGCACGCTGGCGGCCACGGCAGCCTGGGCCGTCGAGCCCTTCACCGTGCGCGACATCCGCGTGGAAGGCCTGCAACGCGTGGAGCCCGGAACGATCTTCGCGTCGTTGCCGCTGCGCGTGGGCGACACCTACAGCGACGACCGCGGTTCCGCCGCCATCCGCGCGCTGTTCGATCTGGGGTTGTTCAAGGACGTGCGCATCGACGTCAACGGCAATGTGCTGGTGGTGATCGTCGAGGAACGCCCGACCATCGCCGACGTCGATTTCGTCGGCACCAAGGAATTCGACAAGGCGGCGCTGCAGAAGGCGCTGCGCGAGGTCGGCCTGACCGAAGGCCGGCCCTACGACAAGGCCCTGGCCGACCGCGCCGAGCAGGAGCTCAAGCGCCAGTACGTGAGCCGCAGCCTCTACAACGCGCAGGTCGTGACCACCGTCACGCCGATCGAGCGCAACCGCGTGAACCTGACCTTCACGGTCACCGAAGGCGACTCGGCGCGCATCCGCGAAGTGCACATCGTCGGCAACAAGGACTTCAGCGAGAGCACGCTGCTCGACCTGTTCGACCAGGACAGCGGCGGCTGGCTCAGCTGGTACACCAAGTCGAACCAGTACTCGCGCGCCAAGCTCAATGCCGACCTCGAGACGCTCAAGAGCTACTACATCACGCGCGGCTACCTCGAGTTCCGCGTCGACTCCACGCAGGTCGCGATCTCGCCCGACCGCCAGGACCTGTCGGTGACGGTCAACATCACGGAAGGCGAGAAGTTCGTCGTCGCGGGCGTCAAGCTCGACGGCAACTTCCTCGGCCGCGACGAGGAATTCAAGACCCTGGTCACGATCAAGCCCGGCGAGCCCTACAACGGCGAGCAGGTCACGGCGACCACCAAGGCCTTCACCGACTACTTCGGCACCTTCGGCTACGCCTTCGCACGCGTGCAGGCCAAGCCCGAGATCGACCGCGTCAACAACCGCGTGACGCTGGTGCTGCAGGCCGAGCCTTCGCGCCGCGTCTACGTGCGCCGCGTGAACGTCGGCGGCAACTCCCGCACGCGCGACGAAGTGATCCGCCGCGAATTCCGCCAGTACGAGGCTTCCTGGTACGACGGCGACAAGATCAAGCTCTCGCGCGACCGCGTGGACCGCCTGGGCTACTTCACCGAAGTGAACGTCGAAACCCAGGAACTGCCGGGCTCGCCCGACCAGGTCGACCTGCTGATCACCGTGGCCGAGAAGCCTACCGGTTCGCTGCAGCTGGGTGCCGGCTACTCGAGCGCCGAGCGCGTCTCGCTGACCTTCGGCATCCAGCAGGAAAACGTGTTCGGCTCGGGTAACTACCTGGGCCTGCAGGTCAACACCAGCAAGTCGAACCGCACGATCTCGGTGACCACCACCGATCCGTACTTCACCAAGGACGGCATCTCGCGCACGATCAGCGTCTATCACAATACGACCCGCCCGTACAACACGGCCGTCGACGGCGACTACCAGCTGGTCAACCAGGGCGCGTCGATCCGCTTCGGCGTGCCGTTCAGCGAACTCGACACGGTGTTCTTCGGCATCGGCGTGGAGCGCTATGCGTTCAATGCCAAGAACACCTACGCGTTCCTGACCCCGAACTCCTACCGCAGCTACTTCGGCTGCACGACGCGTCCGATCCCGAGCCTGGTGCCGGGCCTCAACTTCGACGTGATCGACGGCTGCTCGAACGACAGCGTCTGGGGCATCCCGCTGACCGTGGGCTGGGCGCGCGACGACCGCGACAGCGCACTGGTCCCGACCAAGGGCCGCCTGCAGCGCGCCAACCTCGAGATCGGTGTCGGCGGCGACATGCGGTACTTCAAGACCAACTACCAGTACCAGCAGTTCTTCCCGATCAACAAGCAATACACCTTTGCGATCAACTCCGAAGTCGGCTACGGCAAGGCGTTCGGCGGCAAGGTCTACCCGATCTTCAAGAACTTCTACGCCGGTGGCCTGGGCTCGGTGCGCGGCTTCGAGCAGAACTCGCTCGGTCCGCGCGACCAGCCGCTGCTCGGCCAGACCGAAGGCGCCGCGCTCGGCGGCACCAGGAAGGCCATCTTCAACGCCGAACTCAGCACGCCGTTCCCCGGCGCCGGCAACGACCGCACGCTGCGCCTGTACGGCTTCTTCGACGCCGGCAACGTGTTCGGCTCGCGCTCGGCCGGCCTCACCGACGAACAGTGGAAGGCTTCGAAGAAGATCCGCGCCTCGGTCGGCCTCGGCATCAGCTGGATCTCCCCGCTCGGCCCGCTGCGGATCGCCTATGCCGTTCCGGTGCGCCAGCAGAAGGAAGTGCAGGACCCGAACACGGGCCTGATCCTGATCCCGAAGGATAGAATCCAGCGCCTGCAATTCCAGATCGGAACCTCTTTCTAATGACGCATTTGATTCGCGCCACGGCAGGCGCGTTGCTGATTCCCGCGATGGCATGGCTCGCGGCGCCCGCTTGGGCGCAGGCGCAGGAAACATTTCGTATCGGCTTCGTCAATCCCGATCGCGTGCTGCGCGAGGCGCAGCCCGCGAAGACGGCGCAGGCCAAGCTCGAGGCCGAGTTCCTCAAGCGCGAAAAGGACCTGACCGCGCAGGGCGATGCCCTGAAGGCTGCGTCCGAGAAGTTCGAGCGCGAGGCCGTGACCCTGCCCGAGAGCCAGCGTGCCGCGCGCCAGCGCACCCTGATCGAGCAGGACCGCGACTTCCAGCGTCGCCGCCGCGAGTTCCAGGAAGACCTCAACGCGCGCAAGAACGAAGAGCTGCAGCAGGTCTACGACCGTGCCAATCGCGTGGTCAAGCAGGTCGCCGAAGCCGAGAAGTACGACGCGATCCTGCAGGAAGCGATCTACATCAATCCGAAGCACGACATCACCGACAAGGTGATCAAGGCGCTCAACGCCTCGGTGAGCACGCCCTCGTCCGCTTCCTCGCCCACGGGCGGCAAGTAACGCCGCGTACCGGCGTGGCACTGCAGCTAGGAGCCATCGTTGACGCCCTCGGGGGCGAGCTTCATGGCGATGCGACGCTGTCCATCGAGCGCCTGTCCCCGCTCCAGAATGCACAGCCCGATGCGCTCAGCTTCCTGAGCCATCCCAAGTACCAGCAGGAACTCGCGGCCTCCAGGGCCGCCTGCGTGATCGTGTCGCCCGCGATGAGCAAGGCGGCCGCCGCGCGCGGCGCCTACATCGTCGCGCCCGATCCCTACCTCTATTTCGCACGGCTCACGCAGCTGTGGAAGGCGAGCCATGCGCGGCCCGAGGCGGAGCGCATCCATCCCTCGGCCGTGGTCGATCCCGATGCACAGGTCGATCCCACGGCCCGCATCGGCGCGCTGTGCGTGGTCGAGCGCGGGGCGCGCATCGGTGCCGGCACGGTGCTGAAGTCGCGCGTCACCGTGAGCGAGGACTGCACGATCGGCGAGCGCTGCCTGCTGCATCCGGGCGTGGTCGTCGGTGCCGACGGCTTCGGCCTCGCGCCGAGCAAGGAGGGCTGGGTCAAGATCGAGCAGCTGGGCGCGGTGAGGATCGGCAACGACGTCGAGATCGGCGCCAACACCTGCATCGACCGCGGCGCGCTCGACGACACCGTGCTCGAGGACGGCGTGAAGCTCGACAACCTGATCCAGATCGGCCACAACGTGCGCGTCGGCCGCAACACCGCGATGGCGGGCTGCGTCGGCGTGGCCGGCAGCGCGACCATCGGCGCCAACTGCACCTTCGGCGGCGGTGCCATCGTGCTGGGCCACCTGAGCGTGGCCGACGGCGTCCACGTGTCCGCCGCCACCGTGGTGACACGCTCCATCCGCAAGGCCGGCCAGTACACCGGCATGTTCCCCATCGATGACAATGCGACCTGGGAAAAGAACGCCGCAACGCTCAAGCAGTTGCACAGCCTGCGCGAACGACTGAAGGCGCTGGAGAAGGCTCCCCCCCAACAATGACGACGATGCAGGAACAGAAGACCACCATGACGACGACGCTCGACATCCATCAAATCCTCAAGCTGCTGCCGCACCGCTATCCTTTTCTGCTGGTCGACCGCGTGCTGGACATGGAGAAGGGCAAGCGCATCACGGCGCTCAAGAACGTGACCATGAACGAGCCGTTCTTCAACGGCCACTTCCCGCACCGCCCGGTGATGCCCGGCGTGCTGATGCTCGAAGCCATGGCGCAGGCCGCGGCGCTGCTGTCGTTTCGTTCGCTCGACATCGTGCCCGACGACAACACCGTCTACTACTTCGCCGCGATCGACGGCGCGCGCTTCAAGCGCCCCGTGGAGCCGGGCGACCAGCTCACGCTGGAGGTCGAGATCGAGCGCATGAAGGCCGGCATCTCGAAGTTCAAGGGCCGGGCGCTGGTGGGCAGCGAGCTGGCCTGCGAAGCCTCGCTGATGTGCGCGATGCGCCAGATCAACGCCTGACGATCGGCGCATGACGCAGGTTCATCCGACGGCCATCGTCGATCCCAAGGCCGAGCTCGACCCGTCGGTCGCGGTCGGCCCCTATACCGTGATCGGTCCGCATGTGCGTATCGGTGCGGGAACGGTCATCGGCTCGCACTGCGTGATCGAAGGCCACACGACCATCGGGCGCGACAACCGCATCTTCCAGTTCTCGTCGCTGGGTGCGGTGCCGCAGGACAAGAAGCACGCGGGGGAGCCGACCGAGCTCACGATCGGCGACCGCAACACGGTGCGCGAGTTCTGCACCTTCAATGTCGGCACGGTGCAGGACGCGGGCGTCACCCGCATCGGCGACGACAACTGGATCATGGCCTACGTGCACATCGCGCACGACTGCCAGCTCGGCAACCAGATCACGATGGCCAACAACACCACGCTGGCCGGCCATGTCCAGATCGGCGACTGGGTCACGGTCGGCGGGCTGGTGGGCATCCTGCAGCGCATGCGCGTCGGCGCGCATTCGATGATCGGTTTCGGCAGCCATATCGCGATGGACGTGCCGCCCTACATGGTGGTCGACGGCACCCCGCTCACGGTGCGCGGCGTGAACCTGGTCGGCCTGCGCCGGCGCGACTTCTCGGCCGGGCGCATCGCCGCCATCCGCGACATGCACAAGCTGCTGTACCGCCAGGGCAAGACGCTCGAGGAGGCGCGTGCCGGCATTGCCGCGCTGGCCGCGGAAACGCCCGATGCGGCCGCCGACGTGGCGCTGATGGACGGCTTCCTCGCCACCTCCACGCGCGGCATCGCGCGCTGAGTTTCCAGCAATGACATCCAACGGGCAGCGACGCTTCGCGCTGGTCGCCGGCGAAGCATCCGGCGACCTGCTGGCCGGGCTGCTGCTCGACGGCCTCACCGCGCGCTGGCCCGGCCTGCAGACCGCCGGCATCGGCGGCCCGCGCATGCTGGCGCACGGTTTCGAGAGCTGGTGGCCGCAGGAAAAGCTCGCGGTGCGCGGCTACATCGAGGTGCTGCGCCACTACGCCGAGATCGCGGGCATCCGGCGCCAGCTCAAGGCGCGGCTGCTGCGCGAATGGCCCGAACTCTTCATCGGCGTCGACGCGCCCGATTTCAACCTCGATCTCGAGGCCGGCCTGCGTGGCCGCGGCATGAAGACGGTGCACTTCGTCTGCCCGTCGATCTGGGCCTGGCGGCCCGAGCGCATCGAGAAGATCCGCGCCGCGGCCGACCACGTGCTGTGCATCTTCCCGTTCGAGCCCGAGCTGCTGGCCTCGCAGGGCGTGCAGGCGAGCTATGTCGGGCATCCGCTGGCCAACGTGATTCCGATGACGGTCGACCGCGCGGCGGTGCGCGCCTCGCTGGGCCTCGCGCCCGACGCCCAGGTGGTGGCGCTGCTGCCGGGCAGCAGGCGCTCCGAGGTCCGCTACCTGGCGGCCCGTTTCTTCGAGGCCGCCGCGCTGATGCGCAAGGCGCGGCCCGCGCTGCGCTTCGTGGCGCCGATCCTGCCGGGGCTGCGCGCCGAGGTCGAGGCGCTCTTGAAGGCCAGTGGCCTGGGCGACGCGGTGACGCTGCTCGACGGCCAGTCGCATGCCGCGCTGTCCGCCTGCGACGTCACGCTGATCGCCAGCGGCACCGCCACGCTCGAGGCGGCGCTGTTCAAGCGGCCGATGGTCATCGCCTACAACATGAACAGCCTCTCGTGGCGGATGATGCAGCGCAAGCAGCTCCAGCCCTGGGTCGGGCTGCCCAACATCCTGTGCCGCGACTTCGTGGTGCCCGAACTGCTGCAGGAAGCCGCGTCGCCCGAGGCGCTGGCCCAGGCCACGCTCGAATGGCTCGATGCCCCCGAGCGGGTGCGCGCGCTCGAGGCGCGTTTTGCCGAACTCCACGTGCAACTGCAGCGCGATACGCCGACACTGTGCGCCGATGCGATCCAGAAAGTTCTTGAAGGCTGAACAGGCGCCCCTGGCCTGGGACGCGCCCGGCCTGCTGGCGGGCGTGGACGAGGCGGGACGCGGTCCGCTGGCCGGGCCGGTGGTGGCCGCGGCCGTGATCCTCGACGACGAGCGCCCGATCCGCGGCCTGGCCGACTCCAAGACCCTGACCGCGCTGCAGCGCGAGCGGCTGCACGACCAGATCATGGCCAAGGCGCTGTGCTGCTCGATCGCGCAGGCCAGCGTGGAGGAGATCGACACCCACAACATCCTGCAGGCGACCATGCTGGCGATGCGCCGCGCGGTCGAGGGCCTGCGCCTGAAACCGGCCAAGGTGCTGGTGGACGGCAACCGGCTGCCGCAGCTCGACGTGCTGGCCGAGGCCATCGTCAAGGGCGACGCGCGCGTGAAGGCGATCTCTGCCGCGTCGATCCTGGCCAAGGTGCACCGCGATCGGCTCTGCGAGCAGCTGCACCAGGAGTTTCCGCACTACGGCTTCGCGGGCCACAAGGGCTACGGCACGCCCGAGCATCTCGAGGCCCTGCTGCAGCATGGCGCCTGCGTGCACCACCGGCGTTCGTTCAGCCCGGTGGCGGCCGCGCTGGCGCGCATGACGCCGACGGTGCCAGTGGTCCAGGTCGAATCCACGCTCACCGCGGTTGCGGTGCAGACCCAGGTCGTGGCCATCGAATTGCGCCCGGCGCCCTGATCCGATGACCACGCCCGCCGGCCCAAGCCGCATCAGCTCGCGCGACAACCCATTGCTCAAGGACCTGCGCAAGCTGGCGCAGGACCCGGGCGCCTACCGCAAGCTGGGCCGCATCTGGCTCGAGGGCGACCACCTGTGCCGCGCCGCGCTGGCGCGCGGCGTGACGCCGGCGGTGGCCGTGTTCTCGCTGTCGTTCTGGCCGCAGGCGCCCGCCGAATGGTCGCGCGATGCCGCCAAGACCGTGCTCGTCGACGACGAATTGCTGAAGGCGGCGAGCGCTCTGGAATCGCCGGCGCCCATGGGTTTCCTGCTCAAGCTGCCCGAGCGGCCCGCGGTGCTGCCCGAGGCGCCGACCGTGGTGCTCGACCGGCTGCAGGACGCCGGCAACGTCGGTTCGGTGCTGCGCAGCGCCGCCGCCTTCGGCTTCAAGCAGGTGATCGCGCTCAAGGGCACGGCGGCGCTCTGGTCGCCCAAGGTGCTGCGCGCGGGCATGGGCGCCCATTTCGGCCTGCGGCTGATCGAGGGCGTCGATGCCGAGGCGCTCGAGGCGCTGGCGGTGCCGCTGGTCGCCACCAGCTCGCACCGCGGCGACTGGCTGCACGCGGCGAAGCTGCCGCATCCCTGCGCCTGGCTGCTGGGCCATGAAGGGCAGGGCGTGTCGGCCGCGCTCGAGGCGCGGGCCACGCACCACATCCGTATTGCGCAGCCCGGGGGCGAGGAGTCGCTCAACGTGGCCGCGGCCGCCGCCATCTGCCTGCATGCGAGCGGCGCGGCCACCCTCAAAAGATAAGAAACATTCTCAGTTGCCGCCGGGTTCATGCCATTGACGCATGGCGGGTGTACGCGCTAGCGAATCTTCATGCCCCACGAGGCGAGAGGCCGCGGCCGCCGGGCTACAATCGGGGGCTTACTCGCAAATCAGCGTCGCCCGGCCGCATTCCACGCCATCTTCCCCTTAAGCAGCAGTCCCAAGGCTTCGAAGCCCGGGACGCCGGGCGACCGTAACCATCCGGAGAACCCAGTGCTTTTGTCTCTCAAGGGAAGTTTCCCGCCCGCCATCCTGGCGCTCGCAGACGGCACGGTCTTTCAAGGCAACTCGATCGGAGCCACCGGCTCCACCGTCGGCGAAGTGGTGTTCAACACCGCGATGACCGGCTACCAGGAAATCCTCACCGACCCGAGCTACTGCCAGCAGATCGTGACGCTCACGTATCCGCACATCGGCAACTACGGCGTCAATCCCGAGGACATCGAGGCCGACAAGATCCATGCCGCGGGCCTCATCATCCGTGACCTGCCGCAGATCGCCTCCAACTTCCGCCATACCGCGACGCTGTCGCAGTACCTGGTGGAGGGCAAGACGGTGGCCATCGCCAACATCGACACCCGCAAGCTGACCCGCCACCTGCGCACGCATGGCGCGCAGAACGGCTGCATCCTGGGACTGGCCGAAGGGGAAGCGGTCACCCAGGCGCTGATCGACAAGGCGATCGCCGCCGCCAAGGCCGCGCCGAGCATGGCCGGCCTCGACCTGGCGAAGGTCGTGTCGGTCAAGCAGACCTACGAGTGGACCGAGACCGAATGGAAGCTGGGTTCGGGCTACGGCGTGCAGATCACGCCGCGCTTCCACGTCGTGGCCTTCGACTACGGCGTCAAGAAGAACATCCTGCGCATGATCGCCCAGCGCGGCGCGCGCATCACCGTGGTGCCGGCGCAGACGC
>Ga0209025_1000647_pt1 | contig 60954 bp, 58 predicted proteins | sample AraplaMF_Col_mLB_FD_184256 | JGI IMG/M metagenome (GOLD analysis project Ga0209025, IMG submission 184256) | Arabidopsis root microbial communities from the University of North Carolina, USA - plate scrape MF_Col_mLB (SPAdes) (version 2) | ecosystem: Host-associated > Plants > Roots > Endosphere... | reverse complement strand
AACTAATGCGCATCGATGGAATAAGTGTTTTAGAAAAGGTTCCGAAATAAATAACGCGTTGCAGCTGATCCATTTTGGCTAAAGAGGGGATAGGGAGCCCCTTATAACGAAATTCTGAGTCATAGTCATCCTCAATAATATATGCTTTCTCAGAAGTAGCCCATTGCAAAAGTTCTGCACGCCGTTCAACAGGCATAACCATTCCTAGTGGGAACTGGTGTGCGGGTGTTGTGTATAACATGTGGATGGATTCTTTCGGTATTGTTACCCCTAAGTTATCAACAGGAATAGCAAGAGTTGTTAATCCACATTGTTGCAATGTTGCACGTACTCTTTTAAAGCCAGGTTCCTCTAAGCCAACATGTGATTTTTGGCCAAAAAAGTGACAGAGAGCCTGAAGCTGATTTTGTGTACCGCTATAAACAAACACCTGTGAGGCTTCACAAGTAACTCCTCTTGAGCGTTCAACATAGCGAGCTATTTCAGTCCGCAATATAGATTCTCCTTGCCAAGGACTTGTCGTTAAATTATCCACATTGAAGTGCTTTTTCAACAGCTTATGCCAGATCGAAAGTGGAAAAGCTTCCTTATCCACATGTCCGTTATTAAAATCAAATTTTATATTGTATGTAGTTGGTGTTATAGCTGTGGATATGTGCTGTTTTTGTTGCTGTCCCCATTCAAATTCAAAGGGCGCTATAAAATAGCCAGAGCGTTCCTTACTATAGATATAGCCTTCAGCTAGTAATTGTTCATAAGCTTCCTTGATTGTATGGACACTTACATCAAGCGTTTTAGCAAGGTTTCTTTTAGAAGGTAATTGCTCATGGGCCAGTAGTTGTTTCTTTAATATTGCTTGTTTTAATTCCTCGTAAATTTGCACGTATTTCGATGTATCTCCAGTAAATGAAATCGATAACTCCAAAACATTGCACCTCCTGGTACGGTGTATTTTTTGAAAATTGGTTCTATCTATCATATCAAAAATACCGTTAAATATTAAAAAAGGAGTGAAGCAAAATGAATTTTATAGCATTAGAAAATGAAGTAGTATTACTGAAGCCATTAGAACAAGAGGACACGCAAGAATTATTGGAGGCAGGTAGTTATCCAGAGATTTGGCCACATATGTCCACAACTGTTGAGAAGATGGTCGATGTGAATAATTTTGTGGACAAAGCATTAGAAAAAAAACATGAGAAAACTGAGTTTCCATTTGTAATTGTGGATAAAAAATCTGGAAAAATCATCGGTTCGACTCGGTTTATGGATATTGACGAAACGCATAAACGGCTTGAAATAGGTACTACATGGATTACGCCCGCATTTTGGCGTACTGCCATTAATACGAATTGCAAATATTTATTATTACAATACTGCTTTGAGGTACTCAATCTACAGCGTGTTCAAATTAAGACAGATCATGAAAATTTACGTTCTCAAAAAGCGATTGAACGTTTAGGGGCAACAAAGGAGGGCGTCTTACGTAATCATATGCTACGGAAGGATGGTACGACTCGTCATACAGTGATGTACAGCATTACTCCACAAGAATGGCCACAAGTGAAACACCACTTGCAGCGGTTGCTAATTGATTATGAAGAAAAAAGTTAGGGATGACATTTTATTAAAATGTATGCCATGTGGATAAGTTGAATTGGAATGAAGGCTGGGTGACTTCTTAGGGATTAGCGTCACGATTTGTCCATAGAGCGCAAGCGAAGCGGGTAAGGGGAAAAGATTATGTCCTGTGATATGCCGCTACGCTTTCGCACAATAAACGCCTGCCGCTACGCTACGCTTTCGCACAATAACACCGGTTGCCCCGACGCCCCCAGGAAAACGCACAGTCGCAGTGGAAATTTATATTTTATGCTGTTTTCTAAAAGATTGTCGCTATTTAGTTAACCAATAAAGATATTAACCAAATATATATTTTGTCGCTACATCATAGAACCCTCATTAGCTAATTTTTATGAAAATAAAAAATAGGAATCTGAAAAGAGTTAATTGAAAACAAGCGATTTTATTCACAAGAATTTTTAAAAATAAGAAGAAGCATTCGGCACAAAAATGTACGAATGCTTTTTTGCTGTTTTCTAAAAGATTTTTTTATTCATCTATCCTGATTCATTATTAAATAACGGATAGAAAAATTTACAGATACTATACTTTTATTAAATATATTTAAACTATATCTATAAAACATATAGCTGAAATAACATCAGATTAGTTCAGCTTAAAAATAGCATATTAATTAGTCGACCATTCTTTTTTTATAAATAAATCCTGCTACAATCCAAGTAACTAGTGACCATGCGATGATAGTAGCTATTGGAATAATGACATCCATTGTTGTGTATGTTCTTTCTAAAGCTTCTGCTAATACTAACAATTGAGAACTTGGTAACCACTCTGCAATCTTTACAATCGGGTTAGTAGAAGATAAAGCAAGTGCAAGAGGACCAAATGAGAAAATAAGCATAACAGGTAATACGATGATGGATGCCTCCATAATCGATTTTGTGAATAAACCGCATAATGTTCCTAGTGCAATATAGAATACAGCCGAAAGCATTAAAGCAATAGCTATGATGAAAAGATTAGAAGGTTTATAACCAACTATGAAAATAGTCATTGCTACAATAACGCTTGTAACAATAAAGACAAATAAGCTTTTACCAATTAAAATATCGCCAAGTGAAGCAGGGGAAAGCATGAGACTGCGAAGCGTATTTTTTTCTTTCTCCTCTGCAATTAAACAGCATTGTATATAGGTAGTCACAACAGAAAATGCCATATTTATCGATAGAAAATACATGCTGATAGTATGGGCACCTGTTTGATTGTATACAAAAGCCATAATAAGTGGTAGTAAGGCCATAGTGGATACCGCATAGTTACGTGAAAATTCCTTATAATCCTTCATAAAAATAGCCTGGATACGTGTCATTGAAATGTTCATACTAAATCACTCCCTGTTATTTGCATAAAAATATTACCTAGTGTTGGCTCGTTTGTATAGATGCGAGAAACTTCGTTAGATTGCATCCAATTAAACAGTTTTTCAGCATCCTGTTCTCCAGTTTGGATGACTTCACAAGCACCATTTTTTAATTCAACTGTAATAGAGTCATCGCCGAACTCTTTTTTTAAATCCTTCGGAGAACCAATTGCACGAATTTTACCTTTATGTAGGAAGGCTACACGATCACAAAGTATTTCTGCTTCACTCATATCATGTGTTGTTAAAAATATTGTTGTACCCATCTCGTTTAATTTGCGTAAGCCATTATAAATGTGCTGTGTATTAACAGGATCGAGTGCAGAAGTTGGTTCATCTAAAAATAATAATTCTGGTTTATGCATGATGGCACGAGCAAGCGTAACACGTTGCATCATTCCTTTAGAAAGCTGACTAATTTTCTTCTTTCGTTCACCGTATAAGTTAACAAAGTCCAACGCCTCTTTTACGGCTGATTTAGGCAGTTGATATAAATTACTGAATAGTAATAAATTCTCCTCAATTGAAAGTCTCGTATATAGTCCACTATTATCTGTTAAAATGCCGAAGCGTTTACGATTGTTACTTTGTTTCATCTCATTTGCTGGGCGGCCAAACAATAAAACATCGCCAGCAGTTTTTTCAGTTTGTGCCGTTAATATTTTTATAGTAGTAGTTTTCCCGGAGCCGCTAGGTCCAAGGAATCCGAATATTTCTCCTTTTTGAATGGTAAATGAAACATCCTTTAATGCTGCTTCCTTATTAAATGTTTTTTTCAAATGCTGAACATCGATCACTGTGTTCATTTGAAAACCTCCCTGTGTTGTTGTTGATATCTACACTATAAGAGACAATAAGGATATCAACATTAATTTACAGGTGAAAAGCAGTAAAATGACCTTTAGTGGAGAAATATTTCAGCTGACAGGAGTCGTTTATTTCCTGGGAAATCTACTAAATTCCGAGTATTTCCTTTAAATCTGCGAGCTTATTTTTCGACAAAGGCACTATGGTCTTTTCATTGCTATTTAAGGCTAGGCTGTAGCTATTGCGAGTCCACGTAATGATTTCCCGTACCTTTTGTAAGTTAACGATATAAGAGCGATGACTTCTAAAGAAGCCGAACGGTGTCAATTTTTGCTCAAGTTCGTTTAATGATAATGTACATGGATAGGCTTCACCTGTAACATACAGTGAAACAACACCCTCAACACTTTCGATATAATCGATTTCAGGGGGATTAAATAAAATGATCTTATCATTTTTCTTCGTAGGAATTTTATCTAGCCGAATGGGTACGTTTTCTTGAGAGGGGGAAGCTGATTCTGTTTCATCCTCTTTAACATCTAATGCATGTAAGCCCATTGTATCCAATCTATGTATTTCTGTACTTGAAATAATTAAATCCTCAAAATTGTTGGATAGTAAAACGACTGTTTTATTCTGTTTTTGAAGGGTATCCAATAACTGTATGACTTTTTGCTTGGAAAACTCATCTAGGTTTTGGAATGGTTCTTCTAAAACATGTATCTGTGCCTGATTGAGATATGTATGAATCAGTTTTAAACGTTGTTTTTCTCCATTTGAAAGTTTGCTGATTTTATTGTTCTTTTGCTCCGTTAAAGCGAATAGTTTTAATAGATCTTCCATATTTTCGGAAGAAGTATTGAAAAGCTTTAAGCAAAATTTGATATATTCTCGAACCGTCAGTCGCTCATACAAGGCATTTTCACGAAAATGTGTATACGTATTATTTTGCTTCGTAAACCACTGCATTAATGTATGTATTTTTGACACATCGGTATAGATACCGATAATAATACCAGGCTGCAAAGAGAGGTGAAAGTTTGGATAAATTACATTCCCTCCTTCTATATAAGGGTCAATAATTATGCTTTCATTTTGGTGCATTGCTTTGTCCTCCTTGACTTCGTTTGATTTCGAAAAATTGCGAGATTTTAGCCTGTACTTGTAAATAACTTTCATTACAATAGTTTGCATTATAAAAGTCCATAAAACCATGCTGACCTAGATATTGTCTCGTAAGAACAGATGGGAATGCATCGAGTGTTTCTTTTAATTCATGGACATTAAAACTTTTTTCATGACTTGGTAATATAACGAGTGTCGGACAAGAAGGGATTACGTCCAAGTATTGGCGAATGCGTGAACCGTAAACGCAAACGACTCCTTGTAATGGTAGCGTTGATAGTCTCCAAGCTAAAGTTGCACCTACACTAAATCCGATTAACAGCACTTCATCATAATGTGTCCTAGCTTCTAATATTATCTTAGTTAATTTTTCGAGGGGAGAATCAAAGCCAACCTCGCTTATGAAATACTCATAGGCTTCCTGTTCTTGTTCATATGGAAATATTCTATTATCTGAATATAAAGAAATGCACTCAACAGTAGTGTTGGCGTTACTGTATGCTTCAGCTTGCATTTTTATAAAATCGTTGACGCCATAAATCTCGTGTAAAATAAATATTTTCCTTTTCATGTAAACCTCATTTTTGCTTTTTTCAATAGTGTACCAAAAAGTAATCATATCGTATATTTTGTAAATTTTTAGGATTGTTTTCGTTGTTCAGTAATTATTTCGAAAGTGCCCAAATGAAAAAATCCGCGCAGACTTATGTGGCTCTGGATTGACCACAGAAAGTGAGGCGGATTTTTCCGTTGATTTTATTTCATTTCTTTAGACATAAAACCCTTCATTTCCATACTAAGCGCATTAAGCTCATCAATAATTTCACTAAAGTCCTGAACTAGTTGTGCTTGTTCGTTTGTAGCACCATTTATTTGAGTCATGTTTTGCTTTAAATTCTCAAGATTATGATTGATGCTTCGAAGCGAGGATTCAATGTTATCGGTAGCAGTAGTTGTTTCAGTAGAAAGCTTGCGAACTTCTTGTGCGACTATATTAAATCCGGCACCATGCTGACCTGCTCGTGCTGCCTCAATCGATGCATTTAATCCGAGTAAATTGGTTTGACGCGAAATATTTTTTATTAAATCGGTGATACCATTTGTTTTTTCAGCATCCTCTAAAGCAAATTGTGTTTGCTTATTAATTTCCTCGCTAGTTGCAGCTAGCTCCTCCGATTGAGAGGCAATTGTATGTACTTTATCCTGTAGGTTTTGGATAATGTCATTCATAGTAGCAATATATTTCTCCATTTTGAGAGAGTTGTCAATAGGTATTCCAAAGGCCATCGCACCTACGATATGCCCATTTTCACGAACGGGAAAAGAAAATGCGTTAAACTCCACACCATAAAATTCTTTTGGTACAGGTTCATCAGTGCTTATTCCTTTAAGTGGAAGATGTAAAATTGCATCCTGTGGGAGAAGTTTTTGTCCAATCTTATAACCAGAATCTATCCGTTTCCCAGGTAAATAAGCAATAATAGTTTCACTCTCTTTATCTACTAATCCAATCATGGACTCGCCCTTCAAAGCTAAATGCATGTAAGGGATTGACATTGTTAATGCTTCAAGAATTTTCATAATAACCTCCTAGTATATGTAAGTCCTGTTAAACTGGACTTAATCCCGTTCTTCTATAAACGTAATTTTTTGGAAAGTAATACTTCTTTAATTGTATGAAAAAAGTAAGAAAATAAAAAGACTATATTAATACCATTATCCTTTTAAATTGCACAAAATTAAGGGTACTATATGTTTAATTTTTAAACAGGGATTGGATTTGCATAGTAATAATATTACAGACGCGGTAATCATGGAGTATATGCAATAGAACTTTGCAGAAAAAATGTAAGTCGATTGGAGTGGAAGCTTGGCGACTCCTTGGGGATTAGCAGCTCATAGAACGCTCCTAGGAAGCTTTACTCTGCGCGACAGCAACAAATGTTTTAACTGTGCGAAAGCGAAGCGACAGCACAAAGCGCCCAGCCGGAATGGATATCAACTACTAGCTTTGCAGGAGTAAACTTTAATTATTTAATTTTTCTTTCGAAAACCTTAACATAGCTTTCTCTTTTTTGGACAACCTAAACTAGAAATAATGGCATGAGGTGTTGATCATGAAAATAGAAAGGTCGTCCGAATGGGAAGAAGGCTTTATCAATAAATTGAATGAACTTGAAAAATGGGATAGTTGGACATTGTACAAGATGAATTATGAAATTGTGAAAATGAAGTTAATTCCTGATTTCACAGGTTTACAGGCAACAAAGTATTTACCAAATTTAAAACCGCTTAAGCACCAGTTGGAAGCAGCAGAGACTGTTATTGAACGTATGAATGGTAAAGCGATTTTAGCTGATGAAGTAGGTCTTGGTAAAACAATTGAAGCAGGTTTAGTTTTAAAAGAATATTTGATTCGAGGCCTCGTTAAAAAAGCATTAATATTAGCTCCAGCATCTCTTATTAATCAGTGGGTTGAAGAATTAAATATAAAGTTCCACATTCCGGCAGTAGCTTATAAAAAAAATGTTCAGATTGAGCGCCATGATGTCCTTATTATGAGTATGGATACGGCAAAGAAAAGCCCTCACAAAGAGCGTATTTATGAGCAGAATTACGACATGATAATTATAGACGAGGCTCATAAACTCAAAAATCATAAAACACAAATTTATGAATTCGTACAAAGTTTAAAGAAAAAGTTTTGTTTATTATTAACGGCAACGCCGATTCAAAACGATGTCTTTGAATTATTTTATCTTATTTCTTTACTTAAGCCTGGTCACCTTGGTAATTATGATACATTTCAATCTGCATTCTCGGCAAGTAAGCATGACTTAGAGCATGATGATTATTTAAAGGAATTAGTGAATCAGGTGATGGTGAGGAATAGGAGAGAGGACACAGGTATTGATTGGACAAATCGACGTGTTCAAATTATTCCGATTCAATTCACGAAGGAAGAAGAGGAAGTTTATAATCTGCTCGGAACTCTTCAAAATACAGCATCTTTTTCAAAGATTACATTGCAAAAGGAAATGTGTAGTAGCAAGGAAGCAACAGGTTTAACATTATCTAAAATGCTTGAAGACAATGCGCAATCGCAAGAAATTGAAGAAATACTAGCAAAATTAATGGCCTTAGAAGTGAATTCGAAGGCGAAAAAGACCCTTGAAATAGTCGAACAGGCTAAGGATAAAGTGATTATTTTTACAGAGTATAGAGCTACTCAAATTTACTTGCAATGGTATTTACATTCTAACGGTATTACGAGTGTCTTGTTCAACGGTAAATATAATAAAAGCAAACGTGATTATATGAAGCATCTTTTTAAGGAAAGGGCACAGGTTCTAATCGCGACAGAGGCAGGTGGCGAGGGGATTAACCTTCAATTTTGCCATCATGTCATTAACTATGATTTGCCCTGGAACCCTATGAAGCTAGAGCAGCGAATTGGGCGTGTGCATCGATTAGGGCAGGAGCATGATGTTCATATTTATAATCTAGCTATTGCCAATACGATTGAAGAGAAAATATTAGCATTACTTCATACGAAAATTGATGTGTTCGAAAAGGTAGTAGGCGATTTAGATGCGATTCTATCTAACTTTAAAGAATCTGTATAGTGTGAGGGAGAAGGACCATGTATCCACAGCAAGTTCATAGTTATTTACGCCAATTTTTTAATGAAAATGATTGCCCTATTTTAGGAGAAGACCATCATTATCTTACAGTACAATTAACCGTTGATATTGATAAAAGAATAATGAATCGACCTTTTTATTGGCAATATGTAGAAGCTACAAATAGTGAGGGAAATCCCGCTCAAGTAACTTTCATTACAAATCAAACAGCATCAGCTGGGGGCCTTTATGGGGAAGCTATTCATTTTGGCTCTCCGAGAATGAACCAGCTTTTTCAAGCAACAAGGGAGCTAGGGGCTTATGTTCAGCTTTTTGAAAAGGTGGATAACGAGATAGGGCAAGTTATCTTAACTCCGTGGCTAGGTGTTAATTTTAAAGTGTCGTATTGCTGCGATCGAACGAAAGAAACGCTCTATTCATTTGGTATAAACTTGCTAACTGGGATAATAAAAGAGGATTTTCAAGAGACGATATGTACATCTGAATTTGACACTGTTCCAGCAGACAATGCTTTTCATGTACAATATATTATTAAGCCTCTTAGAGCACTCGAAAGATTACATGCTACTATTGAAAAGATTATTGAACGAGATGACCATTCATGGGCTACAGAAGCAAAAAAACGATGGCAGCGTGATCAGCGAGTACTTGATTATTTTTATGAGGAAGAAGAAGAGAAGCCAGAATGCTATGACATTGAAATGAAGGCATTAGAGGAACAATACGATACAAAAATTAAAATAGAAATTATTAATGGTGGATTATTTTATCTTTATTAAACGAGGAGCTGTCCTAATAGTAGGGACAGCTCCTTGCCTATTTAATCGTCTTCGAAAATACTTTGTAATTGTGCCAATTTATTATCCCAAAATAAATCAAAGTAATGTAGCCAGTCTTCAATTTCTTTTAGTTTTTCGGCGTGTAATGTGTAAATTTTTTCTCGGCCCTTTTTCTGAGCAGAAACTAGCTCAGCCTGTTCTAAAATCTTCAAATGCTTTACGACAGCAGTTCGGCTTATAGAAAAATTCTCAGAAATCAGTGAGATGGGTTTATCACTTGAGGCAAGTAGCTGTAGGACATGACGTCTTGTCGGATCAGCGATTGCTTGAAAAACATCATTTTTTACAGCAAGCTGTGTCATTGTGATTCTACAACTTCTTTGAATTTTCGGCCGACAATCATTGTCCAACCTTCATCCATTTTTGTACGAATAGCTTCAGCGGGCATGTTGGCCTTAGGAATGATATGTGAAGCTTCTTTCCAGCCACCATGTGTTAACGTGAATACAGTTTGTCCACCAGTTTCTTTCAGTTCAAAAGTGACAAACCATCCATCTGTATCCCATGCAAAACGCACAAAATGTGGAGCATCTACTTGTTCTACTCGACATGGTGAAGGACCAAACGGTGATTGTATTGTAAATTCATGACCTTCAACTGGCTTAAAGTCATTCGGCATAAGCCAAGAAGCGATCTTTTCAGCATCCGTTACCGTTTCCCATACCTTTTCAATCGGTGCATTAAGTGTAATTGTTTTAACAATATTCTTTAGTTTTTCAGTCATTTAAAATGAACTCCTTTATAAAAATATAACCTTAAGGTGTTATGAATATATAACACCTTAAGGTTATATGTCAATTATAAATAAATTGGATAAATTTTCTTTACGTCTTTTTGTGTAGCTCTACTTATGTTAGAATTATTTTTATAATTTTCTGACTAAAAAGGGGGGGCGTTAAAGTGGTGAACATATCGGTCTTTTTATTAATGTGCATTTTATTAATTATTTTGCCTGGCCCGGATACGGCAATCGCAACAAAAAATACACTTACCGTAAGCAGAAAGGGAGGCTTGCAGACTTTACTCGGTTCTTGCTGCGGATTATTGATCCATACTTTTGCAGCGGTTATTGGGCTTTCTGCGATTATTGTAAAGTCAGCGTATGTATTTACCATTTTAAAATACGTCGGCGCGGTCTATTTATGCTATTTAGGTGTCAAAACCTTATGGGCATTACGAGCAATACGGACACAGCCTCCAGTTGTACAAGACGAAACCCAAATCGACCACAAATATTCGGAGCAATCATGCTTTAAACAAGGCTTCTTAACGAACGTAACAAACCCAAAGGTAGCAGTATTTTTTCTAACATTTTTACCTCAGTTTGTAGATGGCAAGAGCGGTACATTTATGCCGTTTCTTATAATGGGGCTCATTTATACTGCCTTAACAGGATTTTGGTTTGTGTTTTATGTTTACTTGTTGGATAAAATTAGCGCATTTATGAAAAAGCCAACGACAAAGGCTGTTATCGAAGGATTGACAGGTGCAGTACTAATTGGATTTGGCATTAAATTGGCACTAGAAAAAGCTCACTAAGATTTTATTGAAAATCAAAAAATATTTATTAACTGAATACAATGTCACACATTTTATAGGTCTAAAAAGGATAGATGAACAGGAAGAATACCTGTTTTCATCTATCCTTTTTTACAACAAATGACCTCATTTACCACAACAACTTTTTGTTGTTCAACTAACGCACCTTGCTAGTTTATGTGTAATACTTCACGATTCCCTCCAGAGTGGGCCCTTGCTACTTAATCAAGAACCTTTCACCATTTTCATCAAATGTATGCTTAAAATCAAATGCAAAAGAAGTTGGACCATGCTGAATATAATAGTTGTACCTCTTAAATGCCTCCTCCCATGAGACATCCTTCACCTTTTCTGTCCACCAAACTACATAAGAAAGGTGTTTCTCTGGATATGGCTCGATCCATTTGCTTCTATTTCGTAACGCTTGTATATGCTGTCCGGAATAGGTAAAGCGATATAAGGATTCAAGATTTCTCCATACAGTTAGCGTAAGAATAGGAGAACCCTTTCCCTTTACGGTTTCTTCAGGGAAAGGGACTCCTTCAGGTGAGAAAGTCTCTATAAGTCCTGATTTAGTTGCCTGACGGTATACTTCATTTCCCACTTGATAAAATTCACGAGAGGCTGGGTGGTCATATGGGTGGTTTAGCCTACCAACAGTATAGATTGAAATTAACGCCATAAATCGCCCTCCATTTATAGTCTTTTTATAGATATATTAGAGTAAAAATGTGAAAATTCCTTCTTCAACCAACCTGCCTGTTAAAGCTCACTTTAGCTTCGTTCAAAGTGAACATAAAAACTTCACGGAAATTATGTATTGCATTCCGTGAAGCTTAATTACTCGATATTTAGAAGAAAAGTAAGCCAATGCTAATAATAATGCCTGTAAAGATTAAAACGAATAAACAGAATCCCATTATATCCCTAGCCTTTAAGCCAGCGATTGCAAGGGCTGGAAGTGCCCAGAACGGTTGAATCATATTCGTCCAAGCGTCACCCCACGCAATAGCCATAGCGGTTTTTGCATAGTCAGCGCCTAAAGTGGTTGCGGCATCTAGCATAATAGGAGCTTGCACTGCCCATTGTCCACCGCCTGACGGTATAAAGAAGTTAACAAGCCCTGCTGAGAAAAATGTGAATAAATAGAATGTGTGTTCATTGGAAATATTAACGAACCATTCTGAGAATACAGCGGCTAAACCAGAAGCGGTCATCATGCCCATAATCCCTGCATAAAACGGAAATTGAAAAACGATGCCTGTTGTAGTTTTAATAGCATCTTGTGCAGCAGCAAGGAAACGCTGTGGTGTCCCATGAAAAATGATTCCTAACACAATAAAAATCGTATTAATTACATTTAAATCAAGAACAAAGCCTTTTGTAATAAAGTGATGAACTAAATAGACAAGTCCGATAATACTAATTAAAATCGTTAAAATATAACTACGTTCAGAGCGGCTGGCAAAGTTGTTTTCAGGCTTAGGTAACTCTGTTTTTTCTTCTACTAATAATGCAGGGTCAACCTCAACCGTATCCTCTTCCTTTGGCATCATCCAACGATTAAACAACGGTAAAGTGAAGACGATAACAATGACTATAAATAAGTTATACGTTGAGAAAAGTGTAACATTTGTTGGTATGATGCCCATAATGTCTGCAAACCTATGACCCTCAGTTGCAATGGATAATGGAATTGAGCCAGCTAATCCACCATGCCAAATAACAAAGCCCGAGTATGCACTAGCAATTAATAAACGATAATCTACCTTTTTAACATGACGAGCAATTTCTTTTGCAAAGAGAGCACCAATAACAAGTCCGAATCCCCAGTTAATCCAGCAAGCTATTAGTGATACGAATGTAATAATGATAATTGCCATGCCTGGTGTTTTTATGTTACTTGCAATGGCTGATAATCCTTTTTTAAAGACTGGACTATTCGCTAAAATGTGACCTGCAGCCAAGACAATCACCATTTGCATTGTAAATGCTAATAGTTCCCAAAAACCATCTCCCCAATAGCTCACCATATCGAGCGGAGAAGAATCTGTTAATGCAACCCCTAATAATAACGTCAACACTGTAAGTATAGTGACAAAAATATATGGATCAGGTAAATATTTTTCCATAATAGCATTTGATATTCTTGTTAACGTTTTCATGTTAGAAATCCCCCTTATCTTATTGCTAATTTTACATAGAAAAACGAATCGAGGAAGATGAAAATCAGCATTAAGTACGATAAACGTAACGTAATGTAGAAAAGAATACGTGGCTATTATCGCGGATATTGTGGAATCAAATAATTATTGAAATCATAACAAAGCCTTATTGCTATTGTATTTGACTACATATTTTTTAAGAAAAAGGATTAGTAGGAAATAAGGAGAACTTATTACTAAATAGAGATTTTGAGAATATATTTTATAACAAATTAGAATAAATGAGGTATCTATATGGAGTTGCGAGATTTAAAAGCATTTATGACTGTTGTTGAACATGGAAGCTTTACAAGGGCAGCTAATGAATCCTTTGTATCACAACCTTCATTAAGCAAAAGCATTAGAAAGTTGGAGGATGCTCTTCATGTAGAGTTATTAAACCGCTCTACACGCAATATAGAATTAACGGACGCTGGTAGTATCGTCTATAAACAAGGACAAAAAATAATACGTTCTGTACATGATTTACATATACTATTGGATGATTTATCGAACATCGAAACAGGTACGATTAAACTAGGGATTCCGCCGCTAATTGGTACACTATTTTTTCCTGAGATCGCTCGAAAGTTTCATAAGCAATATCCTAAAGTGCATTTAGAGCTTGTGGAACGTGGAGCTAAAATGATCGGAACATTAGTAGAGAACGGTGATGTTGATATGGGGATTGTTGTTATACCTACAGATGAAAGGAAATTTTCTGTTCAATCATTTGTGGAAGACCAATTTTTTGTCTTTATTAATGAGTCCCATCCATTAGCTCAGCAAGAGCATATTCTATTACAAGATTTAAAAAATGAGACATTCATTATCTTTGCAGAGGAATTCACACTGCATGATTATGTTATTAAATCATGTAAAAGCGTAGGATTTACACCAATAATCGGCTATAAAAGCTCGCAGTGGGATTTAATAGTAGAGCTAGTATCCTCGAATTTAGGGGTGACACTTTTACCATATTCAATAGCCGCAAAGCAGACGAATAAAAATGTCAAAATTATTCCGTTGCTTGATTTTGACATGCCATGGCGTTTAGGTGTTATTACAAAGAAAAATACATATCAATCTTTTGCCTTAAAGCAATTACTCAATTCAATACGTTCTGAAAATTGATTTATGCACTTTTAGAATAAATAGTATTCTAATTAATTCCTTTACTTATAAAATGGTATTAAGGTAGAATTTTTCTTAATAAGTGAGCAATTTTAGGGGGTTTCGATATGAAGAAGGGGAAAGTGTGGAATTCGTTTGAGGAAGCCGTCGCTGATATTAAAGATGGAGATACATTAGCAGTAGGGGGCTTCGGGCTATGTGGTATCCCTGAAAAATCAATTGCGGCGCTAGTACAAAGGGGAACAAAAGACTTAACAGTTGTAAGCAATAACTGTGGCGTGGATGATTGGGGTTTAGGGCTTTTATTAGCAAATAAACAAATCAAAAAAATGATTGCATCCTATGTAGGTGAAAATAAAATTTTTGAGCAGCAATTTTTAAGTGGAGAGCTTGAAGTAGAATTGACACCACAAGGTACATTGGCAGAGCGTTTACGAGCTGGCGGAGCTGGAATTCCGGGCTTTTACACAGCTACTGGAGTTGGTACTCCAATTGCTGAGGGGAAAGAAGAAAAGGTTTTTGATGGCAAAGAATATATTTTAGAAAAAGGTATAGTCGCAGATTTTGCACTTGTAAAAGCATGGAAGGCAGACAAGCTAGGAAATTTAGTTTTCAAAAAAACATCACGTAATTTTAACCCTTTAGCAGCAATGGCGGGGAAAATTACGATTGCGGAAGTAGAGGAAATTGTTGAAGTAGGAGAGCTAGATCCGGATCATATTCATACTCCGGGAGTATTCGTGCAACGCGTTGTACTAGGTGGCAATTATGAGAAGCGTATCGAGCGTTTAACGGTGAAAAAGGGGGATGCGTGATGGCTGATACAAGACAAAGAATCGTAAATAGAGCGGTAAAAGAAATACAAAACGGCATGAACGTCAATTTAGGTATTGGTATCCCAACGCTAGTGGCCAATGCAATTCCATCTGATTATGACGTCCTTCTACAATCAGAAAACGGACTTCTTGGCATTGGTCCATACCCAGTAGAAGACGCAGTCGATCCTGATTTAATTAATGCAGGTAAAGAAACAGTAACAGCAGTTCCTGGAGCTTCTTTCTTTGATAGTGCCGAATCATTTGCCATGATTCGTGGCGGTCATATTGATCTGGCTATTTTAGGTGGCATGGAAGTATCTGAAACGGGTGACCTTGCGAACTGGATGATCCCAGGGAAAATGGTGAAAGGTATGGGAGGTGCCATGGACCTTGTAGTTGGGGCAAAAAGAGTAGTCGTCGTGATGGAGCATGTTAATAAAAATGGTGAGTCAAAAATAAAAAAACAATGTGAGCTACCGTTAACAGGGAAAGGCGTTGTGCATAGATTAATTACAGATTTGGCTGTTTTTGATTTTACGAATGAAGGGATGCAGCTTATAGAATTAGCAGAGGGTATTACTTTAGAGGAAGTAAAAGAGAAGACAGCTGCTTCGTTTAGTGTCTACTTAAATGGATAAAATGAAGTGGGGATCTTTTTCATTCACACAGATAATTAGTCTTCACCAATCGGACGTCCTAGCAGTTAACCTCCCATAACTTCCTTGCTTCAACTTAATTCGTAACCAGTTCTTTGATAGGGCTGGTTATTTTTCATTAGGGATATCAATCACTTGAGCGGTAGTGTCTCTTCGCGGGTATTTCTGAAGAGCATGAAGGTTGATTGTGATTTTTCAGTCTATTGGCGGTTCTCTAGATCTATTTTTCAATTATACAATGATTGAAAAGGAGAAAAATAACTATGAGACAACAATGGTCAGATGAATTACAGGTGGCACAGGTACGAGTTGCACGGCCAACTGATAAATTAAAGGAAATTGAAAAATTTTATTGTGAAGGCGTAGGGTTAGAAAAAATCGGCTCTTTTTCAGGACATCGAGGCTTCACTGGCATTATGATAGGTCTTCCAAATGCTAGCTATCATTTAGAATTTATAGAGCATATTGAAGGAAGTCCTTGCCCAGCACCAACAAAGGATAATTTGCTTGTACTGTATATTCCAAAGCTTTCAACCATAGAGCTTATTGCCGAACGCTTATTGCAAATGGGTTATCCTGAGGTAGAGCCAGAAAATTCATATTGGGCTGAAAAAGGTGTCACAATTGAAGATCCCGACGGCTGGCGTCTAGTATTGATGAACACAGAGGGGATTTAAATCGGTATGAGCTTACATTTCCATACCCCTTGTGGTATTTAAGTGCAACTTTTAGTATCGGAAAGATGGAAAAGGTAATAGGTAAAAAAACTTTTGTCTGAGGCAATTATTTAATAAAAAAAGATACCCCTTCTATATACATGGAGGGGTATCTTTTCGGAATATTCTATTGTCCTAAAGAAGCACTTTGGTGATAATGAGTAGCAATGGATTCAATATCTAGCTCAGTATAGTTCGCCCAATTAGTCTTTCTAAAATCTTCCTCACTGAAGTAAATATTTAAAAGCTCAGTCATAGATTTGTCCCCTTTAGGCTCCGTTAACGGGGCATACCAATTAATAGCTGGAGATTTAACACTTTGAAGCTTAGACAGCTCTGCAAATATTTTAGTGGAATCCTTCAGCATTTGATTTTTCATACCTTTTTTCACATCTGTATCTTGAATGGAGATTGATACCGTACCATTCTTTTCTTCAACGGTGAATTTGTTTTTAACGATAGCTCCTACTATATCTTCAACGGAAGTATTTTTATCGACGGCAACTTCCTTTGGTGCGGAATTTTTCCCACAAGCGGATAATAGTAGTGTGGCTAGTAAAAACATATAAAATAACTTCTTCAATGTAATAACCTCCCTTGTTACTACCATATATGCGCAAAATGGAGGTGAATTATACAATAAGAAGGAAGGAAATAAATTAAATTGGAGTTACATAAATCTGTTTTTCAGTTGGATCCCAGAGGACAATCCCAACATCTTGGTTTTGATCTATAATACGAATAGAAATAGGAATATAATCAAATAAAATAGTATTCAATTTAGTACTAGTCAACTGTAAGAGGCCAATCAATTCGGTATCATTTATTAAAGGTACGTTAACATCTATTTTTAATTCCGTTAATTTCCCGTTTTCATATCGAAGCTTCCCAATTATTTTAGGATTTAAATGTTTGAAGCCTTCTTGAATATCTTCTTTGAAAATTAATAATTTACTGGAAGTATCTTTATCTAAACTATAAAGTGAATCTGATGGGAAAGTATAGTTTTTTATATCTATAGCAGCCCATTTATCTATTTTATCCTCTCCTTCAGGAATAAATGTTTGAGCTAAAAATATTCCTGGAATGATATCGTTTTTGTTGGATTCTTGATATAAGGTTAGGTAAATAGGGACATTGGGTATTTTGTTATTATTTCTTATGTTTTTTATAATTGTTCCGGCTATTTTCTTACCGTAATTTTCTACGTCATTAAACTTATCTCCGTTCGTATCGACTTTCACTTGATCAGTATAAGTTAAGCCTTTATCATCCTGTACCCTAATGTCATAAAATTCATTTAAAGATATGGCTAAAGACATTCCTTCTACTTTTCCGTTTTCTTTATTAACAAAATTTTGTTCTAAGACATGAGATAATATTTTAGGATTACTCTTTTCATCCTCTAAAACATCTCCAGTACTTTTTTCAATAGGTGGGTTTAAACCAAAACCTTCTTTTGATTTTCTATCTAACCATTTTTTTATAGTTTTACCATCTAAATATTGACCTTCCTGCATATAAAACTTCTCTGTAGGAAAGTAATTTACTGATAAATCCATTAATCCCTTTTCAATTTCACTGACGTTTAATGAATTGTTTATATTATTAACTATCAACCCTCTTGAAACATTAGATTTTGCTGGTTGTTTAATTTCATATATTTCCTGTTGTTGCATTGATGATACATACATTTTTTCATCATTTTTATTACCTTGATCATCGTCACTACAAGAAGCTAATAGTAATAGTGGTGATAGAAAAAACAACATACTCTTCTTTTTATTCATTTAATATACTCCTTATTTTCTTATATTTAATCGCGTATCAAAATGGTACGATAACTTCTAGAGTGATTCCCGTTCTGACTGGGCGTTTTTCCTGGGAGCGTCCGATGAGCCGCTAATGCATAAGGAGTCGTCAGCTTCTACTCTAATCAACTTATTAAATGGCATATTTTTATCAGATATCACACATAACTTTTTTGGTAATGAAACCTTATATTTACATTTTAAATTTGAATTTGGTAAAAGTATATAATAAATAAATTGATAACTGATACTAGTTATCTGTTTCAGTACGTCATTAATCAAAACATCCTTACATAATTTCTAATTTTGTATTAATAAAAACAATGGGGAGCATAAAAAATGAATTTTCCAGAGTTTAAAGACTGTCTTTTGACATTAAGCGAAATAATTTATTTTGATAGCAATGAGTATCTTCGTGAAAAAACTTCTAATCCATTTAGAATGAAAGAAATTATAGACATTGCTGAAAATTTACTAGCGAATATAACGAATGAAGATGAAAAATATTTTCTAATGGGAACGCTAGGGAATTTATATAGAATTTACGGAGAACAACAAAAAGCTGTTGAAATTTTAACTGAATGCGTTACTATTGCTAACAATCAGAACAACAGCAATCGTGAAATCGTGGCATTAATACGTCTTGGAGAGGCAATCAAATACAACGATAATCCAATGAAAGCATTAGAAATCTTCAACGAAGTTTTAGAAAAATGTAAGGCAAACAACAATTTGTTATATTTGGACTTTGCCATACAACATAAAGGGAAGTGTTTGTTAGAATTAGGGGGATTTGTTGAGGCAGAAAAATGTTTTAAAGAAGCATTAAAGTTAAGGGAATTTAAAGGTGATGTATCACTTATTGAGTCTACCCGACAAGCATTGAATTTTATAAAGAAACGGAATGCTAAATACTTTACTGAATAGCTGTAAAGATCATACATGTAAAATAAATTGAAGTATCCATATAAGCTCATTTATATAAGTATAATTTGAATAAAGTTTACAAAAACTTGTAGTAAGCAGAGACCATCATGTATGATGGTCTTTTTTTATAAATCAATAATTTTGTAAGCGTATACACTTTTCGCAGGTTTTTTTCCTTTAACTATTGAATTGCTAGTGAAAACAATGTATAGTGAAGTGATTTGTCGGACGTCTGACTATCTACATATTTCAGTTTTAAGATCTAAAGCTGTTATTCAAGTTTCAATAATGGAACATAATGAGTGACAGAAGGATTTGTAGTTTCGGATATCGAACGTGCAAAAATATTATCAATATTATTTATGGAGGAACTCATGAGATTCTTAATATCCATTTGTGGATTGCTACTTGTTTTTGGTTTAGCTCTGTTAATGAGTAAAAACAAAAAAGAAATAAAATATAAAAACATAATTATTATGTTAATCATTCAATTTATATTTGCAGCATTACTGCTAAATACGAAGTTTGGTTATGTTCTAATCAAAGGATTTACAAATGTATTTGATCATTTATTGTCTTATGCAAGTACGGGTGTAACTTTTGTTTTTGGTGGTTTAGCGAATGAAGGGGCGTATTCCTTCTTCCTAAATGTGTTATTACCAATTATTTTTATATCTGTATTGATAGGTATTTTACAGCATTTTAAAATCCTTCCTTTCTTTATGAAGTGGATAGGTTTATTTTTAAGTAAAGTAAGTGGTATGGGGAAATTGGAATCCTATAATGCTGTTGCTTCTGCAATGGTAGGTCAATCTGAAGTATTTATTACTGTAAAAAAACAATTAGATAAGATTACTCCACAGCGAATGTATACATTATGCGCATCAGCAATGTCGACCGTTTCTATGTCAGTTGTTGGGGCATATATGACGATGATTGAACCAAAATATGTTGTAACGGCGATTGTCTTGAACTTGTTTGGTGGATTTATTATTGCTTCAATTATTAATCCGTATAGCGTAGACGAAAGTGAAGATATCTTAGCGATTGAAGATGAAAATAAGCAAACTTTCTTTCAAATGCTTGGAGAATATATCATGGATGGATTTAAAGTAGCCATTATTGTTGGAGCAATGCTTATCGGTTTCGTAGCATTAATGGATTTAATCAATTCAGTATTTGATATGATTTTCGGTATATCCTTCCAAGACATTTTAGGTTATATCTTTGCACCAGTTGCTTTCCTAATGGGTGTACCTTGGGCAGATGCTGTTTCTGCCGGAGGAATTATGGCAACCAAATTAGTAACAAATGAATTTGTTGCAATGGTAAGCCTTGGAGAAGTAGCTAAGTCTATGAGTGAACATACACTGGCTATTATTTCTGTATTTGTTGTATCCTTTGCAAACTTTTCATCGATCGGTATTATTGCTGGGGCAGTAAAAGGTTTGAATGAAAGACAAGGAGACGTTGTTGCTCGTTTTGGTTTAAAGTTGTTGTACGGAGCAACACTTGTTAGTATCTTAACAGCTACAATTGTTGGTTTGGTTATTTAATTTATAAAAAAGAAGCAGTTGACTGCACTCCAATATCTATGGGGTGCAGTTTTTTATGCAAGGGGATTATCATTAAATGTTAAGCGTTCGAAAAAGCTTGTTCCCGATACACTGCAAACTAAGTCCCTTTGGCGAAGGAAACACAAAGAATGGTGGCTTATAAAATATCCTTAAATAAGTGCCTTTAAAATGGACGCATCACCAAAAGTTGTAGATGACATTTGTGATATGTATGTCGTTTATATAAGTTGATTGGAGTGGAGACTGGGCGACTCCTTGGGGATTAGCGTCACAGATGAGACCCTGGAGCGAGCAGCGCGAGTGAAGCGGCTCATCGGACGCCCCCAGGAAAGCGCCCAGTCGCAACGGAAATCAACCACACGTTATGATGATGAGTTTGAAAATATATACATCAGTACATAAAAAAGCCACTTTATTTAAGTGACTTAGAAACTACAAAGACCACCGTTATTAAGATAGTCTTTTTGCTGAATTATTGGTTGTGCCTTTTCTAAGAAAATGAATAAAAATGAGTAGTATTAGTTGAAACAGTGCAACAATAAAAAATGCGATACCCAAAACAATGAATGAGACCAATCTAACTTCAGGAGTTTGAACTACCCCTGCATAATCAACTTCTCTTACTCCAATAAAAATGGCTCCAGCAGCAAAAATGAATAGCCATACAATATTTATAGCCCACCATATTTTTATACCCAAAATATATATCTCCTTTCTATTCATAATTGTATTTGGTTTACTACCTTAGCTTAGGGTTGATTTCCTCTTCAGCGAGGCGCTTTGTGCCACTTTGAGGAAACAGGATGTTGGTTACGAAGAGAGTCGTCTAAAGATGAAGATCAATGCACTTTCTAAAATCGATACGTTCTTTAATAAATGTCATCTTGGGTGATGAATTTAATGCTCCGATTATTGTTTATAATTGTAACACTTTTCCTTTTTACTGGAAACAAACTTTAGGCGGTGCTACTTCTCAGCCTTAAGACTGATTTCATTATTATTTCCAAGAATAAATGAGTATAAAAAAATCACTCTCCAATAATGGAGAGTGATTCGTTCAAAAGCCTTGTGGCTGTATGATTTAATTAAAAAGCCGCGTATGCCGTAGTTATTATAGAAAGTTTTAAACCACCACTCCTCAAAGTGGGTGTTCGCAGAAGCTTTCCTGCTTATCCTCATGCACCTTGGTGTGAGGCCCGTCATTCCAACTCCAATAATAAAACTCCCTTTTACAGCTTAAAGGTTAAAACTTAATATTATACGAACAATGCAGCCTTTAAGGATATAATAAGGCATGTAAAACAAACTTGCAAGTAAGATGGTTTGTACAAAAAAGTCAATGGGCAAGTGTCCCAAATCATACATATCCAGAGTGGAAAAACTCAAAAAGCATAAAACAGATTCAAACATTTTTCACAAATACGAACGAAAAATACGAACAGCCTTTACTTAATAGGACGAAGTATGTAAAGATAGGAGAATATATAGGGTTTACCTAGTAAAAAAGTAAAAGGAGGAAGCGGAAATGGCAGCTTATCCAAATTGTCCGAAATGTAATTCTGAATACACATATGAGGATGGAACAAACTTTGTATGTCCAGAATGTGCGCATGAGTGGAGCACTGATGTAACGGAGCAGGACACAGATACGTTAATCGTAAAGGATGCTCATGGCAATCTACTTGTAGACGGTGATTCCGTTACAGTTATAAAGGATTTAAAGGTGAAAGGTAGTTCTTCAACATTAAAAATTGGGACAAAGGTGAAAAGCATTCGTCTCGTTGAAGGCGATCACAATATTGATTGTAAAATCGATGGCTTTGGTGCAATGAAATTAAAGTCAGAGTTCGTTAAAAAAGCATAAGTAAAAAAGAGTCGTGAAAATGAAGCACCCCAACTAGGAGATGATGTTGGAAGCTTTTCAAAAAACGACTCTTTTTTTATTTTTATTCAGTAGGTTCTAAACACCTACTGAATAAAGATAAGGCCTCGGGATTACGCCAAGGTGAAATTGATTTTAATAAAAATTTTTAGTAATTACTGTAACAATTAGAAAATCTATACGTTTTACTTGTGGAAATACAAAGCGAGGGGATGGCATGGACAGACAGCGGAAAAACGAGCTTGAGCAACTTTATGAAAAATACGCGAAATCGTTATATTATTTTCTGCTGAAGATGTCTGGATCAGTGCATATAGCAGAAGATTTAGTGCAAGAAACATTTGTACGAGCTACGATATCGCTGTCGTTTTATAAAGAGGAGGATGTGAGAGCGTGGTTATTCAAAGTTGCACGGAACACGTATTTAGATGAATGGCGTAAACAGAAAAGACGGAAGACTATTCCATTCGCAAACTTATTTTGGAAAGATGAAATGCTAAGTCCGTATGGGTTACCAGAAGAGGATTTTTTAACGCAGGAAGTGGCAGAAGATGTACAGACGTTGCTGAAATTTTTGCCTGAAAATTACCGAACGATTTTATATTTACGTGAATATGAACAATTCACCTACTTAGAATTGCAGGAAGCCCTAGAGCTTTCTGAGGGGCAGGTGAAAATACTTTTGCATCGTGCCCGCAAAAGATTAGAAGAAATAGCTAAAAAGAATGGAGGTTTCCAACATGACTGAGTGGTCGCAGGAGAATGAAAAAAAGATTTTAAGAAAATACCGTTTTACGTTAACATTTCGAGTACTGCGTATATTGCTAATATGCTTCGTTATTTATGCTCTCTATATAGCAGGGGTATCCATCGTTTTTAATAAAACGCGTTCTGATCTTAAACATGCTTATAACTCTTTAATAGTACTTGAATGGCTACACCCAAATATGAAAGGTCAATATTCTATGGGCTCGCCTGCTGAAATAACACCATTTCTGACGCAAAAATTTAGCTATCCTCTAGAGAAGCAGGTAGGAAAGGAAAAGGTAGTAGTAGGCGAAATGCATGTTGAAAAATCTATATTGAATTCTAATTCATCTCTGAGTATGGACTTACTGTCGGCAAATACATCACAACAATTTAATTTTAATTTACCCGAAGATCCTGTAACGGGAAAAGCAACCTCATCTCAACTGAATAACAATGTATGGAAGGCGTTGAGAAAGTTACCTGAGGGAACTGTAGCGGAAATGGCGTTTTCAATTTCAACATTTAAAGAGCCTATAGAATTGGAAAAAATGCTTGCTCCGTACGACGTTCGAATCGTTTGGATGCCATTATATACAGGTGAGTTTAAATCTTTTGAACCAACTGCTTCTGACCGCTCCAGTGGCACAATTTCAATTTATGATAGAATCGGGTTATCAGGTGGCTTAAAAGTTAGTGATGATTATTCACTTATATCGCAAGCAGAGGAAATATATAATGTGAGGGATAGCCAACGTTGGATGCTCGAAAATATGGAAAAACTTTTAACTGAAAAGAAAAGCTATTACGAAGGATTTCTCGGTTTAAACCATTTGCAAGAACGCTATAATTATATTAAAAAGAATGGATTTCAAGCTTATGGTGCCGTTGTAACAGGACCGACAAGGCAACTAATGGGGCTTCAAGATCTAGAAGGTATTTCTAATGAAATGCTAGGGGATGTCGAACTCCTTAATGGGTATAATTGGTAAAAAGAAGTTGTCTCAGATTATATTGAGACAACTTCTTTTGCATGGTGTGACATTATTTATTTTGTAAACCTACGAAACATAATAGCAAAAGCAGCACCAAATAGTGCGAAAATAGTATGTAAAAGGGCTATGTAGCTAGCTCCAATCAAAAGCGTCCCGATTTCCGTTAAGGAGTAGTGGGTTACATAGAGTGAATTATTGATATTGTTAATAATAGCCCATACGAAAACAGGTATAGAGCTGATAGCAAAAACAATCCAAATATTTTTGTAAAAGAAATAAGTAAGGCTGCCAAAAATTGCGTAAGATATAGCAAAGCCTGTTTGATTGCCAAGTAAGGAAGAGTTAATGGCAAACATGAAGGATAGTACGATAAAAACAAGATGGAAAAACGTTATTGTTCTTTTCATTAATAAATGATAACCCAGTGATTGCTTTGAAGTAGCAAACTGCCGACAATGCTCACAATTAGCTAGATGTTGTTCGACATATTCTAAAGTAGTTGCTTGGAGCGCTTGTTTTTTATACAAAGGTAATAAATCCTCTACAATTGAACATTCCTGTGACAAAATTTTCCCTCCATTCGATCTCCTTCCATTATACGACTTTTTAACTTCTTTCAGCAGATACAATTATACCAAGGCATAATTGATGAAAATAAAAAAAGCCTTCCGTGAATTAATTCGTTCGGAAAACTTGTACATGCACCCTATTAATTTGATGTTAATACTTCATTGGTCAAAGCTTGAATATCAATGTGTGTTTTTTCCTTCACAGCATCCTTCAGAATCTCAGTACGGAAATAGTGAACCGAGGCTTCAAGAGGAATAGTTAAAATCTTGGAAAGAGCGGATTGATACATATGCACAAATTCTTTATCAGTGTTACCGCGTTTTAACTCAGCAAAGGCTTCGTAAAATTGGTCAAGCTTATCAGCAAACTCAAGTAGGCGACCTTCTACAGTTTTATCCTTACCTTCTTTCATGCGCTCGAAGAAGACAGCCTGAAACTCTTGTGGGATCTCATCGATAATAAATTTCTCCATCATTTTTTCTTCTACATGTGCAAGCATTTGTTTAAGCTCGGGGCTCGCATGCTTTACAGGTGTTTTAATATCGCCGATAAATACTTCAGCAAAGTCGTGGTTGATGGTTTTTTCATATAATGATTTCCAATTGATTGTAGCTCCGTTTAATTCTTCAAGTGTGGCAAAGAACATCGCATACTGTGATACTTTCCAAGAGTGAGCAGCCACATTGTGCTCTTCAAATTTGAAGCGTCCGGGGCAACGAATAATACGCTCTAAATCATTAAGACTTGTAAAAAATTGATGAATTCCTATAAAAATCACTCCTTTTTGGTCTATATGTGCATGTTACTATAATCCATACCCTCTTTGTGCACATTTCAAACAACTTAACAATGATTCATTTTGCGTTTACAAAGGATTCACAATTGACGATAAAGCATACTTATGTTGAGTGCTATAATGAGGGGGAATGAATCAAGGGGGAGTAAGTGCACAATGATATCGATTTATACACTTCTACTTTACATACATATTTTAAGTGCTGTACTTTCGATTGGGCCTTTGTTCGTTGTTTTAACAATTGTTAAGAAAATGCGTACAGCTTCTCATGTTGAAATGTCACCATATATTGAGGCTTTTAAAGGAGCCATTACGATCGTCAAGCATTCGGGGCATGTTCTTGTTGCGTCCGGTATTTTATTAATGTGGCATGCGGGCTATCATTGGAGTACCTCGTGGATTGTTCTTACATTTCTTGTGATGTTGGCCTCGATTGTATTTTTAGCAAGAGCATTCAAACCGACTTTACAGACATTTAATACGCCTGCCTATGACCAGCAAAAATTTACTTCATTGCTACATCGCAAAACATGGATGTACATTTTATTATTGCTAATTATGTTATGGCTAATGGTTGCAAAGCCTGTACTTTGGTAAGAAGTTTGCTCATCATCATAACGTGTGGTTGATTTCCGTTCCGACTGGGCGCTTTGTTGCTGTCGCTTCGCTTTCGCACAGTTAAAACATTGCCGCTGACGCTTCGCTTTCGCGCAGAGCAGAGCTTCCTGGGGGCGTCCGATGAGCCGCTTCGCTTCGCTGCAGGGTCTCGGGTCAACAGGATGTTGGTCACGAAGGCGTTATCACAGGACGTGATGGTTTTAGCCTTCGTTCCTCTATTCGCTTATCCCCAAGGAGTCGCCCAGTCTCCGCTCCAATCAACCATTTCACATAGCAAGTACCTTCTAGCATCATACTCTAATTAATAGTTATAAAAGAATACTAAAGTAATTTTATGCAATAGAGTGGTGTTATCGTAGCGGCAACGAAAAGATGTCTTAGAAAACGAAGCATTAGAATAACAAGTGTACAATTGCATCACTGTAAAAAGACTTTTTTGTAGATTAAGTTGGGTAGCAATAGTGTTCGCATTTGAAATGAATGAAATTTATAAAATTTCTACGCTATTGCTGATTGGAGTGGAAGGCTACTCGACTCCCGTGGGAAAGCGAGACAGGCGAGACCCTGCACGGAGCGGATGTTTTCTGTGCAAAAGCGTAGTGCTAACGTAGCGGCAGCAAATGTTATATCTGTGCGAAAGCGAAGCGACAGCAACAACAGCGGAGGAAGCGCTCGACGCTCGCCCACAAGAAAAGATCACCTTTAATTTGTTTTTCAACAATCTGAAAATCCGCACCCCGAGAGGAGTGCGGATTTTTTTCATCAATTGCTAAGCAAGCGTTTGAAATAGCTTTTGCGAATAAATATATAACTAACGAAGAATAGGACAAAGAAGCATAAAGAGCTCATCATTGAGACTTGTAAAAATGATGTTGAAACCATTGTTCGCATTGCAAATAATGTGGCAAATAACATTGTAGTCGCTATCGCGAATGGTACAAATATAAGGATTGCCAGCTCTTTAGACACAACAGTGAATAACTCTTTTTTAGATAGACCAAGTTTTCGTATGCCTACATACTTTTCTTTTTCCTGAAGAAGTGTCGTTTGTAAATAGAAGTATAGTATGCTCATAGCTGCACTTAAGAAAATCAAGCTCAACATAGAGCCGATAAAGAACATTACACTTTTTGTAAACATCTCTGCGTCATACAATTCAATTTTTGAAGTTACATAACGTTCCTCATATATATGTGGGAAATCCTCAATAATTTTTTTCGCTAACTCTGTATGTGCCGTCCAATTGTCTAGCTCAAATAAATAGGTTTTGTAAACAGGATATTTGATGCTGTTATAAACTTCATCAGGCACAATAAAATACGTTTGTTGGAAACCTGTTGTTAATAGATTTTTTTCATTTACATATACAAGCTTAAATTGCTTTAGATATTTGTCATTACTTACATTAGTAATTGGAATTGTCTTATGATTACCAGCAACTGCTATAAATTCATTTGCCCCTAAGCTAATTTTTTCATTGTGTAACAAGTTATAATCGGAAACTGACATATAACCGAGTCGATGATCTTCATTCGATTTAAATTCAATAAAATATTTTTGAGAATCCACTGTGGATAATTGTTCCTCAATCTTTTTAATATCAGCTTTTACCATACTTGGATCAGCCTTAGGAGTGGCAATATATTGAAAACTGTATGGATAATTCGCCTCACTATCTTTTTCAACATTATAGTAAGAACTAAATAAAATGCTTGTACATAAAAATACACCGCTTAATAAAATAGTGATTAAAAATAGTATATTTGCGTGTGATTTCATTTTTGCATTGAGATTGGAAGCTAGTAGCATATTCGTTTGTTTCATATAGGCTGACGATCTCTCGAAAGCCTTTAGCGTGAAGCGCATTCCTTGTGAGATGATTAAATAAATTGTACAAAGCACACTCAAGAAAAACGCTGCATAGAAAAGAAGACCGAGACTACCTACAATATCATGTTCTATTTTTAAAAAATAGCCTAAACCAAGGGTAATAATAATGCTAAAGAATAATAAAAGATAATGTGGCTTTATCGATTTTTCGATGACAACATCACTTTTTAATAGTTGAATCGAAGCTTCTTTATTAATAAATTTTGTCATTACTTTTGAAATAGCAACGAATAATACAAGGAATAAACCAATAGTTATCATGATTGCTTTAATAGGGAAATACATACCAAAAGCTTCTGCGTTTAAAACAACCTTGGCACCCATTAAGAAGAGAGGCGAAATGACAAGCCCTAGAACTATTGCGGTAATAATCGCCAATACACCTATAAGAATATTCTCCCGAAAAACGAGTGTGCGGATTTGTTTCATAGATGCACCGGTAATCATAAAAATACCTAGTGTTTTTGTTTTCTTCTTTAAAAAGGCCATGATGGAATACGCGATATAAATAAATGAAAACAAATAAACGAGTAAACTCGCTAACATTAATGCAAGGCCAAGTGTTGAGTCTGGATCTAAACCTGCAAGACTTGGATGAAACACAATGACTGTAAATAGAAAGAATATAATGATAGAGAACATACTGCTAAGGAAATACGAAACATAAGTCCATTTATCACGTAAAATATTTTGAATAACAATATGATTAAAGCTCATGCTGTCCACCACCTAAAAAAGCAAGTGTGTCCATGATTTCCTGGTAAAATTGTTTACGATTATGACCTCGATGAATTTCGTTATATAATTTACCATCCTTAATGAATATAATACGATTTGCGAAGCTTGCAACATAAGGATCATGTGTCACCATTAAAATGGAAGTTTTTAGTTCTGTATGAATAGAACTAAATAAATTCATGACATCATTTACGGCTTTTGAATCGAGATTTCCTGTAGGTTCATCAGCCAACAATAAACTCGGTTCGTGAATAACCGCACGAGCAATAGCTACACGTTGTTTTTGCCCACCGGAAATTTCGTAAATTCGTTTTGAAAGAAGCTCTTCAATTCCAAGAAATTGAGATACATGTTGAAGTCGTTGCTGCATTTTATCGGCAGGTAAACTATCTAAAGTTAACGGTAATAAAATATTTTCTTTCACCGTTAATGTGTGTACAAGATTAAAATCTTGAAAGACAAAACCTAATTCTGAACGACGGAACTTTGCAAGTTCTTCATCATCTAATGAATATGGATTTCTACCATTTATAAGAATTTCGCCAATAGTGGGGCGATCGATTGTTGACACGCTATTTAAAAATGTAGTTTTTCCACTTCCTGAAGGCCCCATGACGGCTACGAATTCGTTCTCACCAAGTTGAAAATCTATGCCATTCAATGCCTTATATGTGATTTCTCCGATATATTCTTTTTGTAGATTGGTCACTTGTAGGATTGAGTTTCCCATCTTTGAACAACTCCCTTACTTCGATTGAATAACTTAAGTATAGAGAAGGAGCAGCATTTTACCTATTTGGTTAAATGACGTCAATATGACAAAGTTGTCATATTGCGAGCTTACAATCATGATTTTTTCACGCTATTTGAAAAATCTATGGAAAAGGTAGTGATGCACTCATGGGACTGTAAAGTAAAAGGGTGCTCTAATTCAGTTAAAATCTTTTTAACTAAATACAAGCCTATACCTGTTGCTTCTCCGCTCGTTCTTCCTTTCACACCTGTGTAAAATAAATCAAAGACACGTGAAATTTCACTCTCAGGAATCGTATCCCCATAGTTTTTAATGCGTAAAGTAGCTTCGTCATAAATAATTTGAATAGAACTTTCAGGCTCACCGTACTTAATGGCATTATTAATGACTTGATAAAGGACAATTTTTAACCATTTTCGATCTGAATAAATAATAGTATTTTCAATAAGCGTTACTTTTGGAAAAACTTCTTTAGCAATGAAATAATCCTTTAAATCGTTAACAACTTCCTTCATAAGTTCTTTTAATGAGAGTGCTTCTATTTTTAAATCAGCCACAAGATTGGACGTGCGTTCATAAGTTAGTAGCTGATTGAGAGTAAACGTCAACTTGTTGCATTCTTGATTAATTGTTTGCAAATGCTCGGATTGGCTATTGGCATTAGATTGGATAATCAGTTGAATAACCGACAATGGCGTTTTCATTTGATGCGCAAAATGGGAAAGCACAAGTTGCTTTTCGTTTTCTTGCTCCTCTAAATGTTGCTGCTGTGTTAAGTATAGATATTGCATTTGTCGTAGTTTTTGGCTGTAGGCTTGTTCAATCATAGCCTGTGGTTCATACAGATGGAGGTCATCGCTTGTTAATGTGTTGTTCTGTAAATGAGCATAGAGTTTTTTTCTGCGATAATAACGTCCGATTAGCCAAATGGTAAATAAGAAGCTAACTAGAAAGATAAAATAAAGATAGTGTGAAGATAAATCATCCAAGGATTGAATGATCCAAGGTAATATTAGAAAGCTTACACAATAAAGAATGATTACACTTATATGATCTCGAAAGAACAGCTTCATTCTTCTGCCTCCACTAATTGATAACCAAGTCCACGGATTGTTTTAATTTCTAATCTAGATTGGGTAGTCTCGAATTTTTTGCGTAATCGGCCAATATTAACAGATAAAGTGTTTTCTTCAACGAAGGATTCATCATCCCAAATGGCACTCAATAATTTTTGACGAGGAACTACATTAGGGTAAGCTTCAAATAGTAATTTGCTAAGCTGCATCTCTTTTAACGTTAACAGGCTCTCGTGTTTTTCGGTGTAAAGGCGAACTGTATCAGAATTTAATGTTGTATTAGCAATTGATATCGAATTAGATTCGGAGGAAGCGTATTCTCCGTATGTACGACGAATAAGACCGTTCACTTTTGCCATAAGCACATCTAGCGAGAAGGGCTTAGTGATAAAATCATCCGCACCATTTTCAATTCCATGCACTTGATCGATATCATTCACACGCGCTGATACAATGATAATAGGGCATTTGGATAGCTGACGGATTTTGCGTGACCAAAAGTACCCATCATAGGTTGGTAGGTTAATGTCCATAACCACTAGATGAGGTTGAATAGATTGAAATTCTTCTACTATATGATTAAATTGCTGAACGGTAGAGCATTCAAATTGATATTTTGTTAAATGCTCCACAATAATCTTTGAAATATTAGGATCATCTTCTATTATGTATATTTTGTACATAGTATCGACCTTTCTTTATGAAGTATCATTGTAAAATGGGTAATTTTATGTGGTTTTTTTAAATAAACGCTTTATATTAGTTGATTGGAGTGAAGACTGAGCGACTCTTGGGGATTAGCGTCACAGATGAGCTTTTTTTATTTATATACTTTTAATGTACCCTGATTTTTGAAAATCCATTAATATTCGTCATTGAATATAATAGTAATTGTAACTTGAAAGTATAAAAAAGAGCCACCACCAACTCAATTAGAAGGTGATGAACTTTTAAGGAGAAAATAGACGACTTTGGATATCATCATCCATACCTAACCCATTATCTACTTACGAGCGTCGAGCCGCTTTCCTAAAAAAATGCCCGATTGAAAAAGTATTGTTGGAATGACAGCACTTTGGAGAGGAAGGGAGTGAGTGTCATATATCCTTCTAAGAGTGGAATGCACATCAATTCGGTAAATATCTATCTGTTTTTAAGTTTTCTTTAAGAGGTATGACGTATGATGATGGAATAAAATCTCAATGGGAGAAATGATTTATTGTGAGTAAACTCAAGTTAAAGTTATCGTTTGTTATTGTTAGCGTGACGGTAATGATAGTACTTGCGACTTCTAGTGTTAGTATTTGGAGTAGCTATCGAAATTTTAACGACATTCTTATGCAAAATAAAATTGTCATGCAGGATAATTATGTGAAGGAAGTTTCAATAATCACTGAGAGCTACGTACAAGAAAAACTGAGGGAACCAAATCAAGATAAATCGATCGAACCTTATATGGTGCAAGTGGTTGATAAGTTACTTGATGAAAGAGTGGTTTCTTTTAGCGCGTTCATTAAAAGTATACTTATGCCTTTACTATTATGGTTAATCACAATACTTGTATTAGCTGTATGGCTTGCTTTCAAAATTGCACGACCTTTAAAACAGCTTTTTATTAGTGTGGAGAAAGAAGAAGTACAGAAGCTTGAAGAAATTAATGACTGGTATTACGAAGCACATTCCTTAAAAAAGGTAGTGCGAAACATGGTTATTAGTTCAGAAAGCACAATATTTGATTTAACTAATCAACTGAATTTAGACGCCTTAACAGGAATTCCTAACCGAAGAAGAATGGATCAAATTTTAAATGAATTAATCATCAATAAAGTTCCGCATTCAATAGTGTTAATAGATTTAGATGACTTTAAAAGTATAAATGATACATATGGTCATACTGTAGGGGATGAAGTTCTAAAAGCTTTCGCCAGTCATATGCAGGAGAGCATAGAGAAACAAGGAATGTGCTTTCGATATGGTGGGGAAGAGTTTATGGTTATATTGCCATCCACGACAATAGATGTAGCTATAGAATTGGCGGAGAATTTACGTATTAAGCAGGCCATGTTAGATACTGTATGTGAAAGGCCTGTTACAATGTCTGCCGGCATTACATCATTTACAGCAAATATTAAAACGGCTAATCAGATCATTGCAATTGCAGATCAGGCATTGTATAAGGCGAAGCAGTCGGGAAGGAACTGTATCTGTGTCTTTGAAGAACTATCTGAAAAAATAATCAAATAAATTATCAGCCAAATCAACCACATCTTCATTCATATCACTACCTTCAAAAGTGGAAGTCTTCTACCGATTGGTGTGTTTTAACTAAACCATTATAAATTAGATGAGGAACCGTTGATTTTGACGGAGAGTTGCGACTCCTGTGGGATGAGCTTGCGCTGAAAGCTCCGTGAGATTGAAGTCAATCCCGTGGAAAAAGCGGCAACCTCAGAGAGAAAATCAACCTTTGTTTATTGATACACGTTATTCATATTTATTTGTTTGTTGACAAGCAAAGGCATCGAGAGTTATCTTCTCGATGCCTTTTATAGATTAAAATTTTTGACAGATATAGCGTTAAATAGTTCAGTCGTTTCTTGCTCTGGTAAAATACCGAGATCCGCTAACAAGGTATTTTTAAAGGTATTGTAAACCTTTACTGCACTTGCTCGATTATCCACTTCTATATAGTGCTTTATTAGCTGTTGTATGATTTTGTCAGAATATGGATTATGTTCTATCGTTAAAAGTAAAATTTGCTCTCGTTTTTTCACATCATGTATTGCTGTATAATGCTCTATTAAATCATGAAGTAAAAGAGTGAATCTGTTGTTCATAAAATTTGCTTTACTTGTAATCCAGGGATAATCTAAGGCGGCCATATACTCACCTTGGTAGCTTTTTATTAGTGTCTCAGCCTTCTCTACATCAATCTTGGCAGTCCCCATATTAGCATTTAAAATATGCTCTAAGTCATGGGCATCACATTGAAAATCCTCTAGTTGCAAAATATAGCAGCCATTTGCATACTGTATGACTTCTGAATAGCCCAATGCTGAAAGCGTAGTGCGTAGATAGGAAACTGTTGTATGTAACTGTACTCTTGCCTTTTTAAATTCTGTATCTACCCATAAACTGTCGATGATTGTATCACGAGGTACATGGTTATTAAGATTGGAAAAAAGAAAGGCAAATAATTCTTTTGTTTTAAGCGTTCTCCAATGTACGGCTTTGTTATTGTGTAAAACAACGAATCCTCCAAAGCATTGTATTGTAAGCTTGGGTTTATTTCGTATTTGTAAAGGAGTCGATTTATTTTCTAGGTGTAGGAGTTCTTGGATTCTGTTAATAGTTGTCTCTAGACGAGCTTTTGAAATAGGTTTTAGTAAATAGTCAATGGAGTGAATTTCAAATGCTTGGACAGCATAGTCCCGATACGCAGTGACAAATACGATAAAAATGTTTTTGTTCCATTCTTTTAGTAGCCTTGCAATTTCTAAACCATTCATGCCAGGCATTTCAACATCTAAAAATGCTACTTGAAAATCCAAGCTCGGTCCCTCTGCCAACAAATCTTTTACGGTTGTATAGGATTTAATGACCTCTATTGAATTAAATTCCTTTAACTTTTTCTCCATGTTTACAAGAGCTAATGGTTCATCATCCATTACTATCACTCGAATCAAAAAGGGCACCAACTTTCAAATATTAATTTTAACTTCTTTCAGCAGGTGTCCAACCATCCACTGGAATAGAGGAACTCAATCAACGGCTGAGTGACCAACTACGTGCCGCTGACGCTTCGCTTTCGCGCAAAAAACATCTGTTGGCCTAAATCTCCGGCGGATGTCACTGGAATCGGCTTTATGCAGGCACAAAGCCGATTCCGGACGCAATTATACCGAAGCATAATTGATAAATAGTGAAGTAGGCTAAAGTGAACTATCAATGACTGACCCTTTATAGGGATGTATGGACACTTGCTGCTGTGGCAGATCTTTTAATAATTCGGTAGCAGCTACAGTATTTAGGTTGAGTGCATTTTGCATAATACTCATTTGTACAGTATGTTGTAGCTCCATAATTTGAGAAGACATTATCGTACTAACTTCCATCCTACATTCCTCCTTTACCATATTATCGGAAAAAGAACTGATTATCCAACATATAAAAATTGCAAATAGTTTCGCAATATTCCCTCTTAAAATTGTTTAATTTACCAAAAATATATTTGATATTGTATATTTTTCCTCCTTTATAGCAATAATTCGTAATATCAGGTCTGTTGTCCTGAGTTATTAATTGCATTCTAGCATTGCTTGCATAAAAGAGCCTAACTCTAGTGTGCTAGCAGCAGACTGCGAAATATTAAAATATGGAGGTTACAAAATATGAAAAAACAAGCTCTAGCTTTAGCTGTAACAATGACGTTGGGATTAAGTTTATTTGCCAGTCCATCATCTGCTAAGGAACAACTCGCTTTTAGGCCATTCGATGCATTGTGGGGAATCTCGAAAATTTACAATTTGTCTTTAGGAGATTATGAGCCAATGATTGACACAGACGCTAGATGGTTTTATCCAGAGCAAGATTTAAGTGTATTCGAATCAAAAGATGATAATTCATTGAAAGACCAACACTTTGTTGAGGCCGGGGATACATTATTTACAATTGCGCGTGTAAATGATGTATCAGTGGAAGAATTAAAGGAATGGAATAATCTCTCGTCTGATGTAATTTATGTAGGTGAAACAATAGCTATCAAAGAATCAGCGGCAAAACCTAAAACTTTCGAAAACAGAACTAAAAGTGTAGCGACGGCATCAAGTAAAAAGAAAGTAACAGCATCAAGCACGGCCTCAGTGAGTGCTCCAGCAAATGCGGGCAAAACATTAACAATGCGAGCAACAGCCTATACAGCGTATTGTGAAGGGTGTTCGGGGATTACAGCGAATGGGACAGATATTAGATCTAATCCAAACTTAAAGGTAATTGCTGTAGACCCACGTGTAATCCCTCTTGGTACTAGGGTTTGGGTTGAAGGTTATGGTGAAGCAATTGCAGCAGATACTGGCGGAGCAATAAAAGGTAATAAAATTGACGTATTTATTCCTACTGAGGGACAAGCTCGTCAGTGGGGCGTCAAAAATGTAACTGTAAAAATTTTAAATTAATGTAAGTTGAAGGATGTCTCCTTGTGTTGGAGATATCCTTTTATTTTGCATTGTTTTAAGAATAAAAGCCAAGTCCGCGAAGATTACTCCGTAACCAATAATTTGCAAAATTCTAATGAAATTGCATAAGTGGAAGGATTGTTGGCAACCATCAGAAATAGAGGAGGTATTTTTATGAAAAAAATGAGCTTAATAATTATTTCTTTATTAGTATTTGTCGGCGGTTGTGGTTTCTTTGAAAAGAAGGAGCAAAAAGTGGCCGTTAACGCAAATTCAGGACCAACAGCAACCGCAAAAGTAATTGGTAAAAATAATGAAAGCTATGGCAATGCATATTTTGAGGAAGAGGATAATGGGGTTAAAATGACACTCGCACTATCAGGGGTGCCAGCCGGAACTCACGGCATTCATATTCATTCAGTTGGCAAGTGTGAACCGCCAACATTTGAATCAGCAGGCCCTCATTTTAATCCAACGAGTAAAGAGCATGGGAAGGATAATCCTAAGGGATATCATCTAGGAGATCTTCCAAATTTAGTAGTTGGAGAAGATGGTAAAGTGGATTTGAACTTTTTAGCTGAAGGGCTAACATTAGAAAAAAATGCTGCCAACTCATTGTTACGAGATGGGGGCACTGCATTAGTCATTCATGAAACTGAGGATGATTATAAAACAGATCCTTCGGGTAATTCTGGTGCTAGAATTGCTTGTGGCATTATTCAATAAGAAAAATGAATCAACTGTATCTGAAGAAATCACTTCAGATACAGTATTTTTGTTTTTTGGGTAAAAATCGACAACGAATGCTTAATTTCCAGTAATCAATCATTTTGGGTTCATCACTAAAAGTGGGGAGGGTATTAATATAGAATCCTATGGACGTCATTTTAATAATAAATATGCATTTTTTATACATACGGAAACTAGGGAAGTTTTCTTGGAAAAAGAATTTATTAGCTTAATGTAGATAAAACTTGGATAGGAAAGTTATTAATAAACTTCTGGAATAAAGGGTAATTAAGGGGGGAGGTATAATTATAAAAGACTGAATATACAATAAATAGATTGACATTATTATACTATATTTGATAATTTTAAATAGATTCTTATTTTTAACCAAGGGGGAAGGTTATTGTGAAGAAAAAACAATTCAGGCTATTAATGCTATTAACTGCCTTTGCGCTATTGATTTTAGCTGCATGTGGGTCTGATAGCGGAACAAGTTCAAAGGACTCGGATAAGGGTGATTCGACAGCATCTGCTAAGCCGAAATTTTTGAACTTATTAACAGGTGGAACACAAGGTACTTACTATGCATTAGGTGGGACATTTGCTGAATTTATTTCTAAAGAGACAGGCATTAAAACAACTGCTGAAGTATCTCAAGCATCTGCTGCCAATATGACGGCTTTGCAAGATGGTAAAGGTGAAATTGCCTTTGTACAATCAGATATTGCTTATTATGCTACTGAAGGAACAGAGATGTTTGATGGTAAAAAAATCGATACAATTGCTGCGCTAGGTGCACTTTACCCAGAAACAGTACAATTAGTAACGACTGAAGCATCAGGCATTAAAACATATGCTGATTTAAAAGGGAAAAAGGTTTCTGTAGGTGCGCCAGGTTCTGGAACTTACGCAAATGCTGAACAATTACTTGAAATTCACGGTTTAAAAATGGATGATATCAAAGCCCAAAACCTTGATTTCGGTGAGTCTACTGACGGTCTTCAATCGGGCCAAATTGATGCAGCGTTTATTACTGCAGGTACGCCAACAGCTGCTGTTGAGGCATTAAATGCAACAACTAAAGTAAATATCATCGGTATGGATGCTGGTAAAGCGGATGAGTTAATTGCTAAATACCCTTACTATGCAAAAGATACAGTAAAAGCTGGTATATATGGTATCGCGAAAGATACTGAGACAGTTTCAGTACTTGCAATGCTAACGGTGAAAAAAGATCTACCAGAAGATGTTGTTTATTCAATGACGAAAGCTATTTACGATAATGCGGGTAAAATTTCCCACGCTAAAGGGGCATTTATAAAACCTGAAACAGGTTTACAAGGTATTAGTATTAATGTTCACCCAGGTGCTCAAAAATACTTTGATGAAAAGAAATAACGGAACATTCGGATTATAAATTTAGAATAGCTTATGGCGAGTGAAAAGTTATTTTCTTAAATACGAAGAGGCTCGGATTGCGTAAAGCTTCGAGTCTCTTTTCTTCCGTACGAATAGCTTTTTAAGTGGGGGAACAGATGTAGTGCGAAAGAGAACATTAATAATTGTTTTAGCTTTTTTATGTATTTGCTTTAGTATAGTCATTTTTCTTCCTCTTCAAAAGGTATTCGCATTTACGGAAACGCGCATAAATGATCCGGTAGTGCAATATATACCACTGACAACTGAGGATACATTTGAAATTAGATACACTCACTCCATCCATAAAACGGATGTACTCGAACATTATAAATGTGTAGACGGAACGAGTATTCAAATGTTAGGGATGGAGTATGAAAGTTTAGCAATCGGCATGCCGAGCTATGCAGAAAAAAATCAAACATTATCAGAACGAGATGGTAAATATTTTTTGCAGTTTGACAATGAAGTCATTGAAAATTTTACGATCTATATAGGCGATTTGGATTTAGACCTTGTATTAGATTACGAGAATTATGAATACGATTTAAAAAAAGACTTACAAAGGGGAAAATCCTATTTATTTGAGGTGAAGCGTTTATCACTTTATGAACAATGGAAAGGAGTAAGGATGAAATGACAACTCAGCATAAATCAAACGACGAAGTAAAAAAAGAAGAATTCGAACAAATATCAGCTGAGGAACAACAAGCAATACTAGAGAAATATGATATTGAATCCAATGTCCGAACGATATCGGGCATTATGAAGCATGTCGTTTTCTTTGGACTACTAGCATTTTCGCTGTTTCAGCTTTACACAGCAATATTCGGCCAATTCCCAGCGCAAATTCAGCGTACGATACACTTAGGTTTTGGTTTGACCCTTATTTTCTTACTATTCCCTGCTCGAAAAAAAGTAGCAAAGAATAAAATAGCATGGTTCGATTATATTTTAGCGGTATTATCCATTGTAGTAGGTTCGTATTGGACAATGAATTATACAGAGCTTGTTAATAGCAATGGTACCATTACACAAACAGATTTTATTGTAGGCCTTGTAGCTGTCGTGTTGGTACTTGAAGCAGCTCGCCGTGCAGTAGGTTTACCGATTACAATCATTGCTATATGTTTCTTAATTTATGCATATTTTGGACCGTATTTCCCGGACTTTATGGCACATAGAGGGCAAGATTTTGAGAGTATTGTTAATCTCATGTATTTTACGACGGATGGGATTTTTGGAACACCGATTAGTGTTTCTGCGACATTTATATTTGTGTTTTTACTTTTTGGAGCATTCCTTGTCAAAACAGGTGTTGGACAATACTTTAATGATTTAGCGGTATCTCTTGCAGGTAAATTAATTGGTGGTCCTGCAAAAGTGGCGGTATTTTCTAGTGCGCTTCAAGGTACGATTTCGGGTAGCTCTGTAGCGAATGTTGTAACATCTGGATCATATACGATTCCGATGATGAAAAAGCTTGGGTACCGTAAAGAATTTGCGGGTGCAGTTGAGGCGGCCGCATCTACAGGTGGGCAGTTAATGCCTCCGATTATGGGTGCAGCAGCGTTTTTAATGGTTGAGTTTATCGGTCGTAATATTACGTATTGGGATATTGCGAAGGCGGCGGCGATACCTGCATTGCTTTATTTTACAGGTATTTGGATTATGACTCATTTCGAAGCGAAACGCGTAGGTTTAAAAGGTTTACGTGACGATCAAATGCCAAATCGTCGAGAAGTATTTAAGAAGATTTACCTTCTATTACCGATCGTTGCAATCATCGTTTTAATGTTAACAGGTACACCAGTAATGCATGCTGCGCTTTACGGAATTCTTATTTCTATTGGTGTTGCTATGTTTAATAAGGAAACACGTTTAAAACCAAAGGATGTTATTGATGCACTAGTTGAAGGGGCTCGTACAGCGCTTGGAGTGGTAGCGGCAACGGCTTGTGCAGGTATTATCGTAGGTGTAGTTGTAAAAACAGGTCTAGGCTTAAGTTTAGCTAATAGTTTAGTAGAATTAGCGGGCGGTAGCATTATTTTAACGCTGATTTTTGTTATGATTGCTTCCTTAATTCTTGGTATGGGGGCCCCGACAACAGCTAACTATGTAATTACGTCAACAATTGCTGCTCCTGCAATCGTAGCATTATTATCACCGAATACACCACAGGAATTAGTACCAGTAGCAGTTTTATTATCGGCACACTTCTTTGTATTCTACTTTGGTATTATTGCTGATATAACACCACCTGTTGCACTTGCTGCTTTTGCAGCTTCGGGAATATCTGGTGGAGATCCAATTAAAACAGGTGTAAACTCTGCTAAGCTTGCGATTGCGGCGTTTATTATTCCGTACATGATTGTATTCTCACCTGCATTGCTAATGATTGATACAACTATACCTGAAATTATATGGGTAGTATTTACGGCCATTACAGGAATGGTAGCCATAGGTGCTGGAGTAATCGGTTACTGGTATCGCAAAATGCTTTGGTTTGAACGCATTATTTCTATTGCAGCTGGTCTACTACTTATCTATCCAGAAAAATTCTCGGATTGGGCTGGTTTAGCAATCTTTATCGTGATGTTTGTTATTCAATACTTAACACAGCATAAAGATAACGGTGATGACAATCAAAATAGTAAAACGAGTGCTATAGCTTAAGTGAGAGGTAAAAAATGCTTCGAGCCTATAGGTTCATTTTCTGAGTTAGTAAGTACATGACTTGTAATGTCTATGAGGCGATGAAAACACGCGCAATTTACGGCGTCCATGTACCGATCGCTTGGTTTATAAGTCTAACCATGAAGGGAGATGTATCATAATTTGATACATCTCTTTTTCTGATTAACCTCGATATTTAATCTAAAAAGTAGATCGTTTTTATATTTTTTATGCATAATAAGCATCGTTTATTGCTTTTTTCACAAAGGTTGTTGTATAATTCTTTTATCAGAAAATTCAATCAAATAGAATGGCGAGGTGATTAGATGAAAAAGTTGGCGAATTCAAAATTTGAAACGTATTTAATGGATCAGGACATTGAGCTCAATATCGAAGAGGAAAAAGATGAGGAGCAACTAACGATGGTTCATTATGAAGAATTTCCAGAAGGTTTTTTTACAAGTTTATAATAAATATTTGACGGACTGTGCTAAAGGTTGAAATAACTTTTATCACAGTCTTTCATTTTTTTTACATAAAAGTTGGGAGAAATATTTGTAGAAATATATGCTGTGAATCTAGGTTGATTGGAGTGGAGACTGGGCGACTCCTTAGGGATCAGCGTCACAGGTGAGACCCTGGAGCGAGCAACGCGAGTGAAGCGGCTCATCGGACGCCCCTAGGAAAGCGCCCAGTCGGAACGGAAATCAACCCACACGCTATGGTCAATGTCCTCTTTTTCTTATGAAATAGTTTCATGTATAATGGGAAACAAAAATGCGTATAGAGGTGTAGTTATGTCAAATGCTGTAATCTTAGACGAAACAATTTACCAATGGTTTGATCATTTTCATAAATACCCAGAGGTAAGTTGGAAGGAATTTGAAACTACTAAAAAGATTGCATCAATTTTAGATGAGTTAAATGTATCCTATCGTTTGTTAGGGGACGTTCCGGGCTTAATTGCTGAAATTGGTACAGGTGATGAGATTGTTGCTGTACGTGCAGATATAGATGCTTTGTGGCAAGAAGTGGATGGGAAGTGGCAAGCGAACCACTCATGTGGGCATGATGCAAATATAACGATGGTTCTTGGCGCTTTATTACTGCTGAAAGATCGACCATTGCAACATCGTGTTCGATTTATTTTCCAACCTGCTGAAGAACTTGGGAATGGAGCTTGTGCAGCCTTTGAGCGCGGGGCTGTTGAGGGTGTATCACATTTATTTGGTGTTCATTTAAGACCAATTGAAGAGCTACCGCTTGGCAAGGTATCACCTGCTATCCATCATGGTGCGGCTTATTTTTTAGAAGGAACAATACGAGGTACTGATGCTCATGGAGCTAGACCTCATCAAGGGCAAAATGCAATCGATGTTATTATGGCTGTACAACAAATGCTCCATAGCATACATTTATCACCTTTCGAGCCTCATTCTGCAAAGTTAACGAAGATTGTTGCAGATGGTGGTAGTACAAATATTATTCCAGGTACTGCGAGCTTCTCTATGGATATTCGAGCGCAACGTAATAGCCAACTAGAATTACTTCGTAGTCGTATTGAGTTTGGCTTAACATCAATCCAACAGCAGTTTGAAATTGATATGGACTGGAAATGGTTAGATTTCACACCTGGTGCTGAGGTTTCTTCAATTGCCGCACGTATGGCTAAAGACGCGATTATTGAAACGCTTGGGGAAGCGCATTTGGCTGAGGAAATCACAACACCTGGAAGTGATGACTTCCATTTTTACACAGTTAAAAAACCTGAATTAAAAGCAACGATGGTTGCTATTGGAGCTAACTTAACTCCAGGATTACATCATCCGAAAATGACTTTTGAACGAAGTGCATTAATTGATGCTGCGAAAGTACTTGCTTGTGTGTTAGAGAAAAAACCTGAATACGAATAAGGATCGCGAGAGAGCTATGTCAAAGTTTCTTTGATATAGTTCTTTTTTATTTTTTTATCGAAATATATGAATATTTTGCATTGTCCCTAATAGCTATTTGAAAGCGTTTTTATGCGCAAAAATAGTCGAAATAGCTCGAGAAGCATAAAATTTTTGCGTTGACTTTTAATTTTTCGAATATTATGCTAAAAAACATATAAAAATATTTGCGTCTTAGAAAAGTTGAAAAGGGGATAGGTGCAAAAAAAGGGGATGGAACTGTAAAAAGGAAATTATGCTAGTTGGGTACTTCTGAAATTTGTAATTATATCTATTGTTTTAGTAGGATTAACTATCAGAGCATGGATCGATGATAGAGTCGTAGCAATAATGATTTATTAAGGCTTAAACTTAATTTCTCCAGCATGGTTCTTAGTAATAATTATGCTGTTATCGCAAGGGTTTATTAAAAAGAGATTTTGACATTATTATTTTAACAAGAACATTTAATCTTGATATATATCAACAGCGAGGTAAAGAAAAACTAGATTTAGTTTTCTTTAAATTGGCAACATTAAGTGTTTTTAGAAAGGATAAAAAAATGGTCTTAAAAAAAGAAAATAGTATATCTCATGAAGATTCGCCCATTATTATACTAGGAGAAGAAAAATTAAAAAAGGGTTTAAAAGCTCGACATTTAACAATGATATCGATAGGTGGAGCAATTGGTACAGGATTGTTCCTTAGTAGCGGTGCAGCAATCAGTACCGCAGGTCCAGGCGGTGCATTACTAGCATATACTTTAGTTGGAGCTATGATTTTCTTCGTGATGACAAGTTTAGGAGAACTAGCAGCATTTATGCCTACAAGTGGTGCCTTTAGTACTTATGGTACAAAATTTGTTGATCCAGCTTTTGGATTTGCAATTGGTTGGACCTACTGGTTTAATTGGGCAATGACGATTGCAGCTGAGTTATCTGCATCTACAATGATTATGAAATTTTGGTTTCCAGACAGCGCATCCTTATTCTGGAGCGGTTCATTTTTAGCTATTATTTTCCTATTAAACTTTTTATCTGTTAAAGGATACGGTGAAGGAGAATATTGGCTGTCATTAGTTAAAGTAAGTGCAATTGTAATTTTTATTATAGTCGGCTTACTAATGATTTTCGGTATAATGGGTGGGGAAGCAGTAGGATTCAAAAATTTCACTGTAGATGATGCACCTTTTTCAGGTGGAACTTTAGGTGTTTTTATTGTCTTTATTGCTGCAGGGTTTTCATTCCAAGGTACAGAAATTGTTGGGGTAGCTGCTGGAGAAAGCGAGAATCCAGCGAAAAATGTACCTACAGCTATTAAAAGTGTTTTTTGGAGAATTCTTCTTTTCTATATATTTGCAATTTTAATTATTGGGCTTATCATACCGTATACAAATCCAAATTTACAAAGTGAAAATGTAATGGTCAGTCCATTTACCATGGTATTTGAAAAAGCTGGATTTGCATTTGCTGCTTCATTAATGAATGCTGTTATTTTATCAGCAGTTTTATCAGCAGGGAATTCAAGTTTGTATGCTTCAACACGTATGCTATACTCTATGGCTAAAGAAGGTCAGGCTCCGAGAATTTTTGGAAAGTTGAATAAACGTGGTGTTCCTGTTGCAGGTATGATATTAACATGTGCAGTCGGTATGCTTGCTTTTTTAGCTTCCTTTTTCGGGGATGGGGTAGTTTATATGTGGTTAATGAATGCAATAGGTATAACAGGGTTCATTTTCTGGTTAGGGATCTCTGTCAGTCACTATCGTTTCCGTAAAGCTTTTATTGCACAAGGGTATTCGTTGGACGATTTACCTTATAGGGCAAAATGGTTTCCAATTGGACCGATTTTTGCAATAGCATGTGGACTAATTGTAATTATTGCACAAAATTTCCAAGCGTTTATGGCTGAAGAAATAGATTGGGGTAGTGTTGTAGCAGCGTATTTAGGAATTCCATTCTTCCTTAGTTTATGGTTTGGCTATAAAATTATTAAAAAGACAAAAGTTGTTAACCTTAAGGATGTTGATTTTGACTTTGAAAATAAAAATTTGAAATAATAATCCACTATAATTGAAAAGATATAAAAATAGGAGTTACATTGTTACTATAGTTAACCCGTAGTCTCGCAGATGCCAAAAGTATCTGCGAGATTTTTTTAATAAATAGCAAAGTTCAATTCATATATTGTACGTGGGCGACCTTGTTGATGAGTCATTTCTTCACCAACAACTTTAGCATAACCGTTATCCACCAATTTTTTTATAATGCGTTCTGTTGTGCGGCGTGTAACCTGTAAGTATTCAGAAAGATTATGGGAAGTAAATTGCGCTGATTGTCGCTCTCGGCTAAAATGAATGATCTTGGAAATATTTAATGGACTTAAGCCTGTTTTCTTTGCCATTTGTAAAACGTAGGGATCATCAGTTTTTAAAGCTAGCCTTACTTCTGACTTAGGGAATGGACCTAGCAAATTTTTATGTTCGTCTAGTATATAAATCTCGAAAGGTTTAGTAAATGTTAAGGCATTCTTGGCATTTTGATTAGCCTCAAAAATTGAATGACCATAACCAAAGGCTAGCTTAAATGGCTTATCAGTTTGTTGTAATAAGTTCTGTAAATTCTCTTTTTCGAGTGCCTTTTGTAAATGCCCAGCTGTCGTATATAGCTCAAAAGAGTATGGTGAAATTTCTTTATAAGTTGCATGTGTAGCTGCTGTGATTTGCGTTAACATGTTATAGTCTATAGGTTTATCTTCAGGTGCTTCTAATAGCCCAACAACCGCTTTTACAGATTCGGATTTTGTAAGAAGTGATTGGGATTTCGTCTCCTCTAAGCATTGAACAATGGAGTTAGTTGCGTCTAACATGCGCATTGCAGGTATTTGAAGGGCTTGCAATTCATCAAACACACTATGAATACTTGTTATGACGAAGTCAACGCTGTTAGCTTCCCATAAAGCTATATGATGCTGCAATATAGATTGCGTAGTTTTAGTGATAGAAATAGGCTGAATATATGGCTTTGGACCACAATACTCTATTTCTGTTAGAACATTTTCTACAATAGCTGGATCCATAACATCAATGGAAATTCTATTTAAAGGTACTGTGTGTTTGGCTAAAAGCGATAACAAAGTTGTGGAAATTGCCGTCTCATCTTGTTTTATATAATTCCAAGGTATTGGCAGTTCTGACAGTGCAGATTGGGCATGCAAATAGGGTAGCGTTCCTCCGAATAAAAGTGCATCACATGGCTTCATTTCCTTTAACAAAACGGGTGCTTCTGTAGGTTGATTGTAAAGATAAAAATCTATTTGAATATTCTCTATGTTTTGTGCGATACTATTTATACGCTTCATAAATGCTTTAGAGCAAATAACCGCTATTTTAGTAGACATAGGCAACGCTCCTTTTCTATATTTTTTCAACAATTAGCGACGTATTAGCGACAACTAAATTATACAGGAGACTAATAAAAATGAAAATCCAACAAGTAGAAATTTTTGCAATTCATTTACCACTTATTGATCCATTTATCATCAGTTATGCTACATATGATACAATGCCTTCTATCATTTTGAAGGTTACGACAGACACAGGTATTGTAGGCTACGGTGAAGCAGTACCAGATGAGCACGTAACAGGGGAGACGTGGGAAAGCACATATGCTGTATTAAAAAATCAGCTTGCTCCTGCAATCATTGGAGAAAATCCAATGGCCTTTGAAAAGCTTCATGATACATTGAACAAAGTAGTGAAGGATGTGCCAGCAGCGAAAGCAGCGATAGACATTGCTTGCTTCGATCTTGCAGGGAAAGCGTTACAAGTTCCAGTGTACCAACTATTAGGTGGGCGTTATCATGAGAAATTCCCGATTACGCATGTGCTGAGCATTGGAACACCTGAGGCAATGGCAGATGAGGCAGCTAACCGTGTAGAGATGGGCTATCGATCATTTAAAATGAAGGTAGGAACAGAGGTAGCTCGTGATGTTGCTCGTATTAAAGCGGTGCGTGAACGTGTTGGTGAAGACATCGCAATTCGTGTAGATGTAAACCAAGGATGGGGCAATGCGTCAACTACATTACAAGGTTTACGTGCATTAAAGGATCTAAATATCGATTGGTTAGAGCAGCCTGTAGATAGTGAAGATATTGATGGCATGGTAGAAGTGAAGTCAAAATCTGATGTACCATTAATGATTGATGAAGGGCTTCGCGGTGTACGTGAAATGCGTGAGATTATTGCCAAGCGTGCTGCGGATAAAGTCAATATTAAATTAATGAAATGCGGTGGAATTTATCCTGCTATGAAACTAGCAGTTATGGCTGAAATGGCAGGCATTGAATGTCAAATCGGTTCAATGGTAGAATCATCAGTTGGATCAGCAGCTGGCTTCCATGTAGCATTCTCTAAAAAAATAATGACAAGTGTAGAATTAACAGGTCCATTAAAATTCTCTAAGGATGTCGGAAACTTACACTATGATGTTCCATTTATCTGTTTAAATGAAAAACCAGGATTAGGTGTAGCAGTAGATGAAGAGATCCTTAAAGAATTATGTAAGTTCTCAACGATTGTAACAGCTTAAGGAGGCGGCGAAATGGGAAAAATTTATGAAGGCATGCTTGGTGAAACGCCGTTTTTCGTTACAACATTAAATCTTCAGCATTTGCAAGAAATTGAGAAATTACAGCTTCAGGTTTATGAATCATTACCAGACCAAAGTATATTACAACCATTAAGTACTGAGGAATTTGATTACATTTTAAGTGGCAATGGCATGATGATAGGTGCTTACGTAGGGGAAGAGTTAATTGCCTTTCGCGCACTATTGAACCCACCTGTTGATGACGAGCACCTTGGCTATGATTGTGGGATTGCTGAGGAAGAATTTCATAAAGTTTTATATCAAGAAATATCGAATGTCTCACCAGCATATCGTGGCTATGGATTACAAAAAACATTAGCCCAAGTTGTCATGGGTCATATCGATTTCGAAAAATATGATTATGTATGCTCAACAGTAAAGCCATATAATATCCCGAGCTTGAAAGATAAATTTTCTCAAGGGTTAGTCGTAAAGGGATTAAAGATTAAGTATGTAGATAAACTCCGATATATTTTCTATAAAGACTTGCGACAAGAGTTACCAATCTTTACAGATAAGAAGACGATAACAATGGATGATACGGTTGGTCAGCAACAGCTTTTGAAACAGGGTTATATAGGTACTTCTATGTATGAGGATGAAAATGATTGGTTCGTCGTTTATGAAAAATAAATTATAGTAAAAAGCCTTACCTTTTACTTTACGTGAGAGGTAAGGCTTTTTCACTAAAGAAGGGCTTTATTTCATCGGGCAAAAACCACAAGCCATTAAACCAGGTATGTCTTTAGAAAAACAACATGATTTTCGTACGGGGACGTTCACTAAATTAGTAGGGCTTTGACCTCCAGTGTATTGTGCCCACCAAGATTTGTTGGAGAAACGAGCCCATGTTTTAGGGTCCTCTAAAGCTTCAATATCCTCCATTGCTTGATCAGCTAGACCAGGATTAGAAAGCAATACATGATAGTGCCAAAGTAGATATCCAAAGAAATTCTCCCAAATAGTGAGAGGGGAAATAGAAGTTACTTTACGGAGCTGTTGAACGATAACATGCCCATCATATAGGATCTTCTCAATAACTGATTGACGTTCATCCTCATCAACATAACGCCAATCATTTGGGTTAACAAACATTGCCACTGTAAAACTGTCGAATTCTTTTGCTGCATCAAAGCGAAGCTCGATTGGTTTACCATCCCACACCTCGTCATAGGCGGCAAGCATGTAAAGTTGCATAGCGAAAAACATACCGTAGCGGCGCGCAAAATGAGAAATAGCGGCTGTTTCCGTTGCTGCGTCTGTAATTCCCATCATAAGGTTTAAAAAGTCGGGATGGTAAAAGTCCTTATGTATATCAGCTAATGTAAATAGTGTCCGCTTTGGTTCTGTTGTATAAATGCTATAGGAATTCAATTGTCGAACTTGATCCATCGTTAATGCTGGCATTGTCATCACCTTTTCTTTCAATCATCTGTTACTTCAATTATAAATTAATCATTTTTGCTTCACAAATGGAATGCAATATAGTAAAATACATTAAACATATCTGAAAGGTAGGTTTTGTAATGTCACAGCCCCATTCAATTCCAAGGCCGCTCGTGCGACTCAATCAATGGACGATTCTGTTAAGTGTCATTTTAACGTGGGTAACAGGTGTCTTTTGGATTTTAGCAATTCCTTTAGTAGCGAATATTCTTGGTATTTTATGCAATTTTAATCCTATTATTCGAGTAGGGAAGCTGTTTCTAAAAAGTGCGCCATCTACATATATACCAGAGGACGCTCAGCAGCAAAAATTTAATTCCAGTATTGCTAGCTTTTGTTTAGCGGGTGGAATTTTAGGCTTCTTGTTTAAATGGCAGGTGGTTGGCTATGTCTTTACGGGAATGGTTGCTATAGCTTCATCGATAGCAATTGCAGGCTTTTGTATAGGCTGTTTTCTACATTTTCAGCTAAAGCAATGGCAATATCGTCGCTCGCTGAAGAAGGCATTGTGACATTCATTTCTTTCAGCCAAAAGAAATTGAAAAAAACTTTAAGAAATTTTCAGATTAATGTTGACTTTATAATTGATAATGATTATCATTATCGTATAAAGATTATTCCTCGTCTACAATACAGTGTAGAGAGGATGAACTTTAGCTACTTTTCTCCAGAAGTTTGCTAGTTCATGATAACGCTCCTAAAACCCCCCTCATTTTTTGGGAACGTAAAATCTCTCGACGACTCACTCCATTGTGATTGAGTCGTCTTTTTTTGATTAAAACTGTCATTGTTCCGATAAAACGAGATATTATTCCGATAAAAGCAAAGATTGTTCCGATAAATCTTCAAAGTATTCCTATAAAAATGAACTCTGAGGTAGCAGGGACATCTAAAACAATGATTTACACATTATAGTAAGCTTTTTCTAGAATAAAAAAATACACTACTAAAAGTAAATTTAGTAATGTACATTTATTTTATTTACTGAGTAGGACTACTGCTATGAACAGCGCTTTTTTTCCCTAGTATCATCGTATAGTAGCTATGTAACAGCATGCCCACAATGATGACACCTAAGCCAGCGAGTGCAATTGGATTCGGGAATGCAATGCCGAGCAATAATACTTCACCAATAATGACAAAGATTATTTCAGTCGATTGTGTTGCTTCAACTGCTGCAAGCTTGCCTTGGTGATCACGAACACGGTCAGTTGCAATGAAAAATAAAGTTGTGGCGATGACACCAGAGCTTATGCCTACAAGCAACGATTGCATCACTTGGTTGATGGAAGGAAGCCCAACCGTTGCCAATGCATAAATGGCTAGAATAATCCATGCGGGCATAGAGGCGATGGTCATTCCGAGAACTCGTTGATATGTATCGATGCGTCCACCGCAGATTTCCATCATTTTTCGGTTACCAAGAGGGTAGGCAAATGCAGCGATGGCAACAGGTAAAATGCCAAGCATTAAACTTTTAAATGGAACAGATTGTGCCTGTGGTATTTGAATAAGTAAAATGCCGACTAAAATGACACATGAAATTAGTAATGAAATAAGCGGTATTTTTTGACGTACTGTTTTCCCAGCTACTACTGAAACAAATAGGGGAGCTAATAATACGCCAGCGACAATTGTAAATTGCCATGTTCCGGAAACGAGCCAGCCTGGACCGAATGCTGCTGCAAATGTTAGTGGCGCATAGAACAATACGAATCCTATAAAGCTCCAAAGAAGCCAAGAGAAAGGCTGTGCTTTCATTTCACCTGATAATTGGGAAAAGCCCTTTCGATAGAAGACGATCGTAAGTAAAAACGGTAGCATGAAGAAATAGCGCAGTGATGAACTCCATAGCCAACTACCACCTTGCATTTCCATTGCGTGATTCAATATAAATGTAACAGCAAAAAATAGCGAGGCTAAAATACCTAATGCAATTTCTTTCAATAAATTCACCTCATAACCCTTTACGTAATTTGAAAATTCAGTCATTTATTTCAGAAAAATTACGAAGAAGGGATAAACCCTTCTTCGTAATTATTTTCCTTGTTGTTCAAAGAGCTGTACGATTTCGATAATCACTTGTGTAGCTTTCTCCATCGTTTCTCCAGATACATATTCGAATTTACCGTGCATATTTTCGCCACCTGCAAAAATGTTTGGAGTTGGTAAGCCCATGTAAGAAAGCTGTGAACCATCAGTGCCACCACGGATTGGTAATGTAATTGGAGCAATATCTAACTTTTCCATTGCTGTGCGTGCAATATCTACGATTTCTTTTACAGGCTCAATTTTTTCGCCCATATTATAGTATTGATCTTCCATAGTAATGGTTAAAGCATCCTCGCCATATTGAGCTTTAATTTTTGCCGCAGCATCAAGCATTAATTGTTTTTTTGTTTCGAACTTTTGACGGTCATGGTCACGGACAATATAAGAAAGCTCAGTATGCTCGATCGCACCGTTAAAGCCCATTAAGTGAATAAAACCTTCATAACCATCCGTTTTTTCTGGTACTTCATTAGTAGGCATTTCATTTTGGAAGGCAATCGCCGTTGTGATGGCATTGACCATTTTATTTTTCGCAGAACCAGGGTGTACACTCGTACCTTTTGTCACAACCTTTACGCCTGCAGCATTAAAGCTCTCGTATTGTAGCTCGCCAAGTGGTCCGCCATCCATCGTATAAGCGTAGTCGGCTCCGAATGCAGCCACATCGAATTTATGAGGACCGCGGCCAATTTCTTCGTCAGGTGTAAACGCTACACGCAATTTACCGTGTTTAATAGAAGGAGTGTTTACTAGGTATTCCATAGCCGTCATAATTTCTGCGATACCAGCTTTATCGTCAGCGCCTAATAATGTAGTACCATCCGTTGTAATTAACGTTTGACCTACATAATTTTTAAGCTCAGGAAAATCTGTTGGCGACATTGCTAGATTTTCATTGAGCTGGATAGCTCCACCATCATAGTTGTCAATGCGCTGTGGATTAACATTTGTGCCAGTAAAATCTGTTGTAGTGTCCACATGTGCTAAAAAGCCAATAGTAGGCACTTTTTTATCAGTATTTGCTTCGAGTGTCGCAAATAAATAACCATTTTCGTCTAATGTAATATCAGATAAGCCTATCTCTGCAAGTTCATCTTTAAGTACATGCAATAAGTCAAATTGCTTTTGTGTTGAAGGAGTTGTTTCGCTTGTGAAATCAGATTGTGTATCAATTTTTGCATAACGAATTAAACGCTCAATTACTTGTTCTTTCATAAGTATGGCCTCCTAATGTGTATGTTTAACTTTTTTTGGCGGGTATCCAACACTGTTGCTGCCGCTTCTCAAAGAAGTTCTTTGTGCAAGCACAAAGCCGATTCCGGACGCATTGTTTATCTGCGCGAAAGCGTAGCGGCAGCGGCAATTATGCCGAGGCATAATTGATATTATTGTAACACTTTACTTCGGATTTCGGAATATTGAGAAATACTTAAGGCAATTAGAATTTGGGCACCGTAATATGTCAACATAATAAACTCATGTGAAAATGGTAAAGGCATAACAAATTTATTAATAGCTAAATAGGAATCTGATGAAATAAATAGTAGAGCGCCAATCGTTGCAAATGTAGAACCTGTACGAATCGCAGTCCAACCCATCGTTAATATGACCGAAATATAAGCAATTACCGCAATACCAAGCACGATTTCTCCTGATGAAAACACTGTACCTGCGATCCACACAGCCATACTTGCACCGTAGACGAGTAAGACAATTTTCGCCCAAGTAGGTACTTGTCGTTCATTAGTAGAAGAAAAGGCGAAGATATAAAAAATATGCCCGATTAAGAAGCTTGTTAGCCCAATTAGAAACCACTGAAGCGTATAATCGCCGATCATGCAAAACACAAGTCCGATGACAATCAGTAGTTGATACTTTTTAATACCTAAATTTTTGGATGTAGCGGCTAAAATAATAATCAGCAGCATCGGAATAACTTTAAAGATAAGTATTAAGCTTTCTGGAATATGGGACAGAAAAAAAATATAATAAAGACCAAACAAAATAATAAATGCTAGTAAAACTTTTTTTGACAAAATTCTCATCTCCTTTTCTTTGAAATTCTTTATCTATGTTAGAATTTCCTTTATTTCTTTTGTAAAGAAAATGCACAAGATGGTACCCATTCATCTTATGTATGAAACTTTTTTTGTATGTAGCCGTAAATAAGTGGACAGTAAGGTTAGAGAGGGTGAACAAAATGACTAAGCTATTAATAGCTTCGGCAGTCATTGGATTAATCGCGAGTGTTTTATTAACACCGCTTATAACGAAAAAACGAGAAGATGGCGGATCTAAAAAGGTAATTGGATTCTTCTTTATCGGTGTATTTGTACTAGGCTTTTTAGCTACGGGTATAACAGTTTATGTGACAAAAATGGATGTAAACTGGCTTGCTTTTTGGCCTGCTATTATTTTATTAACATTAGGCGGTGCGCTCCTTGCAATTGGCATTGAAAGAAAAATAAAGGGTGTTTTATTTTTAGCTAGTTTAGGTGTTGCAGTGTATGTATTATCAGCTCCTTTATGGAATGCTAACGAAAAATTCAAATCAGCTGAAATGAAGGAAGAGGTTGAAATAAAACCATTCGATGAAACACAAACACCAGCTAGTGTTCCTCCTAAATTTGCACGCAATAAGATGAAAAAAGCGTTCGGCCAAGTACCGAATACGAGTTATTATGAGCTAGGGCGCTTACAAATTCAAAAAGTAAAAGGTGAGTATGTTTATATTGCACCAGTTGAGTTCTCTGGTTTCTTTAAATGGATGAACGGCGATACGACTCCTGGTTACTTTATAATGAGTGCAACGGATTCAGCGGACAATCCTAAGTTTGTTAAGCAGGAAATGAAGTATGTTCCTTCTGCTTATTTAAATTCAAATTTAGAGCGACATATGCGCTTACAACATCCATTCCTTGTTTTTTGTGGAGATGTACAACTTGAAATAGATGATGAGGGTAAACCATACTACATCCGTTCATATGGTGAATTTATTTCAGCACGTAATGGCTTCGATGTAAAGGGGATTGTGCTTGTAGATGCGCTAACAGGAAAATCAGAAGTTATTAAGCTGGAGGATGTCCCAGAATTTATTGATGGCGCTGTTTCTCCAGAGACAGTAAGCTTACAAAATAGTTACTTCGGTAATTATGTACATGGATATTGGAACAGTAAGTTTGGTAAAAAAGATGTAAAACTTCCTTCTGATGAGGGAACAGAGGCAAATGTTAGCCCGATTTTTGACGAGAAGGGCGATATGTATTATTTCACAGACTTTACGAGCCCTAAAGAGGGTGTCGATTCAATGCTTGGCTATTCCTTAACAAATGCCCGAACAGGTCAATCGACTTATTATACTGGAAATCAAGACGCTTCTTATATGGATTCACAAGGTAACTTGCAAATTATCGAGAAGAAATTTATAGAGAAAAAATGGTCTGGAGAAATGCCGGTATTGTATAACTTTTACGGTGAGGCTAGCTGGTTGACTGCGGTACTCGACTCGAATGGTTTCTTACAAAATTATTTCATTGTATCTGCGGCAAATCCTGAAATTTCCGTATATGCGACAACCCCTAAAGAGGCATTAAAATTATATAAAACAGCCTTAAGTCGCGGTGGAACTACAGTCGAAGGAAGCTCACATGCGGAAGAGAAAAATGTAAGCGGAAAGGTACTTCGCGTTTACAAGGAACGTCTCGGAGACTATACAGTTGTATCATTTTTATTAAATAACGGTGAAAACTATTTAGTAAGCTCAGAAACAGAACCGCTTGCAATTTATTTGCAAGAAGGTGATGATGTAATTCTCACTTATGGTGATACAGGAGAGCAGTTCTTACCAGTTCGAAAACTGATTATTAAAGGATTACAGTAATGTAGTTATCGCTAAATAAAAAAAGACGATCTAGTAGTACTATGCTACGAAGATCGTCTCTTTTTATGTTGGTTGAGATTCCATATAGTGAAGCATCTTTTCTTGGTGATTAGTAAAAAGTGCTTTTGCATGATCGTTTAACTCAAATATTTCATGAATGTACCCTTGCAGTAAATTATGTTCATATTCAAAAGGATAAGAATCTTCGTTTTCTAATATATGCGCTAATAAAAGTGCATGTAACACAACGACCTCTAGATTTTGTGTATTTGTAATAAATTTTAAGTTGAAGATAGTAGTGTGGGAAACGAATTGATTAACATAATCAATAGCATCTTTATAAACAGCTAAGTCGATATGTGGTTCAAGTCGTTTTCTTAATAATGTACACCCATTATTTAAGTCTTGAATTTTTAAAAATAAACCTCTTACACTTCGCTTATGTTGTTGTTCTAGAGTACGAGCAAGATGTTTATTGACATAGGACATTTATAAATAACTCCTTTTCACAAAGCGGTCATCTATTAGTATTAATGTAAATGTTTAAAAAGGAAAGAGTCTTTTTGTTTAATTTATACCTAAATTTAACATATCGTGATGGACCAATATACTAGTGAGGGCGTATGTAGAATATGAAAAAAGTGGAGAACTATCATACAATAGTAACTCCACACATCTTGGTGATAAATTATTTCCAGTTGAAACCTTTTTTTGCTAAAAATTCATTGATATGAGGACGGCGTTGTTCAATTAAAAAATCGGCCATTTGCTTTGTCCAGTTATCAATTTTTCGATTGGATGAGCGATTATTGTAGTATGCTTCCATTGTGTCGTTGTAAGCTGGTAAAAGCTCCTCGTATTTTTCTGTATTGTACTCATTTTCATGTAATACTGCTGCAACCGGTAAACGAGGTTTTACTTCATTGCGACGAGCAGGAACCCCAATTGTTAAGCCGAATAATGGGAAAACATAGTCAGGTAGATTGAATAATTCGCTGATTTCTTCAGGCTTATTACGCACTCCTCCAATATAACAAATTCCATATCCCATAGATTCTGCAGCAACGACGAAGTTTTGAGCGAATAATGATACATCAGCTACTCCAACAAGTACGTTTTCTGCCGAATCAGCCACAATATCTACGCCTTCTAATTTACCTGCTGATTGCAGACGCTTAAAATCTACACAGAAGACAAAGGCACCGCCAGAGGTTTCGTATTGACGAGGATTACCAGAGAGCAATCCTAATTTTTCTTTTTTCTCCGCATCTGTTACCCAAATTACACTATAAGCTTGTACAAAATGTGATGTAGCAGCCATTTGTGCAGTAGAAATTAATTCTTCAATAATTTCTTTTGAAATCGGATTTCCATCATAAATACGAACCGAAGAATGGTTCCGTAATAATTCTTTAACCATTAATAAAATCTCCTTTTCCCCTTTATATATATCAAGAGCATATCACGCTTTATCTTCAAAATCGAATTTTTCCGACATTGAAATTATTTTCGGATAATTTAAGAATGCATAAAATTTCTCGTAATATAAAATATTTTGTTAGTTATAGATTAAAAATTCTAAATAGTTTAAAATTATACACGAACGGTTTATTTGGTTGGATTTCTAATAAATGGATGACTATACCAATATTATTAAACCTTAGAGATCTAATTAAAAAAATAAAGTGGGATGGAGGAATAAGGAATGGCAGAAAAGTTGGCGAAAAAACTTCGTAATGAACAGCTACGAAGCAAGGTTGTAACAGCGGAAGAAGCAGCCTCTTGGATTAAGGATGGTATGGTACTTGGGATGAGCGGGTTTACCCGTGCTGGTGATGTTAAAGTGGTACCTCTTGCACTTGTGGAGAAAGCTAAAAAAGAGAGCTTCAAGGTAGATGTATATACAGGTGCATCACTTGGCCCAGAAGTTGACCAATACTTAGCAGAAGCTGGCGTTATTCGAAAACGTGGACCTTTCCAAGCGGATGCCGGTATTCGTAACAAAATCAACAGTGGCGAAATTACATTCGTTGATGCGCATTTATCACATAATGCGGAGCTAGTACGTCAAGGCATTATTGGTCCTATTGATTTTGCGATTATTGAAGCGGCTGCTATTACAGAAGCTGGCTTACTAATTCCTACAACTTCAGTTGGTAACTCTCCAATTTTTGTGCAAGAGGCAGACCAAATAATCATTGAGTTGAACGTAGCTCAGCTTGATGCATTAGAGGGTGTCCATGATATTTTTGTGCCAGGACCGCAGGGGAAACGTGATCCAATTCCATTACAAAATGTATCCGATCGGCTTGGCATAATTGGTATTCCATTAGATTTAGATAAAGTAAAAGGCATTGTCATTTCAGATATTTTAGATGCGCCATCAACGATCGTTCCAGCAGATGAAGAAACAGATATTATGGCCAATCATTTATTAAACTTCCTACGTGAAGAAATTAAAGTAGGTCGTTTAACAACGAGCTTAAGACCAATCCAATCAGGTGTAGGCTCAGTAGCAAATGCCGTTTTATTAGGCTTTAAAGATTCTGAGTTTGAGAACTTAGAAGTATATTCAGAAGTACTGCAAGACGCGGTATTCGAATTAATTGATGCAGGGAAGGTAAACTTCGCATCTGCTACTTCTATTACTCTTTCAGAGGAAGTTGGAAACCAAGTTTATGGTAACTTCGAAAAATATGCAGATAAACTAGTGTTACGTCCGCAAGAAATCTCTAACCAACCAGAAATTATTCGCCGACTCGGGTTAATTTCTGTTAATACAGCACTAGAGGTGGATATTTACGGAAATGTAAATTCTACGCACGTTTCTGGTACAAAAATGATGAATGGAATCGGCGGCTCCGGGGACTTTGCACGTAATGCGAGATTAGGTATTTTCGTCACAAAATCGTACGCGAAAGGTGGAAATATTTCTAGTATCGTTCCAATGGTTTCGCATGTAGATCATACAGAGCATGATGTAGACGTAATTGTCACAGAGCAGGGGGTAGCAGACCTACGTGGCCTTGCTCCAAAAGAGCGGGTTGGGCTCATTATTGATAACTGCGCACATCCAGAATATCGTGAGCAATTATGGAAGTATTTTAACGATGCTAATGAAGCAACAGGTGGACACCATACGCCACACAATCTAGAAAAAGCACTCTCATGGCATGTGAATTACGCAAAAAATGGTACGATGAAGAACCCTGCTTTATCGAAATAATAAAGTAATAAAAGCCTTGAAGGAGACAATTAATCTGTTCCTTCAAGGCTTTTAATTTGCTAAAAATATAATCCAAAAAAGCATCTTTGAAAAGTGATCGGGTAGGCAACCGAAGTGATCAGGTAATCCCCCGAATGCTTAGCTATCTAAAAAACCCCGGCTTCTCACAATAATCCAATCCATTTCCAATACGTTGCGGAAAATAGAAGGACTAGGATGTATCCAATAATCGTTAATGGAATACCAGATTTTAAGAAATCCTTTGTTGTAAAGGCTCCTGTACCATAGGCAAGCATATTTTGCGGTGCACTAATAGGTAAGAGGAAGCCAAAGCTAATGACGAATTGTTGTACGATAACGAAACCAACTTGATCGACATTAGTTGTTAATGTTGAGGCTAAAACGATAAATACCGGTATAAGTGCAGATGCTAAGCTTGTTGCACTCGCAAAGCCTAAATGAATAAGAATATTAAATAAAGTAACAAGTGCGATTGTTGCTAGAATTGGCATAGAATCTAAACCGAGTGAACCGAATACTTTATCAGATAACCACGATGCACCTTTTGTATTAAGCAAGACCGTTCCTAGCATAATTCCTACAGCAAAGACGATAATTGTCCCCCAGGGAATATGTGATTCGACTTGCTTCCATGAATAGACTCCGATTTTTGGCATTAATAAAATGGCAATTGCAACGATTGTGACCGTTGTCGTATCGAACGGGTGAAGTTTGCCCTCAGCAGCCCAGAAAAATAGTAAAACTACCGATGTTATGATTAATCGAATTTCGGGAGCTTTTAATGGACCAAGTTCTGCAAGCTGTTTTTTGATTACTTCTTTACCACCTTCAATATTACTTGTTTCAGGTTTGATTAGTGTAATCATGATGAAAAATAGAGCGACTGACATGATGATTGAGAAGGGGGCAGCATAAAGTAACCAAGCACCCCAAGAAATATCCACACCAAACTGTTCTTTGATGAAGTTTAAAGCGACCATATTTTGAGCTGCTGCCGTCTTAATACCGATATTCCAAATAGAGACAGCTTGCACAGATGTAATGACAAGTAGAGCAGCAAGTCGACTATCACGTGGTAAACCAAATGCTGCTACCATTCCAAGTAGTATTGGCACAACTGCGCCTGCACGTGCAGTTGCAGAAGGGACAAAGAATGCAAGTGCAATAGATACTAAAATAGCACCGAATACAATAGCTTTCGTTTTTGTTCCTACTAGTGAAAGTATCCATAGCGCAAGCCGTTTATGTAAATTTGTAATTTGCATGGCTGCCGCTAAGAAAAGAGCTGCGGCTACTAATGCAACTGCAGAGTTACTGAATCCACTTAATGCTAGTTTTAATGCATCCGATGTTCCTAGCTCTCTCGTTGGATCGTCCATTGACGGAGCTAATCCTAGTAAGATTGTAACGAGAGCAATAATCATTGCAGAGCTAACGGGATAGGAAACTGCTTCTGTAACCCAAAGGATGACCGCGAAAGCTAAAATAGCCAAAGCACGTTGTCCAGCTACAGGTAAATCGCCGTTGTTAGGTAAAAAAGTAATGATGATTAATAAAGCGAAGGCTAATCCAATCCAGAGTGGTTTCAAATTACGTTTCGGTTTTGCTTGTTCAGAAGTAGACATACTTTTTCATCCTTTCTACTCAATTACGCCTTGGCGTAATTGCGTCCGGATTTTGAATTGTGCCCGCACAATTCATTCCTTTGAAAATCCGTGACATCCGCCGGAGGCTTTATCTTCATTCAATAGGTGTTTGGACACCCTCTGAAAAGGAAGCACCACCTTCAAAGGTGGGAGTTTTTTATAATTGTTTCTTCGCTTCCGCTACATAAATAATTGTTGAATGAAGATAAACATGACTGTAATTTTCTATAACATCGGCTAGTAAAATGCTTTATTAAGAAAGTTAATTTGTCTATTTATTGTAAAAAGACTAGTATGTGAAATACCCACTATTTATAGCGATAACGGGCAGTTGCGAGAAAATATACGGTCATAGAAAAGACTAAAATTCCCAGAAGATATTATTTTTTCTTGTTGAATGCTGAAGTCACTTTAGGCTCAGTTCCTAGCATCAATCGCTTAATATTTTCGATATGTAAAATGATTGCTATACAAAAAAGTAATAGGGCTATAATCGTTGGGACTGTTCCAGGAATCCATAAAAATGTGACTGTACAAAAAACGAGATAAAATTCAAGTACACCGACAATTAAATAATTTGTCACAAAAGAAAAAATAACAAATAAAATGAGTGCGAATAAGCAAATTTTCCAATCAATCGCGAGTAATATCCCTATGATTGAGGCAGTTCCTTTGCCGCCCTTGAAGCCCATATAAAATGGGAAATTATGACCTAGAATGACACCGGCAGCTACAATATAGGTGAAGAGCCAAACTTGTACTTCTGTTAATTGTGTTATATCTGCTAAATAAGCTTGTGCACCGATTATTGCTGCGACACCTTTACCGATATCGATTAGTGCAACTAATATGCCATATTTCCAGCCAAGGGAAAGTGTTGCATTAGAGGCACCGGCATTGCCATGACCAGTCTTTTTTAAATCAACTCCGGATAAAAACTGAGCAACTTTAGAGCCGTGAATACAGCCAATCAAATAACCAACAAGAAGAAAAATAATAACGGCTTTTATCATAAAAGTCCTCCTTTCCAAATAAGCTCATCACTAAATGTTAGAAATGACATTTGTTATAACATATGCCCTGAAGTTGATTGTTGTAGAGACTGGACGCCCACTGAAAAGCGCTTGGACGGAACGGAAATCAACCCCATGTTTTGGTGATGGGTTATGTAAATACTAAAATAGTGTATGCGTTCGTAATACGTAAAAAAGCAGACAGAAGTTTCGGAAAAAATAAAA